>Ga0272441_10006334_pt1 | contig 19896 bp, 16 predicted proteins | sample SSMProp6N_FD_193582 | JGI IMG/M metagenome (GOLD analysis project Ga0272441, IMG submission 193582) | Marine sediment archaeal communities from Little Sippewissett salt marsh, Falmouth, MA, United States - SSM-Prop-6N | ecosystem: Environmental > Aquatic > Marine > Wetlands > Sediment ... | reverse complement strand
CCATTGACTCTACCGCTCGGCGCCTTTTTGTTGTTAAGAAACAACCTGAACTGCAAGGCGGGGAGGCATAGCCACTACCCCTCGGCGCCCCTTCTCCTAAAATATCTTCAAGTTTATGACCCTTCCTACCGACTTTCAGATCAGGAGAGGTTTGTCACATGAAAATCCGAGGAATCCTGGGTTTCATCGTTTTCCTGGTCATTCTGATTTCTCCTTGCACATTCGGTCAGGACTACGATCTTACGGAAATAGATGTCAGTAATGCTGTTATAAGCATTGCAGGACCCAAATCATTATTTATCCGTTCAGTTCAGTATGGCACAGAAGAAGTCTCTTTCCTCCTTGAAGCTGTAGACCCGGCAGGACAAAAATGGAAAGTAAAAGAGATCTTTACCGGTGCGACTCCAATGATACCGGACAACGTCTACCTTGATTTCGCGGAAATATCATCCGACGGGGGAACAGGCGTTGAAATCAGCGGAATAATCCTGGATGGGGAATCTTATACTGCGTATATGAAAATACTTGATGCTGAAACCCTGGAAATTACCGAATACCCCCTGCCCGGGGAACCTTCGTACAGATACACTCAGGTCCTCCAATCATTAAAAAAATCTCTTCTCGCTGCAGAACAACAGCAGCACCAGGAGCAAATCAGCACACTTGAAAATAAAATCACCCTTCTGGAAGATGAAAATACCACCAGTTCCCAGAAAATAGTCTCCCTTAATAAAGAAAACAAACAGTATGAAGATGCTATAATCTCTCTTAATCAGGAAAACAAGCAGTACGAAAACCAAATAGAAGAACTCCAAAGCGCAGTGTCCGATCTTGAGGAAGGACAGGGATCATGGAAACAGGAAATGGAAGTCCTTTCCCGGGTCAATGAAGAACTGAAAGTTACTTTTCAGGAAACAATCGAGAAACTGCGTCAGAGTATTTCAGTCACAGAAACCTCCGCAGCACCGGAACCTGAAGGGATTGAAACAGCCGGCGCCTCAAAACCTCTCTTCAATAAAGTTCTGCTGACAGGATTCGGTACCGGCAGGCCCCAGATGGGCCGCTGGCATGTTACAGACACTGAAATAATCCAGAAGGACGAAACCCAATATTTTGCTAAATATGTTCTTTCGATCAAACAGACAGAGAAACCGACCCTCTTTTCCTTTCATGCCCGGTCTAGCGGGGAGGGGTGGGTTGGTTTAGGCATGCACTTCTATGCCTCAGGCAATAATAATAAACTAGGGTACGGTTACGGCAATTCTCTCCTTTTCTGGCTTACCCGGGACCCGAAATATTACGGCACCCGGGACACCCACGCACAGCTCTATAAATCAAATGATTCCGTAAACATGGCAATGGTCCTCAATTCCATAATTGAAGAGGACATATCTGATGATTTGAAAATAGATATTCTCTATGAGCCCGCAGAGGAATACTTTACCGTCTTTATCAATGAAGAGGAAAAACTTAAGTACAAGACATGGTTCAATCTGGATCGGGGAATGGAAATTGCTTTCCGAACCCTGGGCGGCGGGTCCTCGTTCAGTGACCTTGCAGTAAAGACTATTCAGTAAAATTACTCTCACAATTTTTATACATTTCATTGCTTTTTCAGGTCGTCTCGGGTATCCTGTTAGGTGGAATTAATAAAACTGGAGGACGTACATGAAAAAATCTTTATTTTTCCTATCAATGCTTTTACTGGTTCTCCTCTCTGCCGGCATGGTAATGGCCGGCGGCCAGCAGGAACCACCCCTGGGTTCTGAAGAGAACCCTATCATCTGGTCTTTTGTTCCTTCCGGGGAAATGGAACGGGTAGCTGCAGGCGCTGACGCAGTTGCAGACCTGCTCCATGATAAAACCGGTCTCTATTTTGAAACAAATGTAGCTACTGAGTATGCCGGTGTTATTGAAGCCCTGGCAAGTGATCCCCCTGAAGCCCATATGGCTTCTCTTGCTACTTTCGCTTATGTAATGGCTGCGGACAGAGGAATCGCCAAAGCAGCACTTGTTTCCGTCCGTTATGGAAGCCCTACCTACAACGGCCAGCTGATTGCCAGGGTTGGAAGCGGAATTTCCAAAGTCAGCGATCTCGCGGGCCGCACTTTTGCACGGCCTGACCCCCTCTCCACCAGCGGATGGATCATTCCTATGCTTACCATGAGGGCCGCGGGAGTTAATCCCGATACGGATCTCAGGCAGGTTGTTGACGCAGGAAGCCATGATTCTGTTGTTGCCGCAGTGTACAACGGCGAAGCTGATGCAGGAGCCACCTATGTTGATGCCAGAACCAGGATGGAAGATGATTATCCTGATGTAATGGATAAAGTAAAAGTGATTGCTTTAACTGAAGATATTCCCAATGACGGCGTTCAGTTCATTACTTCAATGCATCCTGATATCAAAGACAGGATTGTAAAGGCGCTTCTCGAAATTGCCGCAACTGATGAAGGCAAAGAAGCCCTTAATGTAGCGTATCAGTGGAATGCCCTTGAAGAACATGACGATACTTTCTACGATCCCTTCCGACAGGTCCTTCAGGCTGCAGGCCTTAATATTGAAGACCTGGCTGAATAATATCCGCTAATAATTTACAAAAACTCAGGAATAAAGGGGGCGGAATGCCCCCTTTTTTGGAGGGTTCATGCTGGAAATTAAAAATTTAACAAAGATATACGACGACGGGACAAAGGCCCTGAAAAATGTCAGTTTTTCAGTAGAAGACGGGGAATTCCTTGTAATTATCGGCTTAAGCGGTTCCGGAAAATCTACACTGCTCCGGTGTATAAACCGGCTGATTGAACCGACTGAAGGGGAGATTATTTGGAACGGCAGGAGTATTGTACATGCAGAGCCGCCGGAGCTCAGGAAAATTAGAAGACAAATCGGCATGATTTTTCAGCATTTTAATCTGGTAAAACGATCAAATGTACTTACCAATGTTCTTGCAGGGAGATTAGGATACGTCAGGCCCTGGTCCAGTGTACTTCACAAGTTTCCGGAAAATGAACGGAAGAACGCGATGAAAGCTCTGGAAAGGGTGGGAATTGCTGATCAGGCCCACAAACGGGCGGACGAACTTTCCGGAGGACAGCAGCAGCGGGTTGGTGTAGCCAGGGCTCTTATGCAGGACCCGAAGATGATTCTGGCTGACGAACCGGTTGCAAGCCTTGATCCGGTCCTTGCCCATACAATTCTTGGGTATCTTGAAAAAATGAACAAAGAAGATAACATTACCGTACTCTGCAGTCTGCACTACCTGGACCTGGTTCAGCGGTATGCAACAAAGGTCATTGGTTTACGGGACGGCAATATCGTGTACCGCGGAAACAGAGAAGATATCCGTAAGATGACTGACCAGCAATTTAAGGAAATCTACGGTGAAGAAGCGGAAAGGGTCAGTGCGGCAAAGATCACCGGAGAAGGAGAATAGGCATGGCAATTGTAACAAAAAAGAAACAGCCTCTGAATGTATCAGCTCCTCCTCTTTTAACCGGTATCCTTTCTCTTATAATTCCCGGATTAGGCCAGATAGTCGGAAGGCAGATCTACCGGGGGATTCTTCTTCTCGGATCTCTGGTAAGTATTGCCGGACTTTTCGCATGGCGTATTCAGGACCTTGCCCACCGGGAACCGACAGCATGGGACAAGTTTACCAAAGCACTGGATCGCAGACCGGCCTTTGTGCTGGTGGTCCTGATTTTCCTGATACTCCTCTGGCTTTGGATTGCCTGGGATGCATATAAGAATACCAAAGAAAAACAGAAAGGCGCTTCAGGGGTTTTTCTTATTATTATTGCTGCATTCTTCACTCTGGGCCTTCAGATCAGTCAGGTTGATATTGTTAAGGCCGTTACCGAGCTTCCTGACGCATGGCCCCCTCTTTCAAAAGTCCTCTGGCCCTGGGAAGCGGCGATTGAGAGGGAAACAGAAACCGTCGGAGCTTCAGCGGAGATCCTCATCGGATGTGATGAAAATCCGCCCCCTATTCCGGAAGAGATCCCGGGACAGCCCTATCTGAAATCAGAGCCTACCTGCGGGGACCTTTCCGACCTTGATGCAAACAACAAAATTATTCGCGGATCAACCCTCACCCTCACAGGAAAAGGATTTGCGCCGAATGCAGAAACCCAGATATGGTGGGAGGATTCCATAGGAAATGAATTCCGCCCCAGGCAGGAAGGGGAATACATTACCCTTATGACCGACAGCAAGGGGGAGTTTGTCTTTGATCTGATTATGCCTTACCGGCTTATACCTCCCAGCGCAAAAGGAGAACAGATCCATAAAGTGCATGCCCGTCAGATAACCCCAACAGGGGCAATACATGCCAGCGAACCTCTTAGGGTAACTATAGGCAGAATGATTGAAACGATTTTCATGGGGATGATGGCAACTCTCTTTGGTATTGTTTTTTCAATCCCGGTTAGTTTCCTTGCGGCAAGGAATCTCATGTCAGGCTCATGGGTCACCATGCTGATCTATTATATCGTGCGTACGATTCTCAATATCGTCCGGTCCATAGAACCTCTTATCTGGGCACTGATTGCGGTTGTCTGGGTCGGTCTTGGTCCGTTTGCGGGCATTATTGCTCTGACCCTCCACTCCATAGCCGCCTTGGGAAAACTTTATTCCGAAGCTATCGAAAGTATAGACCCTGGTCCCATAGAAGCTATTCAGGCCACGGGAGCAAACAAACTGCAGACTATAATGTACGCAGTGGTTCCTCAGATGATTCCGCCCTTTGTTTCTTTCTCGATTTACCGGTGGGACATCAATGTCAGGATGTCCACAGTAATCGGTCTTGTAGGGGGCGGCGGAGTAGGTTTTATTCTGGTTCAATATATACGGCTCCTGGATTACAGGGCCGCGGGTATTGCTGTATGGTTTATCGCTATTACAGTGGCGATTCTTGATTATGTGAGTTCTGAAATCAGAAACAGGTTTGTGTAATGGCTATTAAAGAAAACACATTTGATGTTCTGCTTCTCCTTGCCCGGCCCGCTGCCGGTAAAAGTGAAATAATCGCATTTCTTAAAGAAATTCCGGTCACATCCCGGCGCAAAGCTTTTCATGTGGGCAATTTTCAGGAGATTGACGATTTCCCCATGCTGTGGGAATGGTTTGAAGAGGACGATATCCTGGAAAAACTGGACAGGGAAAGGCTCCATACTGATAAGGAAGGCTATTTCATCGATGCCTCTATGTGGGACCTTCTTATACGGAAGATGAATTTGCTCTATCAAAAAAGGCTGAGGGACTTTCCGGAGTATCATAAAAATTACACAACGGTTATTGAATTTTCCCGGGGAAAAGAGCACGGCGGATTTACCAGGGCCTTTAATCATCTTTCAAAAGATATCCTTTCCAAAGCAGCTATTCTCTATATTGATGTCTCCTATGAAGAATCACTGCGGAAAAACCGGAAACGGAAAAATCCTGATAAACCGGACAGTATTCTTGAACACAGTTTACCTGATAATAAGCTGGAGCATCTCTATAAACTGAGCGACTGGGAAGAACTCACAGCTGCGGACCCGTCCTGTATCCGTATACAGGACATACCGGTTCCCTATGCTGTCTTTTCCAATGAGGATGACTGCACCACAAAGGGAGGAGATATTCTCTTTAAACGCCTTGAAGAATCCCTGAAAAACCTTTGGGAATTGTACAGGCAATTTCAGGTACAGTAAGGATGACAGCTGCTTCTCCTTCTCTGGTAAAAAAAACAATAGCGGTAGTATCCGGCAAGGGCGGTGTCGGGAAAACAACAACCGCCGCAAATCTTGCTCTTTACTATGCAAAAAAGGGAATAAAAACCGCCCTCATAGACCTTGACCCTCTTTCGGATATAGCCGTTCTTTTTGATCTTCCGGACCAGAAAAAAACTGAACGCAGACCTGTATTTTCCAATCTTGATCTGATATCCCCGGAGGAACAACTGGGCAAGCCGAACAGCCCTGCCCTTATGCAGAAGCTTTATTCGGAAATGCAGGAGAACCTGGATAAAACCTACGGATGCATTCTTATCGACCTTCCTGCCGGGGAAAGTTATGAGGACAATCTAATGTTTCTGCCCCTGGCCGGGGCCCTTGTTCTCATTACGAATCCGGAACCCACAGCCCATGTCTCAGCAGGAGGCTACCTGAAAAAAGTATTCTCCTTCTATCCGGAAAAACCCTGCTTTATCTGGCACAATAAGTATGTTCCCTACCGTTCCCTTACCTTTTCGGCGTCAGCCCTGGCTGAAAATTACAACAGAAATGTAAATGAAGAGATCCGCCTTACCAAAAAAGAGACGGGAAATCTTAAAGACATTGCCTTTGTTCCCCCGGACCCATCCCTGGACCTTCTTAAGGCTGAGCCCGCATTCCAGCTCAACGCAAAACGCAATATCCTTGATCTCATCTCTTATCTTCTTCAGCTTTGCTTTGATGAATTCAGAAGTAACAGCGGTATCGCTGAGAGAACATACGAACTTCTAAATACCCCGCTCATGGATATCTCCGGGGAAAGAGATCTGGAAAAAGCATTTAAAAAGGTAGAAAACCACATCCGGAATCTCATGGATTTTGCTGCGGCCCCTGCCCCCCAGAATTTATTTACCGATGAAGAAGAAGAAACAATTAAAAATCTTCTGGAAAAAATTATCCGGGACCCTATGGTTTCGGTCCTCGGTAAAAGCAGAAATATCCTGGAACAGGACATATATCAGGAGGAATCTCGGGACTTGAGCAAACTCATTGATAAGGCTGTTTCCCAGGTCCTTCTGCGGCTGAATAGAAAAGTAAAAGAGAATACTGTTTTCCGCAGTCCGGCAGGTCTTCTTCTTTTTCACTTTTCCATGTACAAGCTTCTTCAGCGGGATTCAGTAAGGGAGCTGCTGAGCGCTTTTCTTCCCACCAAGACCCATAAGGACGGAACGAAAGTCCGGGACCGCTACGCACAGCTGAAAGCACTGACCGACAGAAGCAAGGAATACCGGGCCTCTTTTTTTGCTCTTGTAAAACAATTCTATCCGATTTTAGAAAAACAGCTTATTAATACAGTGAAAATTCTCGGCATTCCCAATTGTCTTTATCTCCATGAAGGGAAACTCAATTCCAAAGGCTATGCCAAACTCCTCACCACCTTTCTCCATGACAACCTTTACAGCGGCCTGGGAATTATCGTGGGATTCAGTTACAGATCAGCTGCGATGGCTTTTAAATCCGGGGCTGATGCACTATATACCAGGTTATCCTTCAAACGTCATGGCAACTAAAAAAGGCGCTGAAAGTTCCATTGCTGAGACAAAGTCCATACTGACAATTTTTATATCAGGAAACGGGTTCCGCCAAGTATATTTTATCAATCTAGTCCCAATCCCGACTCTTCTGGAAGAAGGATTAGATCCATACCATACTTCAACAGCTTCAGTAGTATGGCCCTGGTCTTCAAATAACCACCAATCTAAAATATTCTTTTTATAGATAATTGGAGCTTTTCGGGTTTCCCCATTTTCATAATGCAGCACATAATCACCAAGTTTATCATTCTGTTTAGAGCAGAACGCACAGGCATGCAGAAAATGAATAAGGGCACCGGACTGATTTATTTTTATTCCTTTTATTTCCTCCGGCAGGGCGAGGCCTGTTACTTCAAGGGTCCTGGCACCGGCTATTTGAATTAATCCTCTTACATCAAATTGTACGCCGTCCATTAACTGAATACCTTTCGGCACATCCTGAAGATCGTGTCCAGGGTGGTTAAACCAATCATCATCTAATGAGGCATTAAAATACTTCGACAAGTCAACACATTTTGGATCAGCTTTCTTTTCCCTGGGGATTATTTCATTTGCGATTTTTATAGTATCAAACCATCGATATTGCTGTATCCTCACTTTAGGCGGTACTACAGTTATGCCAATAAGAAAGGGCGCTGATTCAGTATCTTCTGAAATAAAATCAATTGATTTAATTGTTAAAGATGGTATTGGATTATTTACAGTATATTTGTAAAGGGATATTTTACAGCGCTTCGCTTTAGATGCTTTATTTTCTCCGGTCCATGCAGTATCCGCATTTATTAGAACTGTGTTTTTCTCTTTATTCCACCAATTCCTAATATTTTTACCGTATAAAATTGGTACACTTTTTGTTTGTCCGTCTTCGTAATGAATTACGTATTCACCTATCTTTGTATCTTCATCAGCTGTACCAGAAGCACCGTGAAGGAAATGTATTTGGGTCGCTTCTAAATTTACCTTGATTTTTTTTACGGAAACAGGATATGCAGTATCCTTCTTTTTCTCATCAAGATTTTTTCCCCTAAGCTGAATTAGTCCGCGTATATCAAAGGCTGCTTTACAGTAAGCTTGTACTCCCTTTGGCAATGATGAAAGGTTGTTCCCATTTTCCAGCAGCCAGTCGTCATCCAGGGAATGAGTATAATATTTCTCTAAATTAATTAAATCAGGTATAGCCTGCCTGCTTCTTGTGGGTATTTTATTTTTTAAGTATTTTTTTTCCATAATTTCTCCAGCTTTAATAGGAGTAATATACACCAAAAAACGTATGCATGAAATACACTTGCCCATAAAAAAGACAACTAGCGACTATCCTTCCGCAGGATAACAATATTCTTTCCCCTGACTGTCAGTAAGTACATACCCTTCTTCATCTTTGCGCTTCAAAGAACTTTTCTGTAGATGAATCTTGCCGCCACCTCCGGGAAGATCTGCCGCGAAAACAGGAAGAGCGCTCCCTGAAACAAGTTTCCCCAGGGCCTCGTAAATAGTAAAGGATTTTTCAAGGGGTACCCGGAAATGAGACGTTCCCGAAGCCAGGTCCCCCTGGAAGAGGTAATAAGGTTTGACGCTCAATTCAAGGAGCCGGTGAAACAGCAGAGCCAGGATTTCCGGCTTATCATTTATTCCTTTCATTAAAACAGTCTGATTCAAAACAGGAAAACCTTTTTCAACAAACCGGGTCAGCGCTGAAGATGATTCTTCTGTGATTTCCCGAGGATGATTGAACTGTGTGACAATCCACAGAGGCTTAAACAGAGAAAGAACATTTATTAGACTTTCAGTAATCCGGGAGGGCGAAACTGCAGGCATCCGGGTGGCCAGGCGGAACACCACAGGCCTCCGGATCTTCAGAAGAGCCAAAAATTCTCCGAGTTTTTCATCCGGGAGCATAAGGGGGTCTCCCCCGGATAATATTACTTCATGGACTTCAGTGTGTTCTTTCAGGTAATAAGCGATGTTTTCAGCCTCCTCGAATAGGAGAAAGCCCCTTCCTCTGCCTGCAAAATGCCTGCGGAAACAGTGCCTGCAGTACATGGCACAGCAGTCCGATACAAGAACAAGGATCCTGTCCCTGTACCTGTGGACCATCCTCGGCAGGGGTGAGAATTTTTCTTCATAAAGGGGGTCCGGGGTTTCATAAGGCAGTACAGAAAACTCAGCAATCTCCGGGATGCACTGCCGGCGTAAGGGCCCCCGGGTTTCTCTGCTGATAAGCGAAAGATAATATTCTGTTACTGCGAAGGGCAGAACCGCATCCGAAGATGCAGATCGTGAGAATCGGAAGAAATATTCCTTTTCTTCAGGAAAGAGACTGATAGAATTTTCAAGGGCCCCTGGATCTGTTATCCTTTCCATCAAGCTCTTTTCGTACTGAGAAGGATCATCCTCCATTTCACCTGCTCTCCTTGCCTGTTATCTCCGAACATTCAGCTTTGATAACCGCAACACCCCGGCATTCCGTTTCCGAAAAAACATGTTCTCTTCCGGAATATTTACGGGTAATGAGCGAGAGGGCCCGGGATTTTTCAGACCAGTTCACAATCAGTTCCGCTTTGCCGAAAGCAATAACACTAGCGTAAGAAAATCCCGCTTCGCAGGGATCGTCTGCATCCTCATAAACGCCTGGTTCGTCAATTTCAAGGCAGACCCGTGGGTCCGCCCTGAGCATATCTATTTTTTTCCCTTCCGGGGCTGAATGAAGATAGAAGACTCCATCTTCATAGGCAAAATTCATGGGAACAATATACGGCCCTTCCATGCCTGTCAGACCGAGGCGGAGAACCCGGGCCCGGTCTATCAGGCTTTGTATCCGGGAAGGATCCTGGATTTCATTTTCCTTTCTGCGCACCTGTATTATTCTTCTTCAGCACTTTTCAGCATACTGTGGAGAAGAACGTTTGCTCCTGCTTCGCAGTCTTCCCAGGTAGTATTTTCCACTTCAACGTGGCTTCTTCCTCCGATGCTGGGAACAAAAATCATTGCTGTAGGACAGATCTGGTTCATGTAGCTCGCATCATGACCTGCACCGCTTACCATATATAGATTTGAATAGCCGAGTTCCTCTGAGGTTTCCAAAACCCGTTTTACCAGTTTGTCATTAAAGGGGGCGTGTTCTACTCTCCATGTTTCTTCCATTCGGATAGGAGTTCCTCTCCGGTCCGCTATTTCCTGGAATTCTTTTTTCATGGATTCCCACGCCCTGACGGCAAGATCATCATCCCAGGAGCGGATATCTACGGTAAAATGCACTCCGTCAGGAATAATATTCCGGGAATTCGGATAGTTCTGAATTTCCCCTACTGTGGAGACCATATTACCGCCCATCTTTTCAGGGGTTTCGTTTACTTTCAGGATCATTTCCGCAGCCGCGCAGAGGGCGTCATGCCTTCCTTCCATGGGTGTAGGCCCCACCTGGTTTGCCTCTCCTTCAAGATAAATATCATACCAATGAAGGCAGAGAATGCCTTTCGGAGCGCCGATTGTCTTGTTCTCTTTTTCCAGAATCGGCCCCTGCTCAATATGGTATTCATAATAGGCGTGAATAGGCCATGCTTTTGCAGGAACACTTCCTTTGTATCCTATTCTTTCTAGCTCATCACCCTGTGTTTTTCCATTGATGTCCTTCCGGGCGTAAGCCCACTCTTTATCAAGGGCTCCTGCCCATACGCCGGAAGAAACCATAGCAGGAGCAAAACGTGATCCTTCTTCATTTGTCCAGTCTACGATAATAACGGGCCTCTTGGTTTTAATATTGTTTTCATGAATCGTACGCATTACTTCAAGGGCGCCCATAACACCGAGGATTCCATCGAATCTTCCGCCTTTAGGCTGTGAATCAACATGGGAACCGCTCACCACCGGATCAAGGCTGTCATCAGTTCCGGCACGTTTTCCGAATATATTGCCCATTTCGTCAATGATGACTTCACAGTCGATTTCCTTCAGCCATTTTACAAAAAGGTCCCGTGCTGTTTTATCCTCATCGGACAGTGCAAGTCTCTGAACTCCTCCTCCGGGAGTTCCTCCGATTTTTGCCATTTCTTCCAAAGTATTTCTCAGGCGGGCACCGTTTACCCGCAGTTGTGATATATCCATTTAGATCCTCCGTATATTCACAAGGTATATCTCTTATAATGGAACTGTCAAGGTTTCTAAAATCATCAAAATTTAAAGATTCTTGTGGTATACTAAATTTATTATGATAAATAAAAAATACTCCATCATTCTCGGAAATCTCGGCAATACCTGCGACAGGTTCCTCTCTTCCGGATACAAGGAACAGCCCGTAAAGGAAGAGATGTTTAAAATGGCTGCCTCTATTCCCCATGCTTCGGGAATGGAACTCGTAGGTTCCTGGGACATCACCAAAGATAACTGCGGCAGGGTAAAGGACCTCCTTAGTAAAACAGGGATGAAATGCGCCTCCATTATCCCTGATCATTTCTCCCAAAGGATATGGGGAAAAGGAGCGTTTACCTCCCGGGACCCAAAAGTCCGGAATCAGGCCGTGGTTCATACAAAAGAGATGATTGACGCGGCAGTGGAGCTTGGGTGTGATCTGATAAATATATGGCCCGGACAGGACGGATACGATTATCCCCTCCAGGGGAATTTTGATGAAGCTTATCAGTGGTTCCTTGAAGGAATTCAGGAATGTGCTGATTACAAGCCGGAGGTCAGAATAGCCCTGGAGTTCAAGCCCAAGGAACCGCGGAATTACTGCTACCTTGCCCGGTCCGCAGACACTTTGCTCATGGCCCTGGATACAGAAAGGGACAATGTAGGGGTGACTATTGATACAGGCCACGCAATGGCTGCAGGAGAAAATGTTGCCGAAGCAATTTACCGCCTCATGAGCAGGGACAAACTCTTTCACATGCATTTCAACGACAACTACCGCTCCTGGGACGATGATATGATCGTCGGTTCCATACATCATGTTGAATACATCGAGATGCTGTACTGGCTGAGAAAACTCGGCTTTGACGGCTGGTATTCCATGGACCAGTATCCCTACAGGGAGGACGGAAAAACCGCTATTTCCGAGAGCATCGAAAATATAGTTGCCCTGGAAAAGGTCATCGACTCCTTCGGCGAAGAAGAGATAGGAAAAATCATTTCCCGGGGAAAAGCTGTGGAAGGCACCGCCGCAGTGCGGAAAATGCTCTTCGGCGGTTCCGGGGCCTAAACATCTAAACGTCGGCCCAGTTCCCGGTCTTTTCGGACTGATACAGCGCATCAAGCACTTTCTGGTTTAATACCGCGTCTTCCGTAGAAATTGGAAGAGGATCCCCGGTACGCACAGAGCGGGAAAAGGAATCGAATTCAATTTTATACATGTCCGCGATTTTATTCATGATTGTCCGGGTGCCCACGCCATTTGTTATTTCCACTTTGCAGGAAACATCAGGATAAATATTAAAGGGAACATCAATTTCCAGGAAGCCTCCGGTACCGAAGACCTGCACCCGCTGATAAGGGAAGGTCTGGGTGCTTACAGTAAATACCCCCCGGATAGTTGAAAAATCCAGTACCCCGGAAGAGAGGATGTCTGTTTTCAATTCCGGAGACCGGTGGATAAGGCTTACCACCCGTTTCGGTTCCAAACCTGTGAGAAACCGGGCACTGGAAACAGCGTAGCACCCGATGTCCGGAATCGCCCCGCCTCCGGTTTCAACTTTATTCCGGATATTCGCCGGGTCCTGGAGATTATAGCTGAAAAAAGTATGGACCGCCTGGACTTTTCCGATTTCCCCTGCCCTGATCAGGTCCCTTGCATGGACCCACTGGGGATGGAGTTTATACATGAATGCTTCCATCAGGAGCACGCCTTTGTTTTTAACATACTCAATGGTTTCCCGGGTGGTTTCCGCTGACATGGAAAAGGGTTTTTCGCAGAGTACGTGTTTGCCGTGGTCCGCTGCTTTTTTCACCCACTCAGCATGAATATGATTGGGAAGGGGGATGTAGACTGCTTCGATTTCAGGGTCCGTCAGCAGTTCTTCATAACTTCCGTAAGCCTTCGGAATGCCGAGTTCCCGGGCTTCTTTCTCAGCCCGGTCTTTTTTTCTTGATGCTATGGCTGCTATATGGGTAAGCTCTGAGTTCCGGACGGCATTCGACACCCGCAGCCTGTAATGTACGGATACTCCGAGAACGCCCCATTTTACTGGTTTCATATATATGCTCCTTCAGGAAGGTTTCTTCTAGGGAACAGTATAAAGCAAGAGGGAAAAGATTCCAAATTTATTATTTTCTAGGGTACGGGCAGAAGATCAATAACATAAAAAGTATGATTAAAATAATCAACTGAAAACCCGTAGTTCCCCCGGGCATCGTAGCACCAGAGGCCTTCAGCACTGCTGATTTCCACAGGGGAAACAGGATCGGATATATCGATGATCTTCATCAAATTTCCGTCGCTGATAAAACAGAAATTTCCGCTGATATTGGCTGCAAGACAGCTTCCTTCAGTCTCATAGGTAGCGGCCACAGTCGGAAAATAGGGATTGGAAATATCGACAATTTTCAATCCGGAGCTGCCCGAACCTGCATATGCATACCCGTCTTTAATATCAATCTGACAATATTCCCCGTATCCGGGTATAGGAAGGGAACTTTTTAACCCCTCAGTACTGAGAATGTGGATACCATAGAGATTTTCAGAAACAACAGCATTGGTTAAACCGTCCCACTCAATGTCCCAGAGATGTCCTGTTCCGCCGTCGCCGTCTATAGGGCTGATAGTTTCTCTGTACTCAGGGACTAATATAGAACTTACATCAATAATTTCCACGTAATCATTTCCGATGCAGTACAGGTTATCCATGAACAGGCAGGTATAATTTGTCCCGCCTTCCGTACGGGGAAACATTACTTTTTCAACAGGATTCTCCGGATTTGAGATATCAAGGATATGGAGAAGATTATCGTCTTCGTTATTAATAAAAGCATAATTGTCCTGGATTTCAATATCTGACGCTGGCAATGTTGTCAATTTTTTTGCCACGTTTGGATTTTCCGGGTCTGAAATGTTAATGATATAAAGGCCTGCTGTATTCGCGCAGACATAGGCATAATTATCTTTGATCATAAGATTATATCCGCCGCTTACAGTATCGATAACCGTACTTTCAAGCCGGACCGGTGTCGGCGAAGGTATAACGGAAAAATTCCAGACCTCGCTCCATTCACCGGTCTCGCCTTCACCGCTGACCGCGCATACCTGCCAGAAATAATTATCACCGATCGTAACCGGCCCGGGCATTTCGTACAGCGGTTCTTCCGTCTCAAGAACTTCAGCATCAGCAAGAAGGAGCTCGGTTTCCGCGATTTTAATATGGTAATTCACCGCGCCACCGGCGTGCTCCCATTCAAGAAGTGGCGTTCTCTCCGCCACAGTTCCCTCATTAACCGGGCCGATAAGGACAACACTGCTTTTCCAGCCCAGGATACGGTCCACCAGTAAATTCCGCAGAGCAATATCCTCACACCCGGTTATAACAACAAGGGCACCGCAAATAAAAGCTATTAAACTAATAATCGTTATTATTCTTCGTCCCATACCACAACTCCTTTAACCTGTCCGATTTCGGCAGCCCGGACCGCTTCCTCCCCCCGGAGGTCCAGATAGGAAAATCTGGCGGCAAGATTAGGATCCATCTCCTTCAGCTTTTTATAGGCAAACTGAGCGGACCCGTAGTTCTCTATTTCATGATTTATTCTGGCAATTGAAAGAAGGACTTTCGGATTATCAGGAGAGACTGCCTCAGCCTTCTCATAATATTCCATAGCTTCCTGGAGCCTGTTTTCAAGAAAATAGATATTACCGAGGTTTACAAGAGCGGGCACATATTCTCTCTGCTTAAGAGCTGTTTTAAACTGCTGCTCAGCCCTCTCACTGAGTCCGTACCGGGCATACAATACTCCGAGCCTGTTAACCGCCTTATAATTGTTATTGCTGCCGCTGATTTCCGCGGTAAGCTTTGCAACCCGGGGTGATATTTCCCTGTCAATAAAAGCAGTAACTTCATTGACAAAGGCGTCCACAATTGCCTTTTCTTCCGGCATGGGCATATCAATTTTTTCAGCCATGAACCCTACAGGTTCATAAATCTGCCAGGCGTCACGAATCGGAATAAGCTGTGCCTGTTCCCTGGCATTGTTCTGCCGCCATTCCCTGGCTCCAAGTTCCCAGGCTTTAAGAAACCCGCCTTCGATTTCCGTAACCTCAAAGGGCACCCAGGTTGTATCCTCCCGGAAAATCAGCTCATCAGGCCGGAGATAATTGTTCCGGGCATTTTCCGGAGGTTCATTAAGGGAAAAAGCCAGGAAGATATGTCCCGGCACAGTGATAAACGCTGTTTCAATGCCCACAGACTCCATGAGGGCTGCATATAAAATCGATAAATCATCACAGTCGCCTGCCTTAAATTCCAAAGTCTGTCTCGGAAACTGCAGGTAATCAATCGCTGCTGCATTTTGAGACAGCTCCTCATAGGCTGAACCCGGGTCAATAACATACCGCACACCATAGAGGGAAAGGGCGGAATGGATTCCAACGGCATTGAGGAGATTTCCGTTTACAGCCCGCCCTGCTGAGCCTTTAATTATTCCGGCAACCTGTTTGGAAAAACGGAGGACCGCAGAGTCTTTTGCTGTAACAAAAGCGGCAGCCTTTCTGTCATCATCCCAGGTAACTGCATTGCGGTCAAAGAGGCGTATAGTTTCTATTGCTTCCCTGGTGTAGGTTTTCCCATCCAGAACATATTGTGCAACTATCTGGGCGGAAACCTTTGTTCCTTCCGAAATTTCCAGGACCCTTTCGGTAAAAAGAGCATTCAGGTCTATCTCTGCCCTTTCTCCGGGGCCGAGGGTTCCCGGAGCACTGCATTCCTTCGGATTATCCATGTACTGCTTTACGTAAAGGCTTACCTGGATTTCTTTCAAAGGAACTTCTTCGTTATTGATCAGAAGAGCTTTTCCTACAGGATTATTGTCATAATATTTGAAAAAAACCGGGAATATGTCTTCAAAGACAATTTCCGTAATTATGAGGCCCTCCTCCTGCCCTTGTTCCGTCTTCTGTTCCAGTACATCGGGTTTTGAGGGAAGTTTTGTTTTTTGACCTTTGTCTTTTACCCTGGGACCGAAATTCAGGACAGTTCCGATCCTGACCCCCACATCGTTATAAAAACCGAAATAGTTATTGTATGCTCCTTCGACGCCCAGGGTTATGGGCTCAGCTATGCGGAAATAGAGACCCAATCCGCCGCTCGCATACGGGTTCCCCCCTTTTCCTGCGGAGTCATGAAGAAGTCCGTAAAAATACCCGCCTTTACCGAATATCCGGAGGTTCATCCATGAGGTAAAGGGAATATCAAGTCCTGCACCAGCTCCGAAGGCGAGAAGAGAGAGGTTTGTATCCGTATACAGAGGGAGATAATTGTAGCCGATATCAATTCCGGCAGAGAGCAGCTGGAAAAAAGGCATTCTGAACTCTCCGGAGATGTATCCGCCTCCTCCTATTTTCACGAGTTCAGTGTCCCTCCCCAGGGGAATATTTATCCCCGGCGCCGCACGAAGAGAGAACAGGGATACCGACTGGTCCTGGCATAGAAGAGGAAAAGAAAGGGAAAAGGCAAGGATAATAAAAATAATGACTATTTTATTTTTCATGAGAGTCCCTCCTGAGAAGGAGGCGGGATGAACTGGATGCACAATTAGAAGTGTTACAAAAGGGAGGCAAAAACTAACGAGCAGAAACTTGCTGAAATTTCTCCTTCAGAAATCAACTTAGCTTTAGTGTACCCCAGAATTCCCTGTTTTTCAAGGAAACAGGACCGGAATCCCCTTGCCTCAATGCATCTTGTATGCAACAATTCCGGACACTATGGATTTTCTCCCTTTGTTCAAACCACAGCCCCGGATGACCGGACAGCAGAAAGCCTTTTGGATTATTGTTTCCGGAACAGGGAGGACAGCCAAGATTTTAATGCACCGGGGAAACAGCAGCCTGCGTTTTCCGCTGTTCGAGTGTTCCTCAGATTCCCGGCCGCTTATCCAGGCAGATAAAAAAAACAGATTTCTCATCGGCAGATTGAAAGGTCTTCCCTGTATAGCTGCCCCGGTCGAAGCTCCCGGTGAATTGCCCGAGGATTTATCTTTTGTTCTGGTTAGGGACCTTTTCGGTATCCTGCAGAAAGCCCAGCTTGCCGCCCTTTCCCGGGGTATTGAAATCCTCCACTGGGATTCAATCAACCGTTTTTGCGGCAGGTGCGGTCAACCGATGAAAAATCATGGGACGGAACCGGCAAAGCAGTGCGGTTCCTGCGGAAATATAGTGTATCCGAGAATCAGTCCCGCGATTATTGTGCTTATTAAGAAGGATGATACAATACTCCTTGCCCATAACGACCGGTTTCCCGAAAGCCTCTACAGCTGTGTAGCCGGATTTGTGGATCCCGGTGAAAACCTGGAAGAGGCTGCTGCAAGAGAAATCAAAGAGGAAGTCGGTTTATCAGTTAAAAATATCCGGTATTTCCACTCCCAGTCATGGCCCTTTCCCAATACCCTGATGATCGGTTTTACTGCGGATTATGCCGGGGGAGAAATAACCCCTGACGGAATCGAAATCACCGATGCCCGTTGGTTCTCCAGGGAAGAACTGCCGCAGCTTCCCATGAAAGGGAGTATTTCCCGGAAGCTCATCGATTCTATGGACTAATCCCCTTGAGGGTCTGCATCCGATAAAGCTGGGAGTATATTCCATCCTTCTGCAGGAGAGTTTCATGGGTCCCCTCCTCTACAAGCCTTCCTTTATGAATAACCAGAATTCTGTCTGCATTTTTTATTGTTGAAAGACGGTGGGCAATGATAAGAGCAGTCCTGTCTTTCATAAGAATATTCACAGCCTCTTCGATGAGCTTCTCAGTCCCTGAATCGATATTTGACGTTGCCTCGTCAATAATGATTATCCGTGGATCCGTAACAAAAGCCCGTGCAAAGGAGAGGAGCTGTTTCTGCCCGGTAGAGAGGGATTTGCCGTTTTCAAGAATTTCAGAATCATATCCTCCGGCCAGCTGATTGATAAAATGATCGGCATTTACCGCTTCGGCTGCTTTTTTTACGGAATCCGGGGAAACTGATTCTCTGTGCAGGGTTATATTCTCCGCAATAGTCCCGCCGAAGAGGAAAAAATCCTGGGGCACTGTTGTGATTCGATCCCTGAGATCTGAAAGTGTATACTCTTTAATGTTTTGGCCGTCTACAAATACAGCTCCCTGCTCTATATCATAAAACCGATTAATAAGATTGATAATTGTTGATTTTCCGGCACCGGTATGCCCTACGATAGCGACCTTTTCGCCTGAAGCAACAGAAAAAGAGAGGTCCCGGATTACCGGGTGCCCCTCTTCATATGCAAAGGTGACTCGGTCAAATTGAATTTCTCCTCTGGGAGCTGATTGTCCGGCGGCAGGACCCTCCGGGTCTGCTATAGGTATTTCGGTATCCATCAGCGTGAATATCCTTTCGGAAGCCGCCATGGCGGATTGAAAAGCATTCGATTTTTCCGCCAGCTGCCGGAGGGGACGGTAAAACATATTCAGGTAGGTAAAGAAAGCAAATATTTCTCCGACCTTGACGTCAATACCGATGGTATAGTGGGCGAAAAGGAGAATGATAATAAAGCCGGAAAAAGAAATTACTTCAAAAGCGGCAAAGAAAACGGCAAAATTATTGATTACTTTTAAAAAAGACCGAAGATAGGAATTATTATGGCCGGTGAATTTTTTCCTGCTCTGGTCTTTATGAAGAAACAGGGTGATTTCTTTTATTCCTGTAATAGTTTCCACCAGCGCTGAGTTAATTTTGTAGTTTGCGCTCCGGACCCCCCTGTAGCCGTTTCTGATATTTCTGCGGAAAATCAGAGTAACAATGACAAACAGAGTGAAGGTGATAAAAGTAATTAATGCAAGCTTGTAATTGATAAAAAGCATGGCCCCGAGAATAAATACCAGCTTAAGGAGATCACCGAGAATGGTCACAATGCCGTCAGAAATAAACTCCCTGATTGCTTCCACATCATTTGTAATGTTTGTCATAATCGAGCCGGTGGATGTTTTATCAAAGTAGCCGCTGTTCAGTTTCAGCACCTTGGAGAAAACATCCATCCTCATATCAAAGAGGAATTTCTGTCCCAAATACTGCACAGAATAATTCGTGAAAAGCTCAGTAAGAAATATTCCGATAAAAACAAGGCCCAGGTATAAACCTATCCGGAGCAGACCGCTGAAATCACCGGCTTTTATATAATCATCAATACCGATTTTCACTAAATAGGGATGAAGGATACTGAGAATATCGGTGCTCAGCATAAGAACAAGGGAGAGAATAAAAAGCCAGATATGCCTTCTGATATACGGGGCAAGACGGTTTATCAGTTTCCAATCCAGGGAGCCGAGTTTCATGATTTTTCTATACGCTCCTCCAGGTTCTGAATCTGCCACAGTTTGTAATACCTGTTTTTCATATTCACCAGCTCATCGTGGGCGCCCTGTTCTGTTATGCGCCCGTCATGAAACAGGTAAATGGTGTCG
>Ga0272441_10006333_pt1 | contig 19896 bp, 14 predicted proteins | sample SSMProp6N_FD_193582 | JGI IMG/M metagenome (GOLD analysis project Ga0272441, IMG submission 193582) | Marine sediment archaeal communities from Little Sippewissett salt marsh, Falmouth, MA, United States - SSM-Prop-6N | ecosystem: Environmental > Aquatic > Marine > Wetlands > Sediment ... | reverse complement strand
GTGCACGAGGAGGTCGAGGTCACCGACCACTTCGAGACCGAGAACGACATGGACACCCACACCGCCCGCGGCCAGGAGGATGCGATCTCGGACATTCCTCTCGGCGGCACGGGCGTCGTGGGCAACATAGGCGTCGGCGGCGGAGGGGCCGGATGCTTCGGCTACCGGACCGGAGGCGGGCGCAGGCGCTGCGTGGCGAAGTTCGGCGGCTCGCGGGCGTCCGAGTCGGCGGTCGACGCGGCACTGCGCTGGCTGGCGCGCCACCAGGAGCCCGAGGGCGACTGGCAGCCCATGAAGTACAACGACAACAACTCCAAGCGCGACTACCGGACCGGCGTGACCGGGCTGGCGATTCTGGCGTTCCTGGGCGCCGGTCACACCGAGAAGGCGGGTAAGTTCAAGAACAACGTCAAGGCCGCCATCGGCTGGACGCTCCAGAACCAGAAGCCCAGCGGCCTCGTCTACCGCGACGCCGACAAGGGCGGCGGCTTCGACCACGGCACGGGCTACGCCCACTCCATCGCCAGCCTTGCCCTGGCCGAGGCCTACGGCATGGGGCGCAACCCGCGCGTCGGGCAGGCGGCTCAGAAGGCCGTCGACTTCTCTGTCAACGAGCACCAGAAGGAGTACGGAGGCTGGCGCTACCACGCGAAGTCGAGCGAGGACACGTCGGTCTCCGGCTGGTTCATCATGCAGCTCAAGTCTTCCAAGGTGGCGGGCCTCAAGGTAGAGGGCAAGGGCTTCAGCGGGGCCATGGCATGGCTCGACAAGGTGACGACCAAGAAGGGCGAGGTGGCCGGAGACGAGTACGGCGGGCGCGGGCGCTACACAGTCGGCTCCGAACCCATGCCGACGATGACCGCTGTTGTCATGCTCGGCCGCCAGTTCATGGGCTTCAAGAACAACGACCCGATCCTGCTAGGCGGCGGCGAGTACCTGCTCGAGAACCTGCCCAAGTGGGGCCTGCCCAACAGCGGCCACAGCGTGAACGGCACCAACTTCTACTACTGGTACTACGGCACCCTCAGCATGTTCCAGATGGGGGGAAAGTACTGGAAGGCCTGGAACAACTCACTCCGCGACATGCTCGTTCAGAACCAGCGCCGCGGCGGCGACGAGGACGGCTCGTGGGATCCGCCCAGCACCCTCGCCGGCTCGGTCTCAGGGCGCGTCTACTCGACCGCCCTGGGGGCGCTCTGCCTCGAGGTCTACTACCGCTACCTGCCGATGTACCAGAAGTAACCTGACGCCGATCAAGAACGCGGGGCCCCGGAGTTCCGGGGCCCCGTTCCTTTGGCGGCGGACGCGCCCCCGGCCGCGCCGTTGACTTCGGCCGGGCGTTGAATATAATATCAGCGCAGGGCGTGGCCTCGGTCCGAAGGGGGACTCATGAGGGCGGTCTGGTGGCTCAAACTCGCGACATGGGTGGGGCTGCCCGTCCTGGCCGTCGCCGACTGCGCCGTCCCGGCGCCCTTCGAGGCCCTCCATCTCGCGCTGAGGATCGGGCTGGCGCTGCTGATGGTGGCCTCGCTCGCGGCGATCTCCCTGCACTTCTCGCCGAGATGGGAGGACGTGAGGTGGAAGCTCCTCGCGATAGGCGTGGTGCTCCTCATCTTCGAGATCGACATCCTCCTCTTCCGTGCGGGCCTCGCCCGCGTGGCCAGCTCACTGGGCCTGCTGCCGCTCCTCTGCCTCGCCTTCCTCTTCTGCCGCGAGCCGCGCCGCATCTCGCTCCGCACCCTCGGCGCGGGCGTCGCCATGCAGATCGTCTTCGCCGTCCTCATCCTCTTCGTCCCCGGGACGAAGTCCCTCTTCAGGGCCGTGGCCGACGGCTTCATACAGCTCCAGGCCTTCACCGTCGTAGCCGTCAAGCAGGTCTTCGGGATACTGGGCGACCAGAAAGCCGTCGGCGCCCTCGAGACGCTAGCGAATGTGAATTACGGCGGGGTGATCCTCGCGATACAGGCCCTCACCGTCATCATCTTCGTGGGCGCGCTCTCGAGGCTGCTCTACCACTGCGGCGTGCTCCAGGCCGTCGTCCGGGCGATGGCCTTCGTCATGCGACGGCTGCTCGGGGCCTCGGGGGCGGAATCGCTATCGAGCGCGGCGAACGTCTTCGTGGGCATGGTGGAGTCGCCCCTGCTGGTGAGGCCCTACGTCGCGGGGATGACGGAGTCGGAGCTCTTCTGCGTGATGTCGGCCGGCATGGCCACGGTGGCCGGCAGCGTCATGGCGATCTACATGATCTTCGTCGGCACGGCGCACGCGGTGCACCTCCTCTGCGCGTCGGTGATATCGGCGCCGGCGGCCATCGTCGTCGCGAAACTCATGATGCCCGAGACCGGCGAGCCCCAGACCGCGGGCGGGGCCGAGCTCCCCGAGCCGCCCGAATCCGAGCGCCCCGTCAACGCCGTCGACGCCGTCGCCCGCGGAGCCGCCGAGGGGACCACGCTGACGGTGCACGTGACGGGGATGCTCATCGCCTTTCTCGCCTTCGTCGCAATGGCCAACGCGATACTCGGCCTCACGGGGCGCATGGGCCTCGAGCCCGTCACGCTCCAGGCCGTCTTCGGGCGCCTCTTCTGGCCGGTGGCCGTGCTCCTCGGCATCGATATCGGCGAGGCGTCGCAGGTGGGAACCCTCCTCGGCGTGAAGACCGCGATGAACGAGTTCCTCGGCTACCTCCAGCTCCAGTCGATGATGTCGAGCCCCGTCACCCGGCTCACCGAGCACGCCCGGGTGGTGTCGATCTACGCCCTCTGCGGCTTCGCGAACTTCGGCTCGGTCGGCATCATGATCGCCGGCATCGGCGGCATGGCGCCGTCCAGGCGCTCGGACGTGGCGCGCCTGGGGGTGATGTCCATCGTCTCGGGCTCGCTCGCGGCGTTCATGACGGCCTGCATCGCGGGGGCGATGGTGGGGTAGGCAGGCTGACGGGGCAGCCTAACGCGACGACAGCGCCTCGACGATCCCGTCCTTCGTCTTGTGCTTGTCGCAGACCGCGCGGAGCTCCGCGCGGGTGAGCGCGCGCAGGCCCTTCATCTCGATCTCCGCGAACTCGTCCACGGCGATGGCGTAACGCACCAAGCCGAGCTGCCAGCGCTCGACCTCCTTCCACTCCGCGTCAGAGCCCTTCGGCCGGACCTTCGGCGGCAGCGCATACGAGGCGTCAAGGTGCGCCAGCCGCACCCCCAGCGTAGCCCAGATGCGCGTGACGCGCCCGACGGGGTCGCCGGCGATGGGGATGGAGACGCGCGTGTCGCATTCGAGGTCCCGGTCGGCCGCGATGCCCCCGAGCCACTTCTCCGCGGCCCCGCGGGCCGCTGCCACGTCGACACGCTCGTTCCGCAGGAACTGCGGGCGCATGCCGATGTCCTCGCACGCGATCAGATAGAACCCGTAGAAACGGAGGCGCACCGACGCCAGCTCCTCCGCGAGCGCGGCCTCGCGCTCGCCCCCTCGCCTGAGGCCGTGCATCTTACGGAGGAGCGCCTCGCCCGCCGTAGCGACGAGGAGATTCCGCACGAAGTCGTAGGCGCGCGCCGTCCGCAGGTAGAAGGTCGGGCAGGGCTCGATCCGCAGCCGCGGCCGGACCTGGGCCTCCCTGAGTGGCATTGCCGCGCTCGGGCACCCAGCCTTCGCGAGCTGCCTGGCGTGGGTCTCGCGGCGCTTGGTGATGAGCGCCTTGAAGGCCTCGACGAGGCGGCGCTTGTACTTCGCGGTGAGCTGCAGCTTGTCCTTCTCCCGGCCTCTCGAGGGCAGCAGCATCGTCTCGAGCGCATAGGCCTGGTGCTGGTACCAGCCGGACTTCTCCCCGGGGGCGAGGTCGACATCGCCTGAGCGTATCCGGTGGATGAGCTCGGCCATCAGGTTGACCCCCGGCGGGATGCCGGTCCCGCCGAAGAGGCGCTCGAAAAGCTCCGTCTCCCGGCTCGCGGACGGGGGGAAGAAAGCGACCGACTGGTGCCAGGTCCCCTGCTCGCGGGCGAGCGCCGCCAGGCTGCCGGCGCGGCCGGCGATCCGGTCCATCGACATGCAGATGAGGGGGTTCGTCAGGCGGCCGTAGAAGGCGTTGACCTTCCTGTAATCCGAGAGTAGCCCCGCATCCCCGGCCAGCGCCGACGCCGTATCGCGTGCGACGCGCACGTCGGGAGATTGGTCATAGAACTCCCGCTGCAGGAAGCGCATGAACCGCCACAGCCGCTTCAGCTCCCCGGTCCAGTTGTAGAAGGAGATCGGCTTGGACCGGGACTCGTCGCGCTCGAAGTCGGCGAGGTACCGCTTCCTTGCGCGCGCCTCGGCGCCGGTGACGGGCGCCTGCCTGCCCGCGAGGGACAGGGCCGCCGAGAAGAAGGGCCGGGCCGGGCTCCCCGGGCGGAGCTTGCGGAAGACCCGTTCCGCCAGGTCCGGCGGGGCGGACGCGAGGCCCAGCTCGCCCCTGTAGCACGCGAGGTCCACCGCCGCATAGAGCCCGTCGTCGAACTGCTTCGCGGCGCCGTCGAGCATGTTGGCCGAGGGAAGGAGCACGCGATGGTGCGACTCCGCCGCCGCCACGGCCGCCGCGTAGGAGGGCTTTAGATCGAGCATCCACGCGTCGTAGTCCGGCTTCACTGACGGGCAGTCGAGCTTCATCACGGCGGCCGAAGCATTCAGCTCCCAGTCGCCCACCGGGCGCGAATCGACGAGGGCCGCGTTCCACTCCGGCTTCTTGTCGGCGAGGTTGTCGTCGACGAGCCGGATGCCATCGTCGGGCCTGGGATCGCTGTATTCGGTCCTCTCTATTGTGTAGTAGAACGTCCGCCTGTAGCCGACGTAGGCAAGCCCGGAGACGGCGAAGAAAACCGCGACCAGACATATGTAGAGCCACTGTCTGTTGGTCATTGCAGCCTCCGCCCGGAAGGGAACACCTGCCACCTCTTCAGCACCCGCAGGCCCCGGAAGGTTGCGTCGAAGGGGCCGCAGCCCCGCCCCTACTCCCCCGGATGGATGATGACCTTCACCGCCCCCTCGCCGGCCTGGCCCTCGGCGGAGCCCGACATCAGGTCGAAGCCGCGCTGCACTTCGCCCAGCGGCAGGCGGTGGGTGATCATCGCATCGGTGGGGATCCGGCCGGCGGCTATGGCATCGATGGCCTCGGCGATGTCGCGGCCGTCTCCCGCGTAGGAGGTCCTGATGGTCACGTCGTTCCGCCAGTAGCGGTTCATGGGAACGGCGACGTCGTCGGTCGGCACGGCAAAGAAAAGAACCACACCCCCGCGGTCGACGGCATCGAGCGCCTGAGCGACCGCAGGCGCGGCCCCGGTGCAGAGCACCACGCGCTCGGGCAGCTCGCCCCCGTTGGCCTCCTGCACCCGCCCGACGACGCTACCCCCGCTCGCGTCGATGGCGACGTCGGCGCCGAGCTCCCGGGCCTTGGCCAGGCGCGAAGCCGAGACGTCGGTCGCGATCACGCGCCCGGCGCCCGAGAGCTTCGAGAGCACGACGTGCAGCAGCCCCGCGAGGCCGGAGCCGAGCACCAGCACCGTGTCGCCGGCCCTGACGCCCAGCGCCCTCTGGCCGCGCAGCACGCAGGCGACGGGCTCGATGAAGGTGGCATCGTCGTAGGAGGTCGCGTCCGGCAGGCGGAACGTGCCCCGTTCCACGTTGATTTGCGGCACGCGGACGAACTCGGCGAAGCCGCCGGGGTCGTAGTTGGTCGTGTGGAGCGTCTCGCACGCCGTCGCGTGGCCGCTCCGGCACCAGCGGCACTTACCGCACGCCACGTGGTGCGAGACAAAGACGCGGTCGCCGACGGAGAAGCCCCCGCCCCCCCCGCCCCCCCCGCCGACGCCGTCGCCGACTTCGACGACCTCGCCCGCCATCTCGTGGCCGAGGACGAGCGGCGCCTTCTTCATACGGTACCACTCGAGGACGTCGGAGCCGCAGATGCCGCAGGCGGCGGCCCTCACGAGTATCTCACCGGGGCCGGCCTCGGGGCGCGGCATCTCCTCGATGCGCACGTCGGAGTTGCGGTAGTACATGGCCACGCGCATGGGTGTCCGCCCGTGCGGTTACTTCTTCTTCTTGGAGCCGCCGACGAGCTCGTCGTAGAGCTCGCCCGCCGCCTTCGCGTCGGCCTCGTCGTGGACGATCGCCCTCACGGCCCGCACCGTGGCGACGGGGTTCTCCGCCTGCCAGATGTTGCGCCCGAAGTCGACCCCCGCGGCGCCCGCGGACATGGCCTCGTGGGCGATGCGGAAGGCGTCGTAGACGGTGTCGAGCTTCGGCCCGCCGGCGATCACCAGCGGCACCAGCGATCCGTTGGCGACCTTCTCGAAGTTCTCGCAGTAGTAGGTCTTGACGAAGCTCGCGCCGAGCTCCGCCGCGATGCGGCAGGCGAGCCCCAGGTACCGGGCGTCGCGCTTCGCGAGCTCCTTGCCGACGGCCGTCACCGCCAGCACCGGGATGCCGTACCGGTTGCCCTCGTCCACGAGGCGCGAGAGGTTGACGAGCGTCTGGTGCTCGTACTTGCCGCCGACGTAGATCGAGAGGGCCATGGCCGAGGCGTTCAGGCGGATGGCCTCCTCCACGGAGGTGGTGATGTCCTCCTTGGACAGATCCTCGCCGACGATCGAGTTGCCGCCGGAGACGCGCAGCACGATGGGGATGTCGGCCGCCGCCTCGATGCAGTTGCGCACCACCCCGCGGGCGGGCATGAGCGCGTCGGCGTGCGGCAGGAGCGGCTCTATCGTCTCGGCGGGGCGCTCGAGCCTGGATATCGGACCCAGGAAGTAGCCGTGGTCGACCGCCAGCATGACGGTGTGGCCGTCGGCCGGCCTCAGTATCCTGGCGAGCCTGTTCTTCATTCCCCAGTCCATCGCACCCCTCCCGTCCCCTCAGCGCTCCAGCATCTTGCGCCGGAACTCCTCGACCTCCCAGCCGTGGATGCGGGCGGCCTCCTCCGGCTCCAGGTACTTGGGCTCCATCCCCGCCGCGAGCGCGGCGAGCACAGTCTCGGCCGCGTCCTCGACCAGGAGCGTCTTCGTGTAGGCGTCGCGCATCGACGCGCCGATGGCGACCATCCCGTGCGAGCCGAGTATCGCCGCCTCGCACTTCGCGAGCGCCGCGGCCACGCTGCCGGCCAACTCCTCCGACCCCGGCGCCGTGTACGGCAGCACCGGCACCTCGACGCCGAGGAAGGCCGCGAAGTCGGGCGTCAGCGCCCTCAGCGCGCGCCCCGAGAAGCTCCAGGCCGTGGCGTACGCCGGGTGCGAGTGCACGAACGCCCCCGCGTCCTCGCGCGCCCGGTAGGCCGCCAGGTGCATCCCGTACTCGCACGAGGGCTTCATGTCGCCCCCGGCCCCGTCAATGACCTCGCCCGTGACGAGGTCCAGCGCGAGGTAGTCGGCCTCGCGCCCGTCGCCCATCGCGGTGCCCGAGGCCTTGATGTAGACGACGTCGGCGCACCGGACCGAGATGTTGCCGCCGGGGCCGATGATCATGCCGGACCGGTCGAGCTTGATGCCGTACTCGACGAGGTCCCTTTTGGCCCGCTCGACGTCCATGGAAGTCTCCCGGGCGAAGAGTCTAAGCCCGCCGGCGCGAGCGGTCAAGCGGAGGCCGCCGGGGGAGCCGGGGGTGAGGGGGGCGCGGGGGCGGGAGCGTCCTTAACCCCCTCGCCCTTACCCCCGGGGCTGAGATACCCCATGAGGGCCGAGTCGATCATGAGCTGCGTCGCGTGGTAGAGGAGGGCGGGCAGCACCGCGAAGGCAAGATCCCCCGAGCCGAAGAAGTTCTCGACGAGCCAGATGGCCAGGGGCAGCGTCTTCTGGGAGCCCGCGAAGGCCGCCGCCGTGCAGTCGCCCGCCTCCGCGCGGACCAGCTTCATCAGGAAGTAGGCCGCGAGCAGGGCCGAGACGTGCGAGACGGCGATCGCCGCCTCCAGCATCGCGATCGCGCCGATGCCGATCGCGGCCGCCCCGTGCCCGGCGAACTGCTTCCCCACCTTGGAGCCGGCGACGAGCACGACGGTCAGGATGATGAGCCGGCCTATCACGCTGACGGGCTTCTTCACGCGGTCGGCGAATTCGCCCGACCATCGCGGCGCGCGAGCGAGCTGCCCCAGCGTCACCGGCAGCAGCACGACCAGGAATATCTTCCAGGCCATCATGCTCACGGGGAGCTCCACCCGCCCCGCGAGGTAGCCCGCCAGCATCAGGTTCAGCATCACCGGCGCCACCAGGAAGTTGATCCCGTTCGAGGCGATCGTCGTCGAGAGGGCCAGCGCGTCGTTCCCGCCGGCGAGGCGCGTCCACACCGCCGCTGAGACGAGCGTGCACGGCACCGCCCCGACGACCACCAGCCCCACGAAGAGGTCCGGCCGTCCGCTGAAGAGGAGCTTCGCCGCGAGGAAGTTCATCCCCCCGACGACCGCGTAGCCGGTCGTGAGGGCGATGGCCAGTCCTTTGTAGTTCGTCACCGCCGCCCATATCTGCTGCGTCCTGAGGGTGAAGCTCATGAGGAAGAGCATGATGAAGATGAAGAAGTTGAGCCCGAGCTCATCCTTGATGTAGACGCCCGGCCCCGGGACCAGGCACCCGAAGGCCACCACGCAGAGGAGGACGAAGAGGAACCACTGCTTCTTGAGAAAGCTCTTCAACTGACGGCTCTCCGGTCCCTACCTCGGCGCCTTCACTATCTTCAGAGCCACCGGGACCGTGCCTTCGTTGACCATCCCGAGCTTCCTGGCCGCGCCGTACGAAAGGTCTATGATCCGGCCCGCCACGTGCGGGCCGCGGTCGTTGATCCGCACCACGACCGAGCGGTTCGTGTCGATGCTGCGCACGCGCACCAGAGTCCCGAACTCGAGGGTCCTGTGCGCCGCCGTCATGGCTTTCATGTCGAATATCTCGCCCGAGGCCGTCGCCTTGCCGTGGTACTTCCTGCCGTACCACGACGCGACCCCCTCCTCGAACTCGTCCTCCCCGCGGGGGTAGAACTTCCGCTCGGCCGGTCGACGCCGGCCCACCGGGATGGAGACGCCGAAACCCATCCCGAGGCTGCACCCGCCCTGCGAGAAGACGAACGCGAGCACCACCGCGACGGGCCCCACCCACGCCGAAGCCGATCCCCTGCCTCTCATCTTCCGCCCTCCGGCAGTCCCCAGCATCCGGGCAGATTCTAAACCACGCCCCGCGGGGTGTCAAAGCGGGTGAGGGGTCGTGGACGGTTGACGGGGCGGCCGGCGCGGGTATACTCCTTCGGGGACGACCGGGATGGGAGAGGCAACTGTGGGCCCTCGCAGACTGCTGTTGCTGGCGGCGCTTCTCTCGGCCGCGGGGTGCGCCCCGGCGGCCCTCCCGGACCGGCACCTCGCGCCCTCGCCCGCCGGGGGCGCGGCCGAGACCGGCATTCTGCCGGGCGGCGTGCTGAGCGATCCGCTGACCGCCTACTCCCCCGGCTGGCACACGCGGTGGCTGGCCGCCGGAGGCGGCGGGTGGCTCTTCACCTTCGATGACGACGTCGACAACGCCCACGGCTACGTGGCCCAGCTCGGCTACGGCGAGTACTTCGGGGGCGGCCTGCGCTTCATGGACTTCTCCTACGAGGCCGATACCGGCGAGAGCTACGACGCCCGGACGCTCCTCGCCTTCTTCGGGGCGGGGCTGGGCGGGGAGAGGCCCGGACCCGGCATCTACACGGGAGCGGGACTCGGCAAGACGTGGATGAAGGACGACGTCGGCAGGGAGCACACCGACCTCGCCGGCGGGGCTCTCCTCGGCACGTGTCTCTACCGCGACATCAAGTCGGGCAACCGGACAGTCTGCGGGCTGGGGCTGGCGGCCGAGGTCGGCCTCTTCTTCTCCGATCCCGGCGACGTGAAGCTGAGCGGCGCGACGCTGCTTCTCGGGGCCTATCTCTACTTCTGACCGCCCGCCGGGCCGACCGCCGCCACCTAGCCCGCGCGGGCTAATTCAGCGCCTTCCATAACCCGACTCGCCAAACCACCGATGCGCGCGCGAATTTGCGGGGGAGAGGCCGAAGCGGTGACTTTTCCTCATATTATGGAGGGAGGTGACTTCCCGGTGGCGCGCTATAAGCGAAAGCTGGAAACCGCGGTTTCGCTCGCGAGTTCGCGGTCGAAAGGGCCGGTGTGAATAAAAACGGTCTAGGGTGAGGGGGTACGATGTTTTTGAACGGCCGGGGACATGATACTGGCCGCGAGGGCCCGGTGCCGGAAAAGGGGGACATGTACGTCCCTGGCTGTGAGCACAAGGGGCCGACGGGAGTAGCGATGATCGTGACACGCCCCCGCGCCTCGCGGCGCCGTTACGTGTCCCCCTTTTCGGAAATCGGGCGAGGGCCTGCGGTGCAGCGGATAGCTCGCCGCAGAAGGCCCCCACCCCTGTCCCTCCCCCGGGCGTGTCGCACCGAGGCGGCCCGGGGGAGGGATTGATGGTCGCGCACCGACGGCGCGCACTGCTGTTCGGAAGGAGGCGTATGCGATAGCTGACGGACGGGGCGACCGGCCGAGCCAGGCGCCGTGCCTTGGCGGAGTCCGGGGCCCCGTGAAGGGGAACGCGGGAGCGAAGGCCTGAGCTTGCAGAAGTCCGGACGGCGACGGCCTGAGTCCGCCCCCGTCAGTACCCGCGCAGTGCCGGTTGCTGGATGCAGCAGAAAAACTCCCGGCACATTATTCGTGGAGCGCAGTTCGAGGGACATGGGCAGGAGCGTTAGGCATGACGACTGGAGGCACAGGATGGGACCGTAGAGAAAACGCGGCCGGCCTCCCGAGGGCCTTTTCGCTTGACACCTTCCGGGCGGACGCGGATACTGGTCGCGAGATCGATTGCGCAAGCTGCCCCGGCCGGAGCGCCCACGATGCCCCGCGTCACCATGGCCGACATAGCCCGCACGTGCGGTGTCTCGCGCTCGACGGTGAGCCGCGTGCTCTCGGGCCAGTCGGAGCGCTACCGCATCAGCGACGCGACCGCAGGGAAGGTCCGGAACGCGGCGCGGGAGCTCGGCTACCTGCCGAACACCGTCGCGAGGAGCCTGCGGACGCGCTCGACGAGGACGCTGGGGCTGCTCGTCTCCGACATCTCGAACCCGTTCTTCGGGAACATCGCGTGGGCCGTCGAGCGGGCCGCCGAGGCCGAGGGTTTCACGGTGATCGTCTGCAACTCGGCCGAGGAGCAGCCGCGGGAGAAGTCCTACATCGAGGAGCTCCGCTCGCGCCAGGTGGACGGCCTGATAATCTCCCCGGTGCAGGAGGAGCACGAGCACCTCTCGGGGCTGCTCGACGGGGGCTTCCCGTTCGTGCTGCTCGACCGCTACTTCGCGGACCTCGACTGCGACTGCGTCGTCTGCGACAACGTGGACGGAGCGCGCAGGCTGACGGAGGCCGTCATAGGGCTCGGCCACCGGCGGATAGGCTTCATCGGCGGGCGGCCCGCGGCCACGACGAGCCAGGACCGCTTCCTCGGCTACTGGCAGGCCGTCACGGCGGGCGACGCGGTCGCCGAGCGCTCGCTCATGCGCGAGCGCGACTTCACGCGAGAGGCGGGCGAGTGGGGGATGTCGGAACTCCTCGCACTGCCGGAGCCGCCGACGGCGATCGTGGCCGCGAACAACAACCTCATGACCGGGGCCCTCGAGGTCCTCATGGAGCACGAGCGCTCCTCGGACGAGCGCGTGCTCGTCGCCGGCTTCGACGAGGTCCCCTTCCTGCGCTTCCTCGGCAGGCCCGTGCTCTGCGCGTCGCAGCCCGAGGCGAAGCTGGGCGAGGAGGCCGCGCGCATGATCATTGGCCGCATCCGGGGACAGCGCACGGCCCCGGAGCAGGTCGTCCTCAGGCAGGAGATACTCCGCTTCGACCTGACCGGCGGGAGCTGAGCCCTCCGCTCGCCGCTACATCGACCCCTCGCGGACGGGAGCCAGAGCAGATGCCCGAAGAACACTTCGACGCGAAGAGACTCGAGGCGGCCATCGAGCGCGCCGCCATGGCCAGTGCCGAGCACATCGTGCACGGCGCGGAGGGGGAGGGGGGGGGCCGGGGCGGCTCACGCCGCCGGCGGAGACGCCGCCGCTCGCACCACGGGCTCGCAGGCAGGCTCGAGGTCGTCGCCTTCGCCTCGGAGCGCCTGGGCCACCCGAAGGAATACGTCAAGTGGGCGCGGTCGGCGGGACGCCGCCTCGCGAGCGCATCTGCGCGCTCGCTGCACGCCCGGGGCGACTACCAGACGGTCTGGCCGTGGCTCCGCGCCTTCGCGCTCATCGGGGAGGAGCTTCCCGCCGCGGATAGGGCCCTCTGGCGAGACGCCCTCGCCGCGGAGTGCGGCTGGCTCGTCCGCCAGATGAAGGCGCGGCGAAAGCGCTCGGGCTCGACGTCGACGGAGATCGGCACGGGCCCCAACCACTACATCCGGTGGGTGGCGGTATCGCGCCTGGGGGCGGACGTGCTCGGCCGCAGCGCCTGGGGCCGCCTCGCCGACTCGGAGGCCGCGCGCTACGCCCGCGACTGCCACCCCGACGGCTACTGGCCCGAGCATCACGGGCCGGCCGTGCGCTACAACGGCGTCTCGGTCCGCGGAATGGCGATGTACCGCAGGGCCTCCGGCTCCCGGGAGCACGACGCCGTCATTCGCCGGGCCGTCGAGTTCAACCTGAAGGCGAGCTACCCCGGGGGCGCCGCCGTCGAGACCTTCGACGAGCGCAACCGCTACGGCGCGCGGTGGGGAGGCATGCCTCTGGACGCGCTGTCGCTCTCGGCGATGGGCCGCCGGGCGCTCGTGAAGATGCTCGAGCGCCGCGCGGAGCCGGGCGGGGACCACCGCCGCGGCGGCGGCTGGCTCGGCTCGGCTTCCGGCTGCATCGGGCAGCTGAGTTCGGGCCGGAGCGCTCCGCTGCCGTGGGAGAGGAAAGATTTCCGCTTCCGGCTCTCGGGGCTCCCCGCGGTGCTCCGACACTCCGGGCAGTGGACGGTCGCCCTCTCGGCCATCCCGTCGACGCCCGTGCCCCACAACCCGTACATGCTCGACCGGACGCAGCTCGTCTCGATCCACCACAGGGAGGCGGGGCTCGTGATAGGCGGCGGCAACGACAAGCGGAACCCCCGCGCGTCCACGTTCTCCCTCTTCGAGGGGGGCGAGATCTGGTACAACGTCCCCGTCTCGGGGAAGGTCCGCCGCCGGGACGGCAAGGGCGAGGAGCTCGAGGCCGACTACGGGCCCTTCTCGGGCCGCGTCCTCGCGACGCCCAGAAGCCGGAAGCGCCTCGACCTGCTGCTCGAGATGAAGCCCCGCACGATCGACGACGAGTGCCTCGTGAACCTGCAGGTCCCCGTCGGCCTCGGCGGCACCGTCCGCTTCGCGGGCAAGGCCGTCAAGCTCACCAGGCGCGCGGTCACGCGGCAGGCCGGCCCCCGCGGAGCGACGCTCGCCTTCGGCCGAGCGCGTATCAAGCTCCCCGCGGGGGCGGTCTTCACCTTTCCCTACAAGTCTCACACGCCCTACGGCGGAGAGCCCCACGTGGCCCCGGAGCACGCGTGGCTGGGGCTCGTCACGATGGAGCTCGGGCCCGAAGGCGGCTCGGCGCGGCTCACGATCGAGGTATGTTGACTATGGCGCTCAAGAGGCGTAAGATTCCTTCAGAGATGTCTCCCGAGGCGAAAGGCTTCAGCGACCGGGCCGTCGGCTGCCTGATGGGCCTGGCTGTCGGCGACGCGCTGGGCGTGCCCCGCGAGGGGGCTCCCGTGCCCCCCGTACTCCAGGCGGAGGAACTCCAGCCTGTCCTCGAGATGACGGCCGTCCCCGGCTTCCCGCCCGGCACGTGGAGCGACGACACGGCGCAGGCCCTCTGCATCGCCGAGAGCCTCGTCGAGAGGAACGGCTTCGACCCCGCCGACGTCGCGGCCCGCTTCGTCGAATGGTTCAAGGCGGGGGGCCTCGGCATCGGCCGGACGACTCTGGTCGCGCTCGAGGCGATGGCCGCCGGCGCGGATTGGGCCGACGCCAGCCGCTCGGCCCATGAGACGCTCGGCGGCAGGACGGCCGGCAACGCCGCGGTGATGCGCTGCGCCCCGGTCGCCGTCTACTTCGCCGACGACGACGAAGAGATCACAGCCGCCTCCGCTGATTCCGCCCGCGTGACCCACTGGGACCCCCTCGCGGGCGAGTGCGCCGCCGCCGTCAACCTGGTCATAGCGAGGTGCCTCCGCGGCGCGACCGACGGGGTGGGTGTCGTGGCCGAGGTGGCCTTCATCTGCGACGAGCACGCCCAGCGCCTCCATCCGGCCGAGAGAGCCACGAGCCCCGGTATGCGCGTCGCGGCGGCGCTCCGCGAGGCCGCGACGGGCCGGCTCGCCGACCTTGACCCGGCGTCGGGCTTCTCGCTTGAAACGCTCCGGACGGCGGCGCACTTCTTCATGGGGGCGGAGTCCTTCGAAGGGCCGCTCTCCGAGTGCGTCGCACTGGGGGGGGACGCCGACACGAACGGCGCCGTCCTCGGGGCGATGCTGGGGGCCCGTTTCGGCGCCGGGGGGGCGGGGGGAGAGGCGGGCATCCCCGAGCGCTGGTCGAGCGCCCTCCAGGATGCCGGGCGGATCGAGGCCGTCGCGGCGAAGCTCGCCGACTCGGCGGCCGCCCGCGGCACGAAGGGATAAGGAGGCGGGTGGATTGCGTGACCTCCTGGTGCTCTTAAGAGCCAGGGCCGCGGCCCTCAGGAACGCCATCCTCTCGGTCACAACCCCGAAGCTGATAAGGGCGGCGGTCGTCGCCTTCATCGGCGTCTTCCTGTGGATGGGACTCTTCGGCGGCTTCCTCGGCTCGATGAAGTTCGCCGAGAGGGCCCTGGGCGACCCGGTAGACCTGCAGGACCTGACGGGTCTCCTGCTCGGGCTCTTCTTCATGAGCCTCATGCTGCTGCTGACCTTCTCGAACACCGTCGTCTCCTTCGGGAGCCTTTACCGCAGCCCGGAAACGATGTTCCTGACGTCGCAGCCGGTCACACCGGGAACCCTTTACGGCTACAAGATGATGGGATCGCTGGCCTTCGCCTCCTGGGCGTCGGTGGTGCTGGGGCTGCCGATGCTGCTGGCCTACGGGATCGCGCTGAGGTGCGAGGGCGCCTACTACGCGGTCATGGTGCTCTACCTGGTGCCCTTCATCGTGATACCGGCGGCCGCGGGGGCCATCATCGCGATGCTGCTGACGCTGCTCTTCCCGCGCAGCCGCGCCCGCGCCCTCGGCGTCATGATGCTCGCGGTACTGGCCGTGGCGGCCATCGCCGCGATAAGGGTCATAGTGGCCGAGCGCGGCGAGATCCCCTTCTCGACGGTCTGGAGCCAGAAGGTGCTCGGGCAGTTCCGGTTCGTACAGAGCCCGCTGCTGCCGAGCTACTGGGCGGCGGCCGGGCTCGCCGCGGCGGGGAGGGGCGAGACGCGCGAGTGGGTCTACCACCTGGCGCTGATGGCGTCGACGGCCTTCTTCCTCGTTATGACGGGGCAGTTCCTGGCAGTGAGGCTGTACCCGCAGTCGTGGGACGCCGCCCACTCGGGCCTCGCGCGCGCGAGGTATCCGGCCAGGGCCTGGACCGACCGGGTGGTGGGGCGGCTCTCGGGGACGCTCGGGCCATGGCCCGTCTTCGTCCACAAGGACCTGCGCACGTTCCTGCGCGACCCGGCCCAGTGGTCGCAGGGGGTGATCTTCTTCGGGCTGCTCGCGGTCTACATCGCTAACATCCGCAACCTGAACTACGATCTCGAGAGCGCCTTCTACCGGAACCTCATCGCCACGCTCAACCTGCTGGCAGTGTCGCTGACGCTGGCGACGATGACGACCCGCTTCGCCTTCCCAATGGTCTCGCTGGAGGGCAGGAGCTTCTGGGTGCTCGGGCTCCTGCCGGTGGCACGGTGGAGGATACTCGCCGCGAAGTTCGGCTTCGCCGCTGTCGGGTCGCTCGTGGTAACGCAGGCGCTGATCCTGCTGTCGAACCGGGTGCTCGCCCTGCCCGTGAAGATAACTGTCACGCAGATGATTCTGGGCGGGGCCATGGCCCTCGGCCTCAGCGGCATCGCCGTCGGAATGGGGGCGGTCTTCCCCAACTTCAAGGCGAGGACGCCCTCGGAGGTCGTCTCGGGCCTGGGCGGGACGCTGACCCTGGTGGCCTCGCTCTTCTTCGTGCTTGCGATCGTCATCCCGGAGGCGATAATCCGTCACAAGTACATGGTTCGCCGCTTCATAGGGCCGGAGGAGTTCGGCCGGCAGATGACGTGGATGCTCATCATCGGCGCCGGGCTGGCGATGGCGTGCGTGGCCGGGCCTCTGGTCCTCGGGACGCGGTCGCTCAGCCGACAGGAGTTCTGAGTGAAGCACGCTCTTGAGAGATCGCTCATCGTTTTCGCGGCCATCGTCTTCGCCGCGCTTCTGCCGCGGCGCGCCGGGGCGGCCGGCGGGGAGGGCTCGGCCCAAATCGAGTTCGAGGCCGCGTGCAGGCTCTACGCCAGGGCCGACGTGGCCCGGACTCTCTCGAGGCTGGAGGAGTGCCGCCGCCGGTACGGCGACGCGGTATTCGCCCGCGAGGCGTGGCTGCTCTCGGCCCGAGTCATGGAGCACGATCTCGACGAGGTGGACCGCGCCCTGCGCACCTACAGGCGGCTGGCCCTGAAGCACCCGCGCTCGCCCCAGGGAGTCCTGGCCCAGGCCCACATAGCACTGGCCTACGCCTCGCGGGGCAGGGACGCGGCCGCGTACCGGGAGTACGTGAGGCTCTCGCGCTTTCCGCCGCTCCGTGTCCGGGAGGGCTCCGAGGCCGGCTCGGGCGAGGGCGAGGCCGTCGCCCGCGGCGCCCTCAAGAGGCGGCCGTCCGCCCCGACCACCGTCGACGAGGCCAACCTGGCCATCGAGTGGGCCGACGCCCACGCCCTCCGGGTGCTGCTGGGGATGCCTACGCCCAAGAGGCCGAAGACGCTCCCCGCCCGCGCCGAGACGGTCGCCGACGGCCGTGCCGTCCGCAGCGGCCCCGTCGAGTCCAGCCGCTCCGACGCGGCGGGCACCACCGACGTGCGCTATCTGCTCGCCCCGCCGCTCAGGGAGTTCTCGTCGGTGGAGTGCGAGCTCGACGGCCAGACGCTCTCGGGAAGCTCGCCCACGCCCCGAGAGAAGCGCCACTGCAGCATGCTGGTGGAGCCGCTATTCGCGGGCGAGCCCGCCGAGGTGCTGGCGCTCAGCGGGACGTCTCCCCGGCGAGAGAGGCTGACGGGCAAGATCGTCTACACGCGGCCCGTGAGGCTCCTCAAGGTCTCGATCACGGTGGCCGGGGGGCGGGTCCGGATATGGTCGGTGAAGCCGAGTTTGCGCGCCCCCGCGGCCGCCCCCGCCGCCGCAGCGCCGGCCGGATCCGTCCGGATGCCGACGCCGGACACGGGGGGCTATGCGCCGGTGCTCCTGAGCGAGGCCGGGGGCCGGCTCCTCTGCGTCTACACCGACGTAGGCTCTCAGGCGACGACGAGCCCTGCCCTGATCAGCGACCTCTACATCGTGAGGTCGGCCGACTCGGGGCGGACGTGGTCGGAGCCCGAGAGGCTGTCGGTTAGCGGCGCCACGGCCGAGATCTCGCCCGCCCTGGTGCGCTTCCCCAAGGGGCAGTACGTGCTCCTCTGGCTCAGCGACCGCCGCGGCGGGGGGTGCATGGACCTCTACTACGCCCTCTCCGAGGACACGAAGTCGTGGACCAGGCCGGCCCCCGTCGAGATCGAAAGGCTCGACACGATGTCCGGCGCGCAGATCCGCCTCGACTCGGTCTCGGCGGTCTGCCGGTCGGCGGAGCTCATCCGCATCCTCTTCAGCGCCACCGGCACCATTCGCCTCCGGACCGAGACCCGCGAGCGCTACTTCTGCAGCGGGATCTACGCCACGGGCTTCACGAGAAAGAGGACATGGATGGAGCGCGAGCTCGTCTACTCGACCCGCGCCACCCGCATCGCCAAGCTGCCCGGCTCGCCCCGCATCGAGAACAGCTCGGCCGGGGTCTCCCCCCTGGTGCCCGTCGACGCGGCGTGGCTGGGCCCCGTCAAGGCGGCCGCCTCGTGGGGCACCGACTCCGCGGGGCCCTATCTCTCGGCCGGGAGCGTCGGCGGCAAGTGGCGGAGCTTCTACTCCGGGGCGGCGCCGCCCGCTCCGGGCGCGAGCCGCCGGGTGCGCGCGCGCATCGTGGCGCTGGGCGGAGTGAAGGGCGGGCTGGTGATGCTCACCGCGCGCGCTGTCGGCCGCGCTCCGGCGGGAGGAGCGGGGGGGGCGGGAGGGCGGGGGGGGCCAGCACCGAGGGCGCTGCAGGCGGTGAGTTCCTACGACGGCAGCAAGTGGTCGGCGCCCGTGGGGCTCGGCCCGGCCGGGCCCATGAGCCCGGGGCTGCCGGGCCTGGCGCCGATAGCGCCCGCCAGATATCTCGCGGTATGGGGGTACGACTCACCGAGCTCGCCCTCGCCGCTCTGGGCGACGGAGTTCGCCCGGCCCGAGCCGCCGCGGGGGAAGCGCTGAGGATGCCGAACCGCGTCGCCAGACACGATCCCGGCTTTTTCTGTGTCCTCGGGCGCTCTGGGCAGTTAAAGACTCCTGTCGAGCTGTGGGCGGCCGCGGAGGCATATACTCGTTTGACACCGCCCGTCGGCCGCTTATATTCATCCATCTGTGCTCACCACACGGGGGAGAGAAGCTCTTGAGGATGCTGCGTACAGCGTTCGTTTTGGCCGCGCTCGGACTGCCGGCGACGGCGCTCGCCCCCGCCGCCACGGTCGAGACGGTCGCAGGCAGCGTCAAGGGCGAGCTCGTCCGCATAAGCCCAAAGGTCGTCGTCGTCAAGGCCGCCGCGGAGCGCTCGATCGAGCTCGGCTCCGTCATCTCCATCGGCTTCGACGGGGGCGCGAGGCTCGCGGACGCCAAGGTGACGGCCTTCCTGGCGGCGGGCCCGGGGCGGGCGGGGGGGGCGGGCCTGCTCTGCGAGATCACGAGCGCCGGCGAAGACCGCATCGTGCTCAACTCGGCCGCCTTCGGCGAGCTGAGCGTCCCCATCGCGGAGCTCTCGGGCATGGTCCTACCCGGCGCGAACGCCAAGCAGCGCAAGGATATCGCCGCCGAGATCGCCTCCGGCAAGGCCCCCGTGAAAGACCGCCTGTACCTGCCCAACGGCGACCGGATGGAGGGGCTCATCACCAAGGTCTCCTCGGAGACCGTGACCTTCGAGGGCATGCTGGGCGAGCTCGACTACTCGCTCCAGAAGCTGGCCGGCGTGCTCTTCGGTGAGGCCTCGCGCAGGCCGGCCGGGTTCGCCGGGCTGCACGCGGCGGTCGTGGCCTCGACGGGAGAGGCCATCGCGGGAGTGCCCGAGGAACTCGCTGACGGGCACCTGCGGCTGAAGACGGCCTACGGATCGAGCGCGCGCATCGCCCTCTCGGACGTGCGTAGCGTGCTCGTCCGCGGCGGCCGCGCGGTTCCGCTGGCCGGGCTCAGTCCCGTCAGGTCGGACTCGCGGCCGCTGTACGAGGGCGAGCCGCCGATCTGGCCGAAGCTGAAGAGCTCCGGCCGCTCGCTCGTGCTGAGGCCGCACTCGACCGTGGTCTACGACCTCGCGGGCCGCTACGAGCGGCTGACGGCCAAGGCGCTCGTGAGGCGGCGCGACGGCTCGGTCTCGCTCAGGATGCTCGCCGACGGGCGCGAGGTGCTCAACATCGAGAAGCTGACCGGCGGCGACGGGGCCAGGGCCATCGACGTGGCGCTCGCGGGCGCGAGGCGCCTTGTCATCGTCTGCGGCTTCGGGCCCGAGATCGACGACGCGGGCGACGCCCTCGAGCTGGGGGGCGCCCACCTCGTCAAGCCTAAGGAGGCCAAGTGAGGCCCCGCGCCCCGAGAGCAACTGCTCTGG
>Ga0272441_10006332_pt1 | contig 19900 bp, 18 predicted proteins | sample SSMProp6N_FD_193582 | JGI IMG/M metagenome (GOLD analysis project Ga0272441, IMG submission 193582) | Marine sediment archaeal communities from Little Sippewissett salt marsh, Falmouth, MA, United States - SSM-Prop-6N | ecosystem: Environmental > Aquatic > Marine > Wetlands > Sediment ... | reverse complement strand
AAAACGGATAATGTTGCAACCAGCCCTCCGATGTAGCTTTGCTACGGAAAGTAGATATGACATTATAGATGGCAGGTACTGTGATTTTAAAATGGGTGCAAATCCAGGGGAGTAGAAGGCAATGAGTAAAAAAAGTTGGCAGGGACGATTTGATAAGGAGCCGGATGAACTGACGATTGACTTTGTCGAGTCGATCAGTCTGGATAAGCGGCTGTATAAATATGATATCGTGGGGAGTATAGCGCATGCGCAGATGCTGGCGGAAGAAGGGCTAATCAGCAAAGATGAGTTCCGGCAGATCAAAGAGGGACTGACGGAGATTGCCGAGGCGATAGAGGCAGGCAAATTCCGGTTCGATAAGAAGTATGAGGATATCCATATGGTTATCGAGGCGGCTCTTATTAAAAGAACAGGTGAGGCCGGGGAAAAACTGCATACGGGACGAAGCCGGAACGATCAGGTGGCGCTGGATGTAAGGCTGTGGCTGAGGGATCGGCTGGAGATCATGATGGAACTGGTGCGGGGAGTGCAAAAGTCGCTGGTCAAACAGGCGGGGAGTAAGCAGGGGCAGATTGTGATGCCGGGATATACGCATCTGCAGCGGGCGCAGCCGGTGCTGGTTGGGAGTTATCTCTTAGCTTATGTGGAAATGCTGGAGAGGGACCGGGAGCGGTTCGAAAACTGCCGGGGACGGGTGAATGTTTGTCCGCTGGGGGCGGGAGCGGTAGCAGGGAGCAGCCTGCCTTTGAACCGGGAGCGGGTAGCGGAATTGCTGGGGTTTGCGAAGATTACGCGGAACAGTATGGACAGTGTGAGTGACAGGGATTTTGGGGCGGAGTTTATCTTCGCGTGCGCGATGACAGGGATGCATCTATCGCGGCTGGCGGAGGACTGGATAATCTATGCCAGTGGGGAGTTCGGATTTATCCGGATCGATGATGAGTACTGCACGGGCAGCAGTATGATGCCGCAAAAACGGAATCCGGATCTACTTGAACTGATTCGAGGTAAATGCGGAGGGCTGTATGGGAATCTGACGGCGATACTGACGATGCTGAAGGGGCAGCCGCTGAGCTATAACCGGGATATGCAAGAGGATAAGAAGCAGATGTTCGAGGCGGCGGATACGCTGGAGGCGAGTCTGCAGATGGCGGAGGCGATAATCGGCCATACGCAGTTTGTGGAAAAGGCGATCAGCCGGGACCTGGAAAAAGGATTTCTGGAGGCGACGAGTCTGGCGGAATATCTGGTGCGAAAGGGGGTGCCCTTTAGAAAGGGGCATGGGATAGTAGGGAAATTAGTAAGTCAGTGTGAAAAAGAAGGACGGACACTGAGCGAAGTGCCTCTGGAGGAATTACACAAGGTATGCGAAAAGATTAGCGAGGATGTGTATGACTGCTTGGGGGCGAAAAATGCGGTGAACAACTATGCAACCAGAGGCGGGGCAGGGGATAAACAACTGCAGGAACAGTTGAATTATTGGAAGGAACAGTTTGGTAGGAGCTAGGAGTTAGAAGTTAGATTAAACTAAATGATATAGTGAGATAGAGATGGAATCGTTCATTGAAAAAAACAGGCAAGCGCTGGAGCAGTTGTGCCAACAGTATCATGTGGCAAGGTTAGAGGTGTTCGGTTCGGCGGCAACAAAAGATGAGTTTGAGCCGGGGCGCAGTGATATAGATTTTCTGGTGGAATTTGCCGAGAGTGTGGGGGAACGGCGCTTTGATAATTATTTTGAATTTTGGGAAGAATTAAAGTCTCTATTTGGTCGGCCGGTTGATCTGGTCGAACCAGGGGGACTACGAAATCCATATTTTATACGACGGGTAAATGAGACGAGGAGACTTGTCTATGTCGCAACATGATCCGGCAACGGTGTGGAATATAGTAGAAACCAAGTTGGAAAAATTACAAGAAGAAATTCGAGCTTTACTTTAATACGGCTAAAACACAAACTGGATTGATGTCATGAGAAATGACAAGTATGCCTGGATCTTTTATGTGTGGCTATTTATGTTTGTTCCATTGTTAGCTGCAACATGTTTATCGGGCAATTTATACTCTCTGATTATTGGTGTTTCAATCCTGGTGGTATCCACCTATTTTGTCTTCAAGCTAAAGTATAGAAATGCGTCGAAGGCTTTGATTTTCTTTATTTTTATTACTATCTGAAATTACAAATGGGATTCAAATATTAAAGGTAACTTCTTAAAATCCGGATTTTGAAGATTGAAACATTGATTAAAAGAAACCGCATGGGCTGAAGCCCATCCTACGGTCTGCTAACGCAGGGGACTAAATAAGAACCCCCCGATTTTACATCGGGGGCTAGAGCGACACTACAAGAACAATAAATTCATGAAAGAAGAGAAGTCGGAATTTGGGTTGATTGATTGGATTCGGGGGCAGAGGAAGGGGAGAGGTGCGGAGATAGTAACGGATATCGGGGATGATATGGCGGTGATGCAGCTTGGGGAGGAAAGGGTACTGATCACGACGGATATGCTATTGGAAGGGGTGCACTTCGATCTACAACGGGCGGTGCTGGAAGAGATTGGTTATAAGGCTATGGGGTGCAGTCTGAGTGATTGTGCGGCGATGGCGGCTGTGCCGGTGGCGGCGGTGGCAGCGGTGGCGCTGAGGGAGGGGATGAGTATGGAACAGGCGCAGCAGTTGTACAAAGGGATGGGGGGGGCAGCGGAAAGATACAGTTGTCCGATTGTGGGCGGGGATACAACCAGTTGGAACGAGAAACTTGTGGTAAACATAACGATGCTGGCGAAGCCGGGAGCTAGAAAGCCGGTGCTGAGGTCGGGGGCGCAGGTGGGAGATGTGATAATGGTGACGGGGGAGCTGGGAGGGGCGATAGAATGGAAGCATCTGAACTTTACGCCGCGAGTAAATGAAGCGCTATTGCTTACGGAGATGGCGGATGTACATGCCATGATCGATGTAAGTGACGGGCTGAGCAGTGATCTGGGACATATCTGCCAGGAAAGCAAAGTAAGCGCGGAGATCGAGGCGGAGAAGATTCCTGTAAGTGAAGCGGCGCAGAATAAAGACAATCCGCTAGAGGCAGCGCTAAATGATGGGGAAGATTTTGAGTTGCTGTTTTGCGTGAGTAAGGAAGATGGAGAAAGACTAATGCAGGAGTGGGGAAATAAATCTGCTACCCGGCTTAGCATAATAGGAAAAATAGAAAAGGACAGCGGTGAACACAAGATGTATATACGTCAAGCAGACGGCAGGCGGGAGGTGTTGGAAAGTAAAGGGTGGGAGCATTTCAGTAGATGAGAATATGGGTGTATGAGTGTATGAGTGTATGAGTAAAAGAGTAAGAGGCAGGTAAGTGGAACGGGAAATAGTCAGCAAAAGTGTGGAGGAGACGATAGAGCTGGGTCGGAAGCTGGGGGAAGGGCTTAAAGGGGGAGAGGTATTGGCGCTGAGGGGGACGCTGGGGACGGGCAAAACGCATCTGATAAAGGGGATCGCCCTGGGGCTGGGGGCGTCTGAAAGAGATGGGGTGAGAAGCCCGACGTTTACCCTGATCAATGAATATAAGGGGCGATTAGCACTATATCACGTGGATGCGTATCGGCTAAAAAACGAAAGGGAATTGGAGTCGCTGGGGTTTGATGAGATCTGCACAAGTGAGGCGGTAGTGGCAGTGGAATGGGCAGACAGGGTCGAGGAATTAATAAAAACATATCAACCGATCAATATATATCTGGAACACCGGGGAGAGAAGGAGAGGCTGATACGGATCAAATATCAACCGTAAGGAAAAAATGTTAAGCACTAAATTCTAAACAAATTCAAAATACAAATGACCAAAATTGAAAATAAAATAGAAGAACCGCATGGGCTGAAGCCCATCCTACAATTGAAGATTTAATAATACGTAATACGCAATACGAAAGGGGAAATGATTATGATGGAATTACGAAGCAAAGCATTAGCAAACCGGATAGTAATTACTAGTATTATTTTAGTCGGCTTGGGATTGGTTGGACCGGGGGCAGTGTGGGGGGAGCAGGCGGTGAAGGTACATAAAGATATGGTGAAGGTGTATCCGCCTGATGAACAGGGTAAGGTTGTGGTAGTGGGCGGGGCGGGGGCTATAACAAGCAATAATCCGGTCAAGGTGGATTTGATTCACCTGGGACGGAATGAAAAAGTGCCTATGGAAATCAATACGAATGGAAGTTTCAGGGCAGAGATTGCGGCGGTCAGCGGTGAGAAAATAAGAGTTCTGGCTCGCAATAAAGAAGGGCGATCATACGGGACATTTACCGTGCCGCCGAAATTAAAGAGTGCAGCAGGGGAACCGAAACAGCTACAACCCTTGATAGAAAAGATAGAGGCCGTAAGTGAAGTAAAGATATCACCGGTATGGAGGCCGGCGGGGACAGCGGATAAATTAAAAAATGACGAGATGGAACTGGCGGTTATAATTACGGTGGTCGATACCAAGACGGGTGAAATAGCAGCGGTGCGGCGGATTGCGGGGGTGAGTAAGGCAAAACAGGATCAAAAGGAAGCATGGGGCAAGGTGGTCGATAATATTATGGAAAAGTGTGCGAGGGTGGTAGAGGCGGAACTGCAGAGACAGGAGGCAGGAGATAAGGAGGTAAAGAGGTAAGGAGATAAGGAGAAAGAAGACGGTGGAACGTGGACAACGGCTAGTAGTTAGAAACAGGCAGACGAGGTTGTCATATCCGAACACTTTTAGATTCAGTCGTCCCTAAGGGACTAAAAGGTTTTTAGAGATCCAAAACCCACCAATAAATTGGTGGGCTATTATCAATCGGCCCAATGGGCCTACATGGTTATGAGGGTTATTTTGCTTGACGGGGAGGGGGATAATTCTTAGAATTTGGGTTTTTCCCAAGTATAGGAGTAGCGGATTGGACGAGGCAATTGCCAAGGCTAAGGCCCTGATCGAGGCGCTGAGCTATATACAGCAGTTCAAGGGCAAAATTGTGGTGGTGAAGCTGGGCGGCTCGCTGATGGAGACGGACCAGACTCAACGGGAGCTGCTAACCGATGTGGTTTTTATGGCGGCGGTGGGGATGCAGCCGATACTGGTGCACGGCGGGGGCAAGAGTATCAGTGCGGCCATGACCAAGGCAGGGATAGAACCGCAATTCATCCAAGGGCGACGGTACACAGACGAGAGGACACTGGCGATAGCGGAGCATGTGCTGGTACGGCAGATCAATCAAAATATTGTAAAGACCATCTCGGAACTGGGGGTGCGGGCGATGGGGCTGCATTCGCTGAGCAGCTGCGCACTATTTGCGAACCGAATCCAACTGGAAGAAGCAGACGGACGAAAAGTCGATATCGGGCTGGTGGGAGATATTACAGAAGTGAACGGACATCTGCTCAAAGTTCTGTGCAAGGAAGGGACGATACCGGTAATCGCCCCGATTGCGCGGGATCGGACAGGCGGGAAGCTAAATGTAAACGCGGATACGGCGGCGGGGAAAGTAGCAGCGGCGGTAAAAGCGGAAAAGCTGGTGATGATGAGTGATACGCACGGGATATTCCGTAAGCTGGGTGATGCCAGTACGCGGATTTCCAGTCTGAATGATAACGAGTTAGAAAAACTAATCAAAGACGGGACGATCAGCGGAGGTATGTTGCCGAAGGTGGAAGCGTGCAGGGAGGCACTGAAGGCGGGCGTAAAAAGAACGCACATTATCGACGGCAGCTTTGTGCATGCGCTGTTATTGGAAATTTATACCGACGAAGGAGTTGGAACACTGATTAATAAATAGTTAACACACAACCGCATGGGCTAAAGCCCATCCTACTGAGGATTTTTTTAGGTAGCCATAAAGGGTAAAAGATGTCGACAGAAGAGACCATTGCACAGTTTGATAAGTATGTGATCGCCAACTACGGGCGGATGAAAAGCGTGATTGTCAAGGGACAGGGAAGTACGATCTGGGACGCTGAAGGGAAAGAATATCTGGATATGTTTCCGGGCTGGGCGGTCAGCGGGATAGGACATTGTCATCCCAAGGTTGTAGATGGGATAAAACAGCAGGCTGAGCTGCTTATTCATATGGATAATACGTTCTACAACGAACCGCAGGGGCAGTTGGCACAGATGCTAAGTGAAAGGGCGTTTGGGGGAAAGTGTTTCTTCTGTAACAGCGGGGCCGAGGCGGTGGAGGCGGCGCTAAAACTAGCGAGGCGGTACACGGCAAAAGAGAAATATAAGATTATATCCGCGGAAGGCGGATTTCACGGGCGAACACTGGGGGCGATAACGGCTACGGCGCAACCGAAATATCATCAGGGATTTTTACCGCTGTTGCCGGGTTTTGTCTATGTGCCTTTTAATGATATTGAGGCGATCAAAGATAGCTTCGATGATGAGGTGGCGGCGGTGATCGTGGAGCCGATACAGGGGGAAGGGGGAATCCGCAAGGCTGAGGTAGAATATCTGCAAACCATACGGGAACTATGCGATCAGGGGGGGGCGGTGGCCATATGGGATGAGGTACAGTGCGGGATGGGCCGAACGGGTAAGTGGTTCGGATATCAACATGCAAATGTAGAGCCTGATATCATGACGATGGCCAAGGCGATGGGAGGAGGTGTGGCGATCGGGGGGATGATGGCCAGGGAAGAAGTTGCGGCGGCTCTGGTGCCGGGCACTCATGCCTCAACGTTCGGCGGGAATCCGCTGGCCTGTGCGGCGGCTATAAGTACCATCGAAGCTATCGAAGAAGAGGGGATGTTGGCCAATGCTCATAACATGGGTGAGTGTGCTCAAGAAAAACTGCGCAAGCTACAAGAAAAACATACCATAATCGATCACGTCCGGGGAGTGGGACTGATGATCGGAGTGCAACTGAATGAGCCCGGCAGTGAAATTGTGAATCGGTGCTGGGAAAAGGGACTGCGAATCAATTGTACGCAAAATACAGTATTGCGTTTTATGCCGGCCATGAACGTTACGGAAGAGTTGATTGATCGGGCAATCGGTATTCTAGATGAAGTATTAAGTGAGTGAGCGTGATGGTTAAGCATTTTTTGTCAATAGAAGACTATACGACGGAAGAATTGCAGCAGCTGCTGGAACTGACGGTTGAGCTAAAGAAACTCTACAAAGGTGGAGAAAGCGATAACTGTCTGGCGGGCAAGTGCATGGTAGTACTGTTCGAAAAGCCGAGCAGCCGGACACGGATCAGCTTTCAGGTGGCCTTTGCACAACTGGGGGGAACGGGGATATATATCCGGCCGGAAGATATCGGCGGGCTGGGCAAGCGGGAGCCGATTAAGGATCTGATGCGGGTACTGAACGGGTATGTGGATGTGATCGTGGCCCGGACGTTTGATCATCAGAGCGTGGTGGAGTCGGCCCGTTATGCAGAGGTGCCGGTGGTGAATGCCCTGACGGACAGGGCGCATCCGTGCCAGGCTATGGCGGATATGATAACCATTCAGGAACATCTGGGGAGACTGGAAGGGGTGAAGCTGGCCTATATCGGCGACGGGAATAACGTGGCGAACTCGCTAGCCTGGGCGTGCAGCCGATTAGGATTGAATTTTGTCATAGCGGCGCCAGAGGGATATAACTTCGGGCAGGAATACCAAGAGAAGTTACAAAGTCATTTCAAGCAGGGGCAACTGATGATAACCTCTGATCCGTATGAAGCGGTACAAGGGGCTGAGGTCATCTATACCGATACTTGGACGAGTATGGGACAGGAAGAAGAAAAGGAAAAGCGAGTGAAAGATTTTGCCGGCTATCAGGTTGATCGGAAACTGGTGGAGGCAGCGAAACCAGGTGCCAAGATTATGCATTGTCTGCCGGCGTACCGGGGGTTGGAGATAACGGATGAGGTTATCGAGTCGAAGGCAAGTATAGTATTTGAGCAGGCGGAGAACCGACTGCATTTTCAGCGGGCGCTGCTGAAATATCTGTTATGCTATGACAAGTAAGGTAAAAAAGACGAAAAGGCGAGCAGATCAGCTCAGGGAGCTACGGTTTAAGCGTAACTTTATCGAAAGTGCAGCCGGCTCGGTGCTGATCGAGATGGGTAAGACGCGGGTGCTGTGTAACGGCAGTTTTGTCAATGAGGTGCCGCGGTGGCGGCAGGAGAGCGGGTTGGGCTGGCTGACGGCGGAATACTGTATGCTACCGGCGGCGAGTTCGCCGCGAAAACCACGCAGCCGGACGGGGCATACCGACGGGCGAGGGACGGAAATTCAAAGGCTGGTGGGTCGGGTACTACGGGCGGTGGTGGATTTCAAGAAGCTGGGGGAAAATACGATATATCTGGATTGCGATGTTTTACAGGCAGACGGGGGGACGCGGACGGCGGCGATAAACGGCAGCTATGTGGCCCTGGTGGATGCGGTACGTTATGGGCTGCAAGAAAAGTACCTGAAGGAAAATCCGCTGACGGGCATGGTGGCGGCGGTGAGTGTGGGGATGGTGAAGGGTAAAGCGGTGCTGGATCTGGATTACGAACTGGACAGCACGGCGGAGGTGGATATGAACGTGGCCATGACGGAAGACGGGCGGTTCATTGAAATACAGGGGACGTCCGAGCAAGTACCCTACAGCTATGAGGAGCTGGAAAAGATGCTGGGGCTGGCAGGGAAGGGGATTAAAAAAATTTTGTCCGAACAAAAACGGTGTTTACGACTGTAATATGGTGTTAGTTGTTCCGGCTTCGTCAATCCGTCTCCGCTAAAGCTTCGCCGTGACTGGGGCTACCCGTCTTCGCTAATCCATCTTCGCTAAAGCTACGACGGACAAGAGCTACGACGTGGCAGGCGCCGTGATAAATAAGTGTTAGGTGTTAAGCATAAGAGGATTAAAAAAATGAGCAATATAAGTGTGATTTTCGGTTGGTTAATTGCAGCAATCTACAGCATGGGGCTTGGGGCAGTGCAAGGGGCAGAAAAGGGGCCGAGTATTGAAGAGGTTAAAAAGATAGTGCAGGCGGCGCCGTCAGAGCCGCGGGTGAAGCCGGAAAAAGCGCGGAAGGTCCTGGTTTTTTCAATATCATGGGGATTCAAGCACAGCTCGATACCCTATGGAAGAGAGGCGTTTGAGCTAATAGGGAAAAAAAGCGGGGCGTATAAGCCGGTGGTGAGTGATGATATTTCGATGTTCGAGCCGGAGAATCTGAAACAGTTCGACGCGGTGGTGTTTAATAATACCAACAACGAAATCTTCCTGCCGGAAAATTATGACAAGCTGGGGCCGGAAGAAAAGAAAAAGGCTGATGAAACAGATGCGCGGTTGAAAAAGAGTCTGGTGGATTATCTAAAGGGGGGAGGAGGGCTGGCGGTGATACATGCGGGGGTGGCGAGCTTTCGCAAATGGCCGGAGTATGGGAATATCATCGGGGCCAGGTTCGATAACCATCCGTGGAATGCGGGCAGTACGATAACCATGAAGGTGGAGGAGCCCGGTCATCCGGTGGCGGCGGCCTTTAAGGAACCGACGTTCGAGATAACAGATGAGATATATCAACTCACCGTACCTTATACGCGAGATAAGATACGAGTGCTGGTGAGTATTGATACGGACAAGACAAATATGGATATCAAGGGGATTCACCGGACAGATAATGATTTTGCGATGAGCTATATCAAGAGCTATGGCGAAGGAAGGGTGTTTTACTGCGCGTTTGGCCATCAGCATGAGTTGTTCTGGAATCCGGTGATATTGGAGCATTTTCTGGACGGGGTGCAGTTTGCAACAGGGGATCTGGAAGGGGATATGAGGCCGAGTAATAAAATAAAAAAATAACCACGGATTACACGGATTCAAAAAGCCACAAAAAGCACAAAAAACACATAAAATAATTTAGTTACTGAAGCACAAAATAAAAAATAATAGATTAATTGATAAATCGGAATGTAGAAAGGTCAGATTAAATGGAAAAGAAGACAGTGCGCACGGGAATTGCAGGGGCGGGATTTGCAGCAAGGTTTCATTATGAAGCACTGAAAAAAGTTTATGGGGTGAACGTAGAGATAGAAGGGGTTTTCGATGTCAGCCAGGAGGCGGCGGAAAAATACGGGAAGGAACGGGGGATAAAAGTATATAAGAGCCTAGAGGAGTTGATAGATAAAGTGGATGTGGTTCATGTGTGCACACCGCCGGTAACCCATGAGCCGTTGGCAGTGGCGGCGCTGAAACAAGATAAGTTTGCGATAGTGGAAAAACCCATGACGGGTTACTTCGGGGACGGATCGGAAAACTTCGATGCGAGAAAAATATCCATGGAAAAAGTATTGGAGGGGGCGCTGGCGAGTATCGAAAGGATGCTCAAGGCAGAAAAAGAAAGTAAAGGAAGAATTCTTTACGCAGAGAACTGGGTGTATGCACCGGCGATTCAAAAAGAACGGGAGATCATCGAGAAGAGCGGAGCCCAGATACTGCGGATGTATGGAGAGGAATCGCATTCAGGATCGCATGCACCGACGTACGGATTGTGGAAGTTTTCGGGGGGAGGAACGCTGGTAGGCAAGGCGTGTCATCCGCTGACGGCGGCGTTGTACCTGAAACAGGTGGAAGGGATAGCGCGGGATGGTAAGCCGATCCGGCCCAAGGCGGTGTCGGGGCGGGTACACAAACTTACTCAATTGCCGCAGTACCAAGATAAGGGGCATATCCGGACGGATTACTTCGATGTGGAAGATTTGGGATTGATGCATGTGATTTTTGAAGACGGGATGGTAGCGGATATCGTCGCGTCAGAAATTGTGCTGGGCGGGATTCATAACTGGATCGAGATTATCGCAAACAATCACCGGACGATGTGCAATATAAATCCGAATACGGCGATGCAGAGCTATACGCCGGCAGAAATATATTATAAAGATATTTACATCGTGGAAAAGACAGAGACGAAGGCGGGCTGGTCGAATCCGTCACCGGAAGAGGACTTCTTTACGGGTTATCCACTGGAGATGGAAGCGTTCTACCGGGCAATAGCGTTGGGTGAAGAGCCCCAAGGTAACAGCCTGCTGGGGGCGGATACCATCTCGGCGATCTATAGCGCTTACGTCTCGGCGGAAAGGGGCGGAGCGGAAGTCGAAATCAAAATTTTCTGAAAATAAAGGTAATATTTTCCTCTGCAAAAATCCTTTTACAGAGGTAAGAGGGTTTTATATAATGCGGTGAAATTTTATGAGCGTTGGTGTTGCGCGGTTTTTACGGCCGCTGCCGAAATAAAATCTAAAAGAGATATGAACAGGAACAGCAGGTAAATCAAGTTTTCACTGCAATTGGATGAAAGGTGTAAATATGGGTAGTAATTCCGAAGAACAGCAGCAATTTTCCACGAATCCGAAAATCGAAAAGCACCGGGAAATGATTCTGGAGGCCAAGAAAAAAGGAGGATTGGCCACCTTTGGAGTGTTTGCCAGGCTGTCCGGGCCGGGCTGGCTGCAAAGTGCTATTACGATTGGGGGTGGATCGCTTTCATCATCTCTGTACCTGGGTATATTGGTGGGCTTTACGTTTATGTGGCTGCAGCCGCTGGCAATGATATTAGGGGTGGTTATGCTAAGTGCGATTGCTTATGTTACCCTTTCGACCGGGCAGCGTCCCTTGCGGGCGATCAACGAACACGTCAGCCCGGTGTTGGGGTGGGGGTGGCTGATAGCTTCAATGATGGCGAACATTGTCTGGTCCATGCCGCAATTTAACCTGGCGACGGCAGCTATCCAGCAGAATCTTTTCAGCGGTATATTCGGGGTTGAGGCGATGCCTGATCCCTGGGGGAAAATTGTGGTGGGTTTGATGATTCTGGCAGCTTCTTTGACCATGGTCATGTTTTATATTCAAGGTAGCTGGGGAGTAAAAGTATTTGAAGTCATCGTCAAGCTTCTGGTGGGATCAATCGTAATCGGCTTTTTCGGGGTGGTAGTAAAACTTACGATCGATAATAACCTTGACTGGGGGAAAATCTGGGGAGGCTTTATCCCCAACCTAGAATTACTCATGAAACCTGTAGAAGAGCTTAGACCTTTTATCGCCGCAGTAAATGAAAACTGTCAGTCGTTCTGGAATGATATGATCGTCAGGGACCAGCGGGACGTGATGATCAGCGCAGCGGCTACGGCGGTAGGGATTAATATGACCTTTTTACTGCCTTATTCGATGCTGCGTAAAGGATGGGACAGAGATTTTCGAGGACTGGCGATTTTTGATCTTTCGACAGGATTATTTATCCCCTTTATCCTGGCCACGGGATGTGTGGTTATAGCTGCAACCTCACAGTTTCATGCCAAGCCCGCACCGGGATTGGTTAAAGAAGATATGGTAGAAGGTAAGCAGGTGGCGGTGGATCCGGAGATTGCCGCTCGTTATAAACTGCTCATGGAGAAACGTATGCAGTTTGAGATGAGCGTGAGCGAAATCGAGGCCTATAAGCAACTTCCCCAGGAAGAAAAAGACAAGAAGATTGAAGCCATGCCGCTGTCTGACAGAAGAATGGCATCCATGGTGGTCAAACGAGATGCTTTTAACCTGGCTGACTCTCTGGCACCTTTAACAGGGGGAAAAGGTATTGCTCGATATATATTCGGTTTCGGCATACTGGGAATGGGATTGAATGCCGCAACGATGCTGATGTTAATTAACGGATTGTGTTTCTGCGAGTTGCTTAACAAACCGGCGAAAGGCTGGACGCAGCGAATTGGAAGCCTAATGGTGTCGGTAGGTATTCTGGGGCCGTTCTTCTGGACGGGAGCCAAGATGTGGATAGCCGTACCAACATCGGTATTTGCGATGACGCTTCTGCCGGTGGCATATTTCAGCTTTTTCTTCCTGATGAATCAGAAGAAATTCCTGGGTGACAATCTGCCGCGGGGAGGCAAGCGTCACTTATGGAATATTCTGATGGCAATAGCCGCTCTGATGGCTGCTTTTGTGAGCATCTGGAGTCTCTGGGCGAAACTGCAATGGCTAGGTATCGGTATAATGGTTGTCTTCATTGCCCTGTGCTTGATTGTCCATAGGGCCCGTTCGGGAAATAAGACTGCAACCTAAGTTGAGAATATTTATATGTAGCCTCTAGAGTTAAAAAGTAAGGGCGGTTTTGAGGCCGCCCTTATTTATGGGAATATTTCCCTAAAATTCATCTGCCGCATCTGAATGAAAGCATAAATTTAAATATTAATTCATTGGATTACGTTTCAGCATAAAGGTTCGCCAATTGGATGAATTTTTGAGGTGGGAGGGTTTCGGCGCGAGCGTCGGGGTCGATGTCGGCCTGGTGTAATATTTCTAAAGTAAGGTTAAGTTCGGGGTTGACAGATTTATCCGCAAGGCAGTTGCGGATCTTTTTGCGGCGATGGGACAAAAGTATATCAATTACTTGTTTGAGGACCTTCAGGTTATTGAGGGAGCGGCATTTTTCGTCATCACGGCGCCAGGAAATCATGGAAGAGTTGACCTTTGGGGCGGGCCAAAAGGCCTGGGGTTTGATATCACGGATTTTTTGAGGGTTGCCGATGGCCTGAAGAAAGATGGTAAGTAAACCATAGGCCTTGCAGCCGGGCTGAGCAAGGATGCGCTGGGCTACTTCGGCCTGGACCGTAACAAAAAGGGCGTCGGGCATGTGCTCAGAGAGCAATAGGTTCACTATCAAAGGCGAGGCGACCTGATAAGGGAGATTGGCAATTAGAAAAAAAGGTCCGGGCAGGCGGCTTTGAGCGGCGGCGAGGCAACTAAAGACAGAGTCACTGATGGTGTTTTTATTCGTGAGAACATCTCCTTTGATAAAGGTTATCCTATCGTTAGGAAGGATTTGAGAAGTGGCGATTTGGTAAAGGTCGGGATCGATTTCTACGGCAATGACGGAGCCGGCCTGCTCGACGAGGAGCTCGGTCAGAGAACCGGTGCCGCAGCCGACTTCGAGAACAGTTTCATCACCCTTTAAGTGGGCAGATGCGACCAGGAGACGCATGAGGTTAAGGTCAATGAGGAAATTCTGGCCCCATTTGTGCCGGGGAGAGATGCCGGCGGCGCTTAATAAATGTCTAAGTTGTTGTTTGGTTTGAGGCACGGAATCATTATTTTTTTTATGTGTTACTGACGAATAACAGGACAGGAAAGAACATTTAATTTGTCCCCTGCTGGGCCTTTTGCTTTTTTTTGGTTTCGGCCATATCACAGGCGAGTTTGAGGGCCTCTTTCATGCTATTTGGATTGGCCTTGTTGCGACCGGCGATGTCGAAGGCAGTACCATGGTCCACACTGGTGCGGATTATAGGCAGGCCGATGGTAACATTGACGGCCTTGTCGAAGGCGAGCAGCTTGACAGGGATAAGGCCCTGGTCGTGATACATAGCAATGATGGCATCGAAATAGCCGTTGGTAAGGGCTTTGTGAAACAGGGTGTCGGCGGGAAAAGGACCTTCGACATTAATACCTGCTTCCTGGGCCATGAGGATGGCCGGCTCTATAATACGCCGTTCCTCATCGCCGAACTGGCCGGCTTCGCCGGCGTGGGGATTGAGACCGGCGACAGCTATTTTGGGCTTTTCCACTGCAAACCATTTTTTTAGGGCGTCATGGGTTAAACTGATCGGATCAAAGACGCGACCGATAGTAAACCTGTCGCGAATACCAAAAAGAGCTTCATGGATGGTGGCGAGCACGACCCGAAAGGGACCACCGACAAACATCATGGCTGAACACTTGGAGCGGCAACGTTCGGTGAGGAGCTCGGTGTGGCCGGGATATTTGAAACCGGCCATCTTCCATGATTCCTTGCTAATGGGGCCGGTGACAATGGCATCAATTTTTCCGGAAAGGGCATCATCTATGGCATCGCTGATAAAACGCATGGAGGCCTGGCCGCCGAGTTTGCTGGATTGACGGATATTGTTGCTGAACCAGTTGATCTCATCGTAGTCACCCACGACGACACTTTGAGGATAATCTCTTTCGATCCTCTCGTGCTGGTCGCGCCACCAGAAGACATCCAATTCGGCCATATCGGCGGCGTAGGCCAACAGTTCATTGAGGCCATAGATAACAAAGCGTCCGCGGCGGCGAATCTCGGGTTCAGCCAGGGCCTTGACGATGACCTCAGGACCGATTCCGGCCGGATCACCCATGGTTACGCCTATTATTGGTTTTTGGTTATCTATAGCAGTCATTTTTAAAACACGATCGGAACAAACTCATCTCAACATATAAAATAATACAGTGAGCGGCAGCCTCCTTTGAGACACGCCGCTCTACAAACCTATAAGTATTATATCATAAAATCGATACCGGCGTCAAAAATACTTTGCCCCGGTGATTTTGGGAAATGGTGGTATGGATTTTGTGGTATTTGTCGAATTTTGGGTGCATGCCGCGAAAGACTTTTAGATGAAGCCCTGATCTTTTAATTTTTCGAGGGTCAAATTTTTACCGGCATTACCTGGGGTGAGGATTTCGTCAACTCGTTTGCGGATCCATTTGCTGATGATATCTGCTTCCAGGTTTACCCGGTCGCGAGTTTTCCTCAAACCGAGATTGGTATCTTTAAAAGTCGTGGGGATCAGGTTGACACTGAAGCGGGTAGCCTCAACATCAACCACGGTGAGACTTACACCATCAAGGGCGATTGAGCCTTTTTCGATTATAAAACGCATTACCTGGGAGGGAGCGGTTATCCAGAGTGCACAACCGGAACTGTCCTGTTTGATTTGATCAACCGTTCCGACATCGTCAACGTGTCCTTGGAGGATGTGTCCTCCGAGGCGGCCGTGGGCGGACAGGGCACGTTCCAGATTGACCATATCAGAGGGCTTGAGGGATTCCAGAGTGGTGGTCCGTACGGTTTCGGCCATGACATCAAAAAAGACAAGTTGCCGTCGATCATCGAGATCACTTACGGTCAGGCATACTCCGTTTACACAAATGCTGTCACCTACACGGGTACCTTCAAACAAGGAGCCCAGGGGCAAACACAAGCGGCGACCGCTGGGCGAGGAGGTGTTTGCTTTGACAGGTTGTACGCTTTCAATTAAACCGGTAAACATGATTTGGTGTTAAGTGTTTAGTTTTAGGTGTTAAGTGTAAAGATCAAATTCATAGTAAAATACAAGTTATTCATCATTTTTGGGGGTGGCGGCGGGGCCGCTGACGCCACCGGATACCAAAAAGGCCATCACATCAGAGCTGTCGGCATGAAGCGGTTTGACCTGGTCGCGAGGTACTATGATTAAGTTGCCGGCAAAATTGTAACTCTGAGGCAGATAGACGGCTACTTCATCGGCCATCTGCCAGAAGTCCAGTGACTTGCGGGTGATGAATCCCAGGACCTTGGTGGTGCCACCGGAAGCAAGGGCAACTATAACCGGCTGATCAAATTTTTTCTTATCGCCCACAAAAGCACCGATGAGGTCCTTAATAGAAGAATATAACAGTTTGACCAGCGGGAGTCGGCCGAATACTTTCTCAATCAACTGTAGCAGTGGCCGAGTGATAAACAACGAAGTCAGAACGCCCACTACTGTAATTACTACCAGTAAAATCAACACGCCCAAACCGGTTCTCCACCAGGCGGGTTCGGTGCCGGGTGTCTGATCAGGCATGATAATCTTAAGTACAGTCTGGTCAATGGAAACAAACAACCAGTAAACGACATAGATGGTTACCGCCACCGGGACGATAAAGAGCAGACCGTTACAGAAGTACTTGAGCAGCTTCTTCATACGAGATGTTCCTTAATAAAATACCAACTTTTACCGGCTTTTACCGAACAGACTGCTGCAACCGGACAGAGACAAAGTAAAAGTGGATCAACCAGCGAAGTTAGTCGCGGTCGCGCTTTTCAATTGGCATATAGGGGCGCTGTTGGTGTCCGATATAAATCTGCCGGGGCCGGGCGATGCGGGTGTCGGGATCCTCGGTCACCTCCCGCCAATGGGCGATCCATCCGGGCAGCCGACCAATGGCAAAGAACACGGTGAACATGTTGGTAGGGATACCAATCGCTTTTAAGATAATGCCACTGTAGAAATCGACATTGGGGTAGAGGTTACGTTCGACAAAATAAGGATCTTTCAAGGCAGCCTCTTCCAGTCGGCGGGCGATGTCCAAAAGGGGATCGTTATATTCGATTTTGGCAAAGAGGTTGTCACAAACCTGCTTGAGGATGCGAGCGCGGGGGTCATAATTTTTATAGACCCGATGACCAAAGCCCATAAGACGAAAACTGCTGTTTTTGTCCTGGGCCATTTTGAGGCACTTCTGGATGTCCAGACCGCCTTTATGGATTTCATTGAGCATCTTTATCACGGCCATGTTGGCACCGCCGTGGAGTCGTCCCCAAAGGGCGCAGACACCGGCCGATACAGAAGAAAACAGATTTGCTCCGGCCGAGGCCACCATCCGCACGGTGGAGGTACTGCAGTTTTGCTCATGATCGGCATGAAGCATAAGAACCAAATCAAGAGCTCGAGAAACTTCGGGCGGCGCCTCATATTCCTGATGCGGTACGGAAAACATCATATGTAACAAATTAGAGACATAGCGACGTACGGGCGAAGGATAGATAAAGGGTTCACCGCGGCACATTTTGTAGGAAAAGGCGGCTATGGTACGGACTTTACTGATCAGACGAGCCGCCACTTCCTCAAGCGCTTCGTGACATTCGGGTTCACCCAAATCGGGATGATAACACCCCAAGGCATTAATCATGGCCGAGAGCATGGCCATAGGGTGGGCATTCCAGGGGAAACCTTCGAAATGATTTTTCAGGTTTTCATGGAGCATGGCGTTGTCGGTCAGTAATTCCGAGAAACGAGCTAATCTTTCCGCAGTGCTCAGTTCACCCCAAATCAAGAGATGGGCCGTCTCAATAAATCTGCTATGCCGGGCCAACTCTTCAATGGGGATTCCCCGATAGAGTAATATCCCCTTATCACCATCGATATAAGTTATTGCGCTTTTACAGGCTCCGGTATTGGCAAAACCAGGATCAAGGGTGATATGCCCGGTTTGGGCCCGCAGTCGGGTGATGTCCAGGCCCTTTTCATTCTGGGAGCCCACAACCAAGGGGAGGGAGTATTCATTGTTCCCAATTTTTAAGATAGCCTGCTTATCCACAATATGCTCCTGATTTATACAAAATGAACTGGGGAATAGGGATTCGAACCCCAACTAACTGATCCAGAGGCGGTTTTATGTTCCATATAAGCACCTATAACCCAGTTATTTACAACTGTTAGTAATATTTCGGCAGCGCCCTGGCTAGCGCCTACAAAGTGGCTTTATTATAGCATGAACATTTGATAGGATAAACAGAATAAAAGTGAATATCGGGAAGGCTGACAGTACATCAGCCAAGCGATCCAGGCGGCGGCAATGTTCTCACCTGTCCGTTGCCGTTGCCTGGACCGGCCCGGAAAGACAGGTGAATGATGACAAAGTTAACAAAACGGTATTTAAGGACCATTAAAGATTATAAAGAAGTTGCTGAAGCATACATAAATGATGACACCCCCTTGCATTTACTTTTTGATGATGTTCCTGTTGAAAATGGGGATGATGAGCCTTTTATTGAAACTGAAATTGACGAAATCTATAGGGACATTTTATTCGCTTTTGATAAGGCAATCGATCTCGTTTGGTTATCCCGCAATCCAAACAATAAAAACCTACGAAATAATATTAATTGCTTAACAATTTTAGTCGATGACAAACCTGTAGAATTTTTAATAACAAGTGAATTTATTTTTGACCTTTCAGTTTTAGGCTGTTGTATATATAAAAATCAATGCCTTTTTCCCTTTGATTTCCGGGATGATTTTCCTTCTGAGGAATTTGTTGGTTTTTGGGCAAAAGAACCAAAAAGCATATCCTTTAAGACAAAAAAAGAATATGAAAGTTTTTGGCCCCAGGGCCCCAGAAGAACAGCCTTTAATGCGGCCGGGGGAAGTATTTTAGAGGCTATTGGTAATTTTTCTGAAAAAGTTAGGGCTCTTTGTTGTGATAGCATTCCACCAATAAACCGCCCAAATGACTTTGAAAATATTGTTGTTTATCCAAAGCCCGATAAAATTATTACCGCTTGGGAAACAAGTGCAAGAAAGCAACTTAATCTTTTTTTACCAATATCAGATTGGTCAGATGGGAAAATTAAAACTGAGATAGAAATATTGAATATTGAAGCAGAAAAGGAATATGAGGAAGCAATCAAGCAAAGCGGCAACAGCCAACAAAAGTTGCCAAAGAGCAGCGATTTAATTTTTAAGCCGGGGCAGGTTTTATATAACGACAAAGATATAGAAATATCCCCAGGCTTTATGATTGAAACACTAAAAAGGCTATATAATAATATGGAAGCGGTTGTTCCTTACAAAGAACTTGATAGCAATAGCACCGACATAGAAGCGTCGAGCTATTTGCGCAAAGAAATCTCAGGAATAAACAAGTGTTTTCGGGAGCATGAAGTTCCTTACGAAATTACAAATAAACGCTCAGAGGGATATATGCTTGTCCACCTTCCCCCTCACACTTCATAAATAACGCGGGTAACAATAAAGTAACATCAAAGTAGCATACAGCCGGGGTGCATACTGTAAAATCACAGTATGAAACTAAGAGATTTAAATACTTTGGACCGGCGAATAGAGCGGCTTAAGGCTGTTATGAAAAGACTGCGCGCCGAGCGTCGGCTAGCGATATTAAAAACACAACATCAAAAACTGAAAAACAAAAATGGCAAACAATCAATTAGTCAACATTAAAGAGTTAGCCGGGCTATTGTGCGTATCCCGGCGTAAAGCCTGGCAACTGGCAGCCGGGCCGGATTTCCCCAAACGGATCAGCCTGGGGGCCCGAACTATACGTTGGCGATTAAAGGACGTTGAGCGATTTTTAGAAAAGAAATCGCGGGGGGCCCGA
>Ga0272441_10006331_pt1 | contig 19903 bp, 19 predicted proteins | sample SSMProp6N_FD_193582 | JGI IMG/M metagenome (GOLD analysis project Ga0272441, IMG submission 193582) | Marine sediment archaeal communities from Little Sippewissett salt marsh, Falmouth, MA, United States - SSM-Prop-6N | ecosystem: Environmental > Aquatic > Marine > Wetlands > Sediment ... | reverse complement strand
TTTTTTACCCAGATTAACAAAGACACCTGCTTCAACTATTCAATTTTGGCCGGTTTTCAAGCGCCCCATAGTGGCCGATTTTGAGCGCCCATTGACATCAGCACAGGTTCGAGCATGCCTTTCAAAGCCAAGAATTCCAGAAAGGAGGAAAGGCTAGGAGGGGCTGGACTTTTGCCAACCTGAGGGATTCTGAGAAGTCAGGGGAAATTCTGGAGGAAGGGGAGGAGGATTTTCGGATTAACCTGGTTTGACACAGAACATTGTCCCATAATATTTCCTGGATTACCGAAGAAGACATTGGATTTATTAAATCTATCTGGATTCATATCATCTAAGTCTTTATTATACATTTCTATTCCAGGGCAGTCGATACAAGTTTATGTGGACATGGGCAGTAACCCATTTTAAATTTGGAGTATAAAATGAAAGCTATATCCGAGAAATGGCCTCAAAAAGAAGATTCCATCTTTAACATGCCAACCCCACCCCAAAATTCATGTATCTATGCCGATTGGAATGGCTACAGACATGCATATAAGCAAGCAGCGAACATTTTGGTATCAAAATGCGAGGAAGATAGTTCGCTATTAGACAGACTTATATATCCGATATTTTTTCTATACCGACACTCGATAGAGCTTCACCTAAAAGAAATATTTCATTTTGGAAAAATATTAGGTTATTTGAATAGCAGATTTCCAGATAATAAACACGACCTTAAGGAATTATGGTACAAAATTAAACCTGCCGTATTAGAAGTGAAAAGACATAGTGAAGCTTACGAGTCTGAACCTATAACTAATGAAGTCATTGATAATACTTATCGTCTTTTAAAACAAATTTCTGACATCGATAGCAGAAGTACATCATTTCGTTATTCAATTGATAGAAGTGGGAATAGAAGTTTACCCGAAGATTTAACTCGTTTATGCCTTTCCAATTTAAAAGCATGCATGGATAAAATATCATATATACTCGGTGATATTGAATATGTCTTAGAATCAGAATTTCAAAGTAGAGATTAAAGGACATACAATCTTTGAGGAAGTTGATGCAGAGCTGAAATACATATCTTTTGTTTTTATTCATTTTATAGCCTGCTTATTTTATGACACTTTTAATCCTCTAAATAAGTACAAATAAGTTTTAATAGGTCGGGGTAAACAAATCATTCTAGGGTAAGAATCGTCAAATCTGCCAAAACGAATCACACAAATCAGTAGTGGGAAAATAGGCCAAATGGTACGCCCAAATTATTTATGGATCAAAAAAAATAAAATTTTTTTATTCCTTCTCTGAAAATGGTTTATGTCAATTTTGCACTAAAAAATCAGGGTACGTACCTTTCAAAAAAGGCTTGTCCGGATAATAACTAAAAACAAAAGACTGAAGTTGTTTAAGACTTTTAATAACAGATAAATTTTACTTAGAAGGAAAGATGTCATGATCACTATTGAAGGTGGTAGCGTGGAAATAAAGTATGACGATAAATTTAAGAGGTTAATGCATCGTCTCTCGCAGAGTGAATATGAGCAACTTGAAAAGTCCATTAAAGCAGAAGGATGCCGGGAACCATTAGTAATATGGAAAGGGAAAAATATCCTGCTTGATGGTCACCATAGACATGATATATGCCAAAAAAATGACATACGTTTTGAGATAATAGAACTGGAATTTGAAGATGAATACGATGCTGTGGAATGGGTCATTAAAAATCAATTTGGGCGTCGCAATCTTAGTGTTTATCGGAAGGTGTTTCTAGGCTTGGCGCTAAAAATACTTATTGCGAAGAAAGCAAAAGATAGGCAGCGAGGAAAAGAGCTTATCCAGAAATCTGGAAAAGCTAATGATCCCATCTGTACGGACAAGGAAATTGCCAAAATTGTCGGGGTTTCCCACGATACTGTTAACAAAGTTAGTTATATCTTGAAGCATAAAGACAAAGCCAGTGATGTAATTTCCCAACTAGAAGGTGAAGAAATTAGTATAAATAAAGCTCACAGTATTGTGCAGAAAATTATGGGAGAAGGCCAGTCAAAGGGCAAACGTAAGTCAGCAGATGACAGTAAAATAGGGGACAAATCCGGGGACAAGCCTTCTCCATCACCAATAGATAATAAAGATAACTCAGGCGAACAAGGCAACTTAGATGATGAGGATAATATACCTTCTCCCACATCATCAAATGATAATGAGAATTCAGGAGGAGATAATAACGATACACAATCTCCCATGCCCAATAATGATGATTCAGCAGAGCCTTATCCTTCTCCTAAACCAAAAAACGAAGAAGAGGAGAAAAAGGCGGGATATATATCAGTTGATGAAGTTATAAAAAGCCCGGAAAAAGTCAAATCCGTTTTGATGTATATAATTGAACTGCTTGGAGCATATGAAAAACGGGACAAAATGGGCACGCAAGAGGCAATAAGGAAAATAAAATCTGAGTTGCTGAAGATTAAGTAAATAATGTTAGCCGGTATTAAGAATAAGCTTTGTTTATAACTTGTGGTTATCGACTTATTTCTGGTTGTCGTCGATATAAGTTAAACGTCTCTATCACCCCGAAATGAGTTAGCCAAAGAGAATATTTTATATGTGCAGATTTATTATAATTCCGTCAGTTGTTTTTAATAGACGAATCTTTCCAAAATGTTTTGGTATATCTGAAGCTGCTTTTAGGCTTTATATTTTGGAATGTGCTTTTATAAACAGGAAAAGCGGCCTTCATTATTCAGGCCCTAATGCTGCTAGAAAATATATTGGATTAGACGAAGATGAATATGCATTAGCACAAAAAGAGTTAGTTAAGCACAATTTTATTTTTAGGCATTATGTTTCGAATGAAGAATGCAAATTAAAATATTGGGGCGTTCATAATCCACCTTTAAATTACAATTTTCAAGATATTAATGATTGTCAATATATCATTCCAAAGTCGGAACCCCAAAGTGGAAATTGGGCAAAGTTCCATAACAAATCGATACCGTATAGTTTTATAAGATTGCCATCCCGATACATCATTGAGAAGAATGAGTTGCCAGCAACAAAGAGATTGCTTGCAAATATGTCCGTGGATGAAATTTACTGCTACATAAATATTTTATGGCAAAATAGAGAATGCTGGGTCGGAGTGGATCCTAATTATGTCAGATACAATCTCTCATTGGATAGATTCCAGCAGGCAGATTTTGAATTGACGGATTTTATGTCACCAAAAGTGGAATGGGGAGATAAGCTATATGTTGATCCGGTATTTATTGAACGAACACACATTTCAATATATGCCCTTGAAAGCATCCTGTATAGTCTAGTAGAAAGATATAAATTGTTCCAATGGGCAATCTGGATAGCGTGCCCGGTAACTTATTATGAGCGTCGTAGGTCCATTAATTCAACAAGCTTGAAACTTGTTTATTTGCTGGACTTTAATCGGAATAATGTTTCAAGTGCAGATATTTTGGTTAAAGCTAAAGAAGTGTGCGAGGCAGATGAATCAAAGATATTAATAGCAACATTACAATCATGTCATGATTTAAATTCAGATTTCAAAAACATAATCGAATATAATTGCTCTCGGCGAGGTATCAGCAATTTTATAAAGCAAGATCAAAGTAGATAGGGATGATAGATATACATAAACCACAATCAGTTATTGTCCCTTTTGTTGGGACCTTAAATGACAACGATGTTGCCAGCCCGGTCATCTATTGGGGTGCCGACAACATAATGCGTCAAGTGTTGGAAGAGACACCGGCTATCGCTCAAAGGAAAGAATGTATGCAACAGTACCTTAGATATTTGCCAGCAAGATACTTAGGCAAAGAAAAACTCATGATGAATATATTTTGCATAACCAAGAACGAACGCAACATAGATTCTGAGAATGTGGCAAGCCTTGTGCAAAATGCGGGCAATAAGATCATTTGGAATGACGACAGTCAAATATTCGATGTGCGGTGCCAAAGATACGCTAGTAAGATCGAGAAGGACGAAACTGAGCGTCTAATAATTTATATATTAGCAATAAGGCCGGGAAAAGAGCATGAAGTAACATATAGGCAAGGGTTGTCTCAATTAATCAGTAAGGATTATCGGGAAAAATATGATATGGAGAAGCATATAAAAGAGATATTTGATCTTAGCGGGCGTATTAAATTTTGCAGTAAAGGATTTTGGCGGGATGATAGATTTTTAAAAATTCCTGCGTTAGCTGTTAATTATCAAAAATGGCTCATGAAAGAACAAGATGAAAATAGCCTTATATGGTTATTTTAATAGAAAAATAAATAAAAAGAAAAAGTAGTAGCATCTGGCGAAAGGTAAAAACAAGCAATGGAAAACGAGAATTTAACAAAACTGACTTACACTAAAGAGGAAGCAGCGGAGATGCTTAATATTCCTGCGTCGAGTATGAATTGGCTGTTGAGGAAGGGCGCCCTACCCAGAAGAAAAATTGCCGGCAGGATAAGGTTTACACTGGATGATTTAAATCAATATGTGGAAAGATCGAAAGTGTAATATTAATGCTTCTCAGTATTAAATTTAAAAAGAAAGGAATTTGTTATGACTAGCTCATATGAAGAATGTCGTTATTGGCGATTAATATTAGAAGAATTAAAAGAAAAAGAATATAGACTAAACACCTGGGAAATAAAGTTTGTGAACGGTCTCTATAAGCGAGGATATCGTTTGAAGGGGCTTACCGAAAAACAGATGGAAACATTAGAGAAACTTAGAGATGAATACAGATGATCTCAAGTTTTTTATATCCGGCCGGATATGCTTTATTCCGTAATGAATAAAATTGATTGGGTAAGGTTTTAAAATAAATTTCCAGTATGATAAATAATTCACAAAAAAAAGGTTGCGCTATGTGTCCAACAAGTCTAAGTAGTACACGCCTGATAGAAAAGGACATTTAGAATTTAGAAGGGAGCATGTACTATGACAACACAATACGTATGGCGTACGAAAAGAAAGGCTAAAAAGGGTGTCAGGTATGTAGTCCGCTGGATAGAACCTGGCACTTGTAAGAATCGTGGTAAGACATTCAGGCGATTGGAGGACGCAAGGGCTTTTGAGTCAAAATTGTGGCAAGATTTAAGGAATGATGAATATAAGATACCCGTAAAAATTGGGTATGATGAATGGGTAGATAAGCACATAAGCGATCTGAAGGAATCCCCCGATATTGATTTGGCTCCTAAAACTATTATGGGTCACAAGGAAGCATTGTCAGCCTTGGGCCGAATTTGCAAGCCAAGTGGGCCGGGTTCAATAACACCCAAGATGATAAGGGAGTATCGAAAGCAACAATTGAGTAATGGCTTTGCACCGCGTACTATTAATAAACACATACAGGCAATCAAGTCGGCACTGAGCTATGCAGTCCGGGCGGAGATTATTTCGAGCAATAAATTGCTGGGGCCGCTGAGATTGCTTTTACGCGAAGAGCAAAAGATGCCAAGAATTCTTGAAGTTGGTGAAGTGATAGCACTGCTAAATGTGGCGACAGATTTGAGACATAAGGCAGCCATATCTCTGGCTTACTATCATGGATTACGGCGAGGGGAAATCTGCTTCATAAGATGGGAGGATATTGATTTTGAGGAGAAAAGGTTGGGTATTATCAGCAGAGATGATTTTCAAACAAAAAAAAGAACAAGCCGGGTTTTGTCTCTCAGGCAAGAGACATCGGACCTGCTCCAAAAACTATATCAAGATCGAGTCAACCAATATGTATTTATTAAGCCTGATAGTTTTTACTGGTCATTTGAAAAATGGTTTAAGAGGTTAGTCAAGAAGGCGAGCCTTGATAAGTGCACAATACACGACCTCCGAAAGACCTGTAATACCCTGATGAAAGATGCCGGGGTTTCGCCCGAAGTAGCAATGCAAGTCCTGGGACATACTACATTTATGGTGAATCAGAAGCACTATACCGGGGAGTTGACGGGCCAACTTAAAAATGCTATAAACATCATACCAACCGTGGGATAGAGAACAAAAAATTTTCGCACAAATCCCGCACAATTAGGGGTTTTCAAAAATCCTAATTGATGTAAACTATTGTCAATAAAGACTTGGAGGAGTGGCCGAGTGGTTTAAGGCGACGGTCTTGAAAGTCTAATTAGGCTTTGTGTATTTTCATAAAAAGGGCGTTGTTGATTGCAAAAAGGGTGATTTTCTGTGACCGCTTGTAGCTTGCAAACAGGTTTTTGTGAATGGTTTCAGCATATTTTTCGCACCATTTAGTTCTGTTATGAAAAGTAGGAGGTCGGGTCAAGCACAAATATCTCTAGAAGTTTTTTTGAATTTTTGGTATAATGCTCTGTTAAGGATCCCATGAGGCCTTAAAAAAGGCTTTCTTTTATCATTTAGGTTTTTTAGCAATTGAGGAGAAAGAATATGAGAATTAAAAAAGTCATTGGGTTATTGGCTTTGGCAGGGATTTTTGGGGTTTTTCTTAACAATGGAGTGAAAGCCGGTATAACGGATGGATTAGTTGCTTCATATATGTTTGATGGCAACGCCAATGATTCAAGCGGGAATAACCTTAACGGGACAATATCTGGTGCAATTTTAGCCGGAGACCGATTTGGTAATACAAATAGTGCCTATTATTTCGATGGAGAGGATGACTATATCGAGGTACAGAATACCAGCGGGGCATTTAATTTAGTAAATGCATGGACTCTTTCTGCTTGGATTAATCCTTTTTCATCGGTTGAGGGTACTGCTAGCGGGCCAATAATTTGGAAAACATCAATAGTTGGTAATAACATGGATACGTTTGGTATGTCCTGGGAACCAGGTGACATTATACTTTCTAAACTTGAACGTGCCTCTGACGATGACGATTTAACAGTATTTTCTCAATCACATTCAATAAATAATTGGTATCACGTTGTAGGATTATATGACGGAGATTTTATAAAAATATATATAAATAATTCTCTTGAGGATCAACTGCAAATTGGTTCTGTGACTGCCTATACTGGACCCGCTCCACTAAGAATAGGTAATACTCAACACACAAGTCATGGTAATGATGGCATATTTCATGGCATAATTGATGATGTTCTTATTTTTGATAGAGCATTAAGTGAAGATGAAATATCTGATTTATACGGTGATTTCGAAGCTGTCCCTGCCCCCGGTGCCTTATTACTGGGCGGCTTTGGAGTTGTATTGGTAAATCGGTTACGCAAGTATAGGGTGTTGTCATGAAAAGAATCCGATTAGAACGATGAATTTTAAAAGCCTTATATAGTTCTTTATTTAAAAGAATAAGAAATAGAGGGGGGGGAAGAGTTCGGCCCATAGATGCGGAACATATAGGGATAAAAAATATCCATCAATGCCGCCATCTGATTTCCGACAATATTAAATTTTGAAGAAGGTGAGGAAAAAGAGGGGGAGAGGGGACTTTTGCCCTCGTACTGTCTCCTAGAGCCATTTATGACAATTAGAGAGGGGGGGGAAAGAAGAAAAGAGGGGGAAAATAAGGGGTGACATATGTAACCTTATTGCTGAGTATATAATGGTGGATTGGTCATTTATTGAATAGGTATACAAGAAGGATTCTCGGGTTCAATGTCACAATCCACTAGCCAATTTGAAGCCATTAGAGCAAAATCATTTAAATCTACATCGCAATCATAATCAAGATCACCAATTAAATAATAATTGCACAATCTAATAGACCCGATTGCTCCAACAGCATCAATATCCGCACCAACAGTAGGACCACTAGTGTTGCCTTCGTCATAATCATCAATAAGTTGTACAGCATCAAAAACCAATTCCCCAGCTTCATATCCAGAAAAGAATGAGTCAATGTCAATTGAAGATATAGAGCCAGATACTTTACCTATTTCATAGTAACCATCTCCATTTGCATCATAAGAGGCACCTAAAAGTAAAACTGTTTCGGCTGTAGGTCTTATGGATACATAAGTGTCTTCGACATCTGGGCCTATCTCAAAAATATGAAGATCATCTGTTGAATTCCCACTGTTTACAAGAAAATTATTTGTAAATCTTAATTCAATTAAACCGCCCCTACCTAAACTGACAGCTCCTTCATCTCCTACACTCCCCCCATCTGGAAAGTCTGGCACACCTAGTGCGTCTTGAGGATCAATTGAAGTCGGTTCAGTGGGATTTGGACCTCCGCTATAGTTTGGATCATAAAGAATCACTTCATCTGCAAAACTTACGGCTCCATTTGGAAACTCAATGCCTCCGAATGTATCTGCATATGAAGAAGAGATGCACAACACCGATCCGATTATTAATGATACAACAAGTTTTTGTTTTCTCATTACTCAACCTCCTGAAAGAGAGAAGAAATCCTTGGTTTCCATTTTACCTTCATCAAAGCAGAATCACAGTTGGATAGATCATTATCTTTTCATGTGAATATACCTGCATTTTGCTTTATATAGATTGCATTACATTATCCGAAATCTGAAAAATTCCCAGATCAATTCTAAAATTTTCTGCAAATTTTTCCATTTCTTGCCTTGACTAAGAGCCATTATTGGTGAATATATATTATATATAACCAATTGCAACATAAGGAATTACAATGATTTACCGTTGGGTTTCAGCGGATAAAGTCCGTATGGACAACGGCGTAACTGGCCTGGGTTGGTGGTAACACTTGGTATGGAGATGGTAATGGTGACCGAAGGGAAAATTAATCTCAGAATCATTTCATCATACACAGATGAGCAGGCTGTGGATGATGGGGTATTGGTGGACATAGCTGGTTTCAAATTATTCTTGGGTCAGGGGCCTGTTAACAGGATTACCCGTAACCTGTATGACGAGCTAAAGAAGTATGCTGACCATGACCGCAGGAAGCTAAGGGGCATATTAAGGGAAAAACTATCTTATGCATATATGCCCCAGGACAATCCCCAAGATGGATACTTATACCTGTTGCCTCCAAATCTGTGGGCCATTCGAAATGAGCTTGACGGATATACCTTAATGTTCCCGGAAGATTATTGATATGCATAGCCAATTCATTCAAAAATTGGAGCAAGGCCTAAAGCCCGTATTGTCAGCAATAGAACAGCGGGGCCTGGTCATGGATGTCCAGAAAATGCAGGATATAATTTCCGGGCTGGAGAAACAACGCCGCTTGGCTGAATTGCGGAGCTATGATCTTTTCGGCACAAAAAAACGGATTAATCTGAACAGCTCGCAGGAACTGGTAGGGTTGATGGAGGATTTGGGCCTGGAGTGTATAAATCTGCCCAAAACAAAAAGGGGAACTTATTCAACGGCTAAGGAAGTACTCGGCAGGATAGAGCATCCGGCGATAAGGCATGTCATACAGTACAGGATGTTTACAAAGATGATAGCTACCCTGGAATCATACTCTAACTCGGTAGATATGCTGAATCCACGCCTGTATTACAAATTCACCAACGATTGTGCATCCGGCAGGCTGTACACCAAGGACATGTCAATTCAGAATTTACCCCATGAGGGCAGATTCGCCATTGTTGCCGGGGAGGGAAGGGTATTTATATCCGCTGATTATGATATGTTCGAGCTTAAGATTCTGTCAGCATTGTCAGGAGATGAATATTTCCGTCGATGCTGGGAGGAGGGCATTGACCTGCATCGTAAGGTTGTCTCGGATATGAAGGGGATTCCTTATGACGAAGTGACTGATACGCTTAGGAAGCTGGGTAAAGTCTTGAATTTCGGCCTGGCGTATGGTCAGGAACCGCAAGGGATAGCTTATAAGCTGGGGATTCCCCTGTCCGAAGCCTATGCCCTGGTGGAAAGCTACATGGAAAAAATACCGGAAATCGTCAAATTCAAGGAACAGTGCATCAATAAGGCGATAGAAACGGGCTATACTGAAACCTTTCATGGGAGAAGAAGGGATTTGCCCGATATCAATTCCGGGGACAGGTCGAAGGTCCTCAAGTCTTATCGGCAATCCGTAAATACAACGATACAGGGGACGGGAGCCGACATAGCAAAAATCTCAATGCTAAATTTGCATAATGCAGGATGGCAAATTGATGCCATGGTGCATGACAGCTTCCTGATATCAGTGCCTTGTGAAGCCGTAGAGCAGTCGATTGCCGGGATCAGGGAAATAATGGAAATAGAGTTGAACGGGGTATGCTTGACAGCCTCGTTCAAAGTCGGAATGTCATGGGGAGATTGCAAGTAAGAAAAAAATAAAAAAAAAGAATTTTTTCCTTTCAGTAATTATAGGGAAAGGTTTGTTCAGGGTATAATTTAAGTCTGATAGGGAGAAAATAAATAAATAAAAAAAGTAAGTCAAAAAGGATGAAAATCTTAATCAAATAGGCAGGGCAAAAAGCCTTATATAGTTATTTTAATAAAAAAATAAATATAAAGGAGAAAGCGGTGAAAGCTGTAGGCTATGTCCGAGTAAGCACAGATGAGCAGGCAAAGGAGGGGATATCGCTCGCTGCCCAAAGCGAGAGCATCAAGTCCTTTTGCCGGGCCAAGGATTGGGATCTAATGGAAATTATCAGGGATGAGGGCTTGACAGCCAAGGACCTCAGGAGGGCCGGGATCCGCAAGCTGATCGCTATGATCAAGGCCCGTACATTTGATGTAGTGGTTATTTATAGGCTCGACAGGCTAACAAGAAATATTAGAGACCTGGGATACCTGGTGCAGGATGTCTTTGAGAGATTTGGAGTTGATTTTTCATCAATAAAGGACTCATTCGACACCAGCACTGCTAGCGGTAAATTGGTATTGAATGTTCTTGGCAGCATAGCCCAATGGGAAAGGGAGATGATTGCTGAGCGGACCAGGGACGGCCTGCGTTACAAGAAGGCCAGGCTGGAATGCTATGGACCGATTCCCTATGGATTTGTACTTAAAGGCAATAAACTAACGCCGGAGCCGGAGGAGATGGCGACAGTTGATTGGATCAGGGATTTAAGGGGCAGGTACGAGTATTCCTATAGGCTGATAGCCGACATACTGAACGCTAACGGCAACAGGGCTAGGTCAGGCGGGGACTGGCATCCCAGCAGTATCCGCAACATAGCCAATAATGAAATATACGCCCAAATAAAGAATATGGGAGCTTAATGGGCATTATTCATGGCTAAAAGAAAAATTTTCTAACTTTTTTGATGTCAATAGTTTGGGAAAAAGGAATGCAAGGGTATAACTTTTTAGAGGAGGGCAGAACCGCCCAAAACCGCTCATGCTAGCTGGGCGGATAAAGGCTTATATAGTTCTATTTTTAATATAAAAAATAGAAATAGAGGGGCAAAACGGCAAAAATCGCCGAGAGGCCCTTGAAAAAGCCGAGATGCCCTAGCGGGATGTACAATAAGGTTCGGTATTGTACACGGAAGATGGATATTGAATGGATAAGAAGATGATCTTTGGCAAGTTAATAAGAGTAAAGCTTTCCTTCTGTGCATATCGGCTGTGTCCTTGGGTCTCCAAGTTGCAATATGTGGACAAGATCAGGCCGGTAACAGTTAACTACAGAAGATTTCTGATAGGCTCAATTTGCCATAACGGCCTAAACAGATGGATTCTTGAGGGAAACTGCCAACCGGCCTGGATGTCCACTATTGTTAAAGGGAATTCGACAGATACACAGCCAAAAATCCCGTTATCTGGCAGGGGAGGACGATAGGGAAAAGCTGTTGAATCAAGCAAAATTATATATATCCGAAAATTGAGAAGGGCTATTTCGCCCTGGTTTTCACAAGGGGGCTGTTAAAAGCGAATGGCGAGCCGAGGCATATGAGAAGGGCATGGATGCTACTTTAACGGGAAAAATAGATATATTCGATCCGGAGGAGCAAATTGTCTATGATCTTAAGGCATCAGACGACAGCAAATGGTTTGACAGGGAACAGGGCTTGTTTTACAGCCTGATAATATATAAAATAACGGGAAGATTACCGGCCAGATTCGGGCAATTTGTATATTTACGCCTGAAGAATGTTGTCTGGCAGGAAATCAGCAAGCGTTTCCTGATGGAAATACCAGGAAAAGTTAGAAAAGTTGTTGGGAAAATTGAGGGCGAAGCATTCAATAATGCCAAGATGAAAATATCTGCAATAAATGTGACAGGAAACAGATTTGTAAAAATTCTAATATGCGATATATATATAACAGTAGATTAATATAAGATGTTGGAATTTCTATCATTATATATTTTTCCCCTGTAGCTTTCGATAGAATATCAAAATGATAAAAGAAAATAATAAAATAGATAAATTACGTGGTGGGTATTATACACCAGAATCTGTAGCAAAATGGCTTACCGAGTGGGCCATTCGTTCAGGCAGCAACCGGATACTCGAGCCGAGTTGTGGAGATGGTGCGTTTCTTTCCTCAGCGATATCAAAATTACAGTCTTATGAAAACATTAGCTCTGAAATTATAGGTATAGAGCTTATACGCAATGAAGCCAAGAAAGCCACAGAAATAGTATCTGAATTTCCTTGTGTTAAGATTATTTGTGATGATTTTTTTAATTGGATATGTTCTGCTAAAGCTGCATCATTTGATGTGGTTATTGGCAATCCTCCTTTTATTCGGTATCAGCATTTTCCTGAGCCTTCTCGATCCTTAGCAATGAAATATATGGAAAAACAAGGGTTGAGGCCTAATCGATTAACAAATATTTGGGTTCCTTTTGTAGTTGCAGGAACGGTTTTGCTACGCGATGGAGGAAGACTGGCAATGGTACTTCCAGCAGAATTGCTACAAGTAACCTATGCTGCTCAATTAAGACAATTTTTAGCCGATAGTTTTAAAAGCATTTCTATCTATGCCTGCAATCAAATGTTCTTTAAAAAAGCTGAGCAAGAAGTCTTACTTGTTTTAGCAGAGAATAAACTTGCTGAACCGACTAGTAAAAATATGTGTGATGTGTCCTTGGTTGAAGCAGGTAATATGGAAGAATTATTGCGAGTCAAGCCTAAAACGAAGCGAAAAAAATCTGCTCGGAAGTACATCCAGCATGATTCTGAAAAATGGTTGAAATACTTCTTGAATAAAGAAGAAATTCAATTTATTCGCACATTAAAAAACCACGAAGCTATAGGTACTCTATCTGACCATGCAAGCATTGACATTGGTGTTGTAACAGGGAAAAACGAATTTTTCGTAGTTAGTCGAGAACAAGTCGAACAGTATTGCTTAGAGAATTATGTTACTCCAATCGTATGTCGTTCTTCTCAACTCTTAGGTACTGTTTTAAGAAAACGAGAACACGCAGAGTTTGCTAACTCCGGAAAACCAGTTTATCTTCTGACAATTTCCGAACCTAATCGTAAAAAATTCCCTAAAGGGCTACGGGATTTAATCATATACGGAGAACGTCAGGGTTTTAATCGCACATATAAATGTCGAATCCGAAAAAGCTGGTACAATGTACCATCTATTTGGAAACCAAATTGTTTCTTTTTTAGGCAGATTTACGATTTCCCTCGTGCTGTTGTGAATAAAGCAGGTGCTACATCTACAGATACAATTCACAGAATGCAATGTAAACGTTCTGCTTCACAGGTAGCTGCAAATCTGTATACTCATTTAACCGCGGCGTCTGCTGAAATTGAGGGCCGGAGTTATGGCGGCGGTGTTCTGGAATTAGAACCTACAGAAGCAGAACGACTGCTGATACCCAAAGAACTGGATGGAGCAATGACAATTGTAGAAGCGGACAAGCTAGTCAGGAGAAGCCGACTTACAGATGTTTTGGAATATAATGACCGTGTAGTATTGCAAGGGGGTCTTGGGCTAAGTAAAAATGATTGCAGGATGCTAAACCAGATTTGGTCAAGAATGAGAGACCGTCGAATGTCTCGGAAGCGGCGTTAGTATTATCAATCTTCTTGGCTAGTCGCCTCTAAAGTTATTTTTTGGGCTCTTGAAGGCTTATCATGTGGAGGTAAGCCGTCATATCGTTCAAAATATTGGGCTTGAATTTGTTGAGAAAAATTTTCGATACGTAATAAAGAATTTTTTGGTGGCCATTCGTCAACAATAGTACAATCCACCGGATTCCACAAAACTAAGGAAACAGCTTCGGCTTTATGATAATCATCAGTAGGGGAACATCTGCCAACTAATCGCTCAAGCATACGTGTAAAACGACTGCGCAAATTTTCTACAAAACATGGATCAGGTATAATAACCATGAAAGCAACGACCGCATGAGGAAAACGCATATGTGCCGTAGTTGCCTCTGTCGCTAAGTCGTTAACCATATTTTGGAAATTTTTACGAATACTTTTAACGTCATTCAACGTCTTACTGTCAAATAGAAACCTTACACCATCAGGACGATAACCAACATCGTAGTTCTGAGGTCTGATACCACCTATTATTCGAACAGGCCCAACCTCTACTACATCCGGTTCTTTGGGCAATAGTTCTGTTTGACTGGGACATATAATATCTAAACCACCAAGCATGGTTGCTAGTGCTTTGCCGACTTGGTTATCAAAAACTGTCCCAAAGTCCATCCCTTCCTTTTTACTAAATGCATTGTTGACACGCCATTTATTACCCCAGGGGCGTAAATCGCCTTGTCTAATTTCGATATTCGGCATATTCTCTAATATAGCCATAGCAAATATAATACCAAGGCCAGATCAAATGTGAAGAACAAAATATATCTGACGCTTAATGCCAGGTTGCTAAGAAGTTTATTATTGATGGATATCTTAGGAGATTTATTTAAATTAATTCTGGGGACAGGATTGTTATGTTATAGAGAATTCAAATTTCTCTTGTTTTGGATATTTCTTGTGATATAATTCTGATAAGTCAATAATATAGAATGACTTACGACAATTTAATAAACAAGCACACTGTACCAGTGTGGGGCTTGTCTCAAACCGTTAGATTTAAGAGCCACGAGACGCATATTGGAGCTTCGCGAAGTCAGTTTAAGAATATGATGTGGGCAATTGGGCTACTATTTTATTCAACGGTTATTGTATATATTGTAGCTGCAACATCATTTAAAATTTATAATAAAGAATTTACTTGGGTTGTAGCCATTTTTTGGATCGTATGTCCAGTATGTGTATATTTTTCTGTTAAAGAGAAACAAGAGGAAAGAGAAAGAAGACAGGCAGAAATTGAGAGGAAAAAAGATTTTGATAGAGAAATGCAGGGACGATAAATTAAGCGTTTTAATCCGGATGTTGTTAGGAGAAAATTATGAATTGTAAACGAATAAATGGGAAATCTCAGATTAAGATGAAATTTTATCTTACTAAGCAATTTTTATTATTTGTTCTTGTGATCTCGGTAGGGATAATCGGAATTAATGGTTGTGCAGGTCATATTTCCCCGGAAATCCAAGCCTATGATATGAGAGTGTTGAACCAACCTACAATGTTTACAATTCCTACAGAACAAGCAGAAGAAGCTTGGGCCAGAGCACAACAATTTATTGCAACTTTAAGTAGCTATAGAATCCAAACTGCTACCGATTATGTAATTCAGACTTATATGACCGATAGTACTTGGCCTCAATTTGGCTATAGCGTGACTCGGACTATTAGTGGCAATGGCACAACGTTTGTCGTTAAGGGATACTGTTCAAATAGGTTTAGTACAGACAGATCGCAATATAATGCCCACGCACTCGCTCATTATATGGTTACTGGAGAACTTATTGAGCAACGTATAAATCGATAACAGTCGTTATCGACCTGCATGGGAAATAGGCTTATATTGTTCTGTTCTGTTTATTATAAAGAAACAGAAGAGGAGAAAAAGTCCGTAGATGCCGTCTAAGGCAAAGGACTTTCAGAATGGGGAAAACCAAGAGAGAGGAAACTTTTGCCAACCAGAAGTCTCATCAAGCCGGGTAAGATATTTCAGGGTTCAGGAGGGGCGTTGCCGGGGAAGCCCTAATATAGCATAACTTTATGTAAATGAACAACTTATTGTGCTTCAATTAGACATATTTTTTCTTTATAGAATTTAAAAATAATCATATAATATTTGCAAATTGGCCTTTACCTTTGAAATGTATTTATCTGGAAATTGTCAGATCAAGCAATAAAAGGGGGGGGGATTTATACATTTTATGGAGATTTAAATTTGTGTGAACAGACTCGACTTATGAGAAAGGATATTGGATATGAATAATTTTAGTTGGCTGCCTTTCTTCACCGAAATGCTAGCAGTGGTTTGTGAAAAATACAACAAGCAGACTCTCTGCGAAGTCTTTCATGAAGTATTTACAGAATCTATTGGTACTCAAGATAGATTCCCAGATGGAACCAGAGGGCCTCTCCAAGAAATTGATCCTTTAACCTTCATTGGATTCTTCAATAAGCAGATAAAGGAAGATAGAAGAGTTGCATACTGCAAGACCGTAAAGCAGTTACTCGGATTAAATTCTGATGCCCCATCGGATTTCGATGCAATACCTAGAATAAATAACAAGTCATCATGGTTTTTCGGTTATGCAAAGGATAGAAATAATCATGATATTGATAATCTGTGGGAGTTTGGCACGGCATTGAATGACATAGCCATAACTAATGAGTTGTTTGCCAAAGTATTGAAGATTAAAAATGTTGGTATTCCTAAACTCACTCAACTGATGTTCATCTGTAAACCTCAGGCATATATTTCACTGAATAGTCCTAACATGAAATACTTCGAAAAGAAGGGCATTGAGATCCCGATTAAGCAGTTTAAAGAATCAGCCAATGGGTTCGATATGTATATGTCTTTTCTGGGCGAGGTCCAGAAGCATTTTGCCGATAAGGCCTTTTACGAAATAAGCAAAGATGCATATTCAGATCGGGAAGACATAGTGCCTGATGACAACGGAAATAAATATTGGGTGATTGCTCCTGGTCGAAATGCCGAGATCTGGGATGACTTCAAAAAAAATTCAATAATTGCTATTGGTTGGGATAAGCTGGGAGATCTAAACAAGTATGGCTCCAAAGAAGAAATACAAGAGAGCCTACAGCAGCTCTACGGAAGCGAGACATCTCCCAAAAATAAATCCTTGGCCTGCTATGAATTCGCCCATGTGATTCAACCTGGTGATTTTGTATTTGCAAAGAAAGGAACTAGTTCAATCATCGGTTATGGCGAAATTTTGTCAGGATATACTTATGATGACACTCGCCCTAATTTCAAACATACCCGGAAAGTTGAATGGTTATCTGAAGGTGATTGGAGATTGCCCAAGGATTCAAAGCTTGTACTAAAAACGCTAACAAAATGTAAAAAGCGGTCTGATTTCGTTAAGTCAATGCTCGCTCGGATAAACCAGGATGGAGTAAAGGAGACCAAATATTGGTGGCTAAACGCAAATCCTAAGATTTGGAATTTTGCCGATGTTGAAATTGGAGGCAAGCAGAGATATACCTCTCACAACGAAAAAGGAAATAAAAGGCGTATTTTTAAGCATTTTGAAGATGTTAAGAAGGGTGATATTGTACTCGGATATGTCGCATCACCAGATAGGGAAATTGTTTCAATCTGTAAAATCTCGCAAGGACTACAAGATACAGATGAAGGTATGGCTATTGAGTTTGAAAAGGTAGAGGAGCTCAATGTACCCGTACCCTTGAAAGAGCTTCAAGCCCAACCTAAGCTTGCCCAGTGTGAACCATTGATAAATAACCAAGGCAGTTTGTTCAAAGTAACTGCCGAAGAATATGAGATTATCAGAGATCTCATTGATGAAAAAAATCCACCGAGACCGGATGTAGTTGAAAAATACACTGTATCCGATGCTGCAAGAGATCTGTTTTTAAGTGAAAAGACTTTCTCCGATATTCTGCTTGCCATTGCTCACAAGAAGAACATCATTCTGCAGGGTGCACCCGGTGTTGGAAAGACATTTATCGCTAAGAGACTTGCCTATGCATTAGTAGGTGCAGAAGACAAACAAAAAGTTCAAATGATTCAGTTTCACCAATCATACTCATACGAAGATTTTATCCAAGGGTACAGGCCTACTGATCAAGGCACATTTGAATTGAAAAACGGCATTTTCTATGAATTCTGCAAGAGAGCACAAAGAGATAAGGCCAGCAAATATGTGTTTATTATTGATGAGATCAACCGTGGAAATCTGAGCAAGATTTTTGGCGAGCTGATGATGCTAATTGAAGCTGATAAGAGAGGAACTGAGTATGCGGTCCCGCTAACTTATGCCCAGACTGGTGATGAGACTTTCTTTATCCCTGCAAACATGTATTTGATTGGGACTATGAATACTGCTGACAGGTCTCTTGCAATGGTTGACTATGCTCTTAGGCGAAGGTTTTCCTTCATTGACTTGGAACCATGTTTTAATTTGCGGTTTAGATCTCATTTGAAAGGCCTGGGAGTGGGCCAAGAGGTCATCGGCAAAATTATTGAACGGATGACGCATCTAAACAAGCAGATCTCAAGTGATCTTAAGAATCTTGGTGAGGGATTCAGGATAGGGCACAGCTTTTTCTGCCCTGATGGCCAGAAACAAGAGTATGGCGATGAGTGGTATGAACTGGTTATTAAGCACGAAATTGAACCCCTTATAAGAGAATACTGGTTTGATGACATTGATAAAGCTGAGGCATCAATCAACAACCTCCTGAAGTAGGTTGGTACCATGGAAATACCAATTCAAAACTTATATTACTTGCTCTGCTATGCTTGGAACAAGCTGGAAGAAAGGGATATCGTTTCGGTAAGTCAGATCGATAAAGATGACGTCGTGGATCTATTCAGCAAAGTATTGATAAAGGGAGTATCACTTCTCCTGAAGAAAGGTTTGGACCGTGGCTATATTATTCACGAAGAAGAGACGAGCAGGATAAAGGGCAAGATAAACTTTGCGGCGACATTAAGGAGGAATTTCTTTATACGGCCGGTTCTCAACTGCAAATATGACGAACTTAGTCACAATGTTGTGCATAACAAAATCCTGAAATCTACGATAGGTATGCTCATTCAGTGCGAAGATGTGGACAAAAATATCCATGATGAGCTTGTATATGTGTTCAGACGGTTACAGGGAATCGATATTATCCCTCTTCGGAAGAAATACTTTAGACAAGTCCAACTTAATCGGAACAACTATTTCTACGACTTCCTTCTTAAGATTTGTGAGCTTGTCTGGGCCAATCTATTGATTTGTGATGAAACTGGAAGAAGCAGGTTCAAGGATTTCATTCGAGACGAAAATCATATGGCATATTTATTTGAAGAATTCGTTAGAAACTTCTACAAAAAAGAACAAAATAAGTTTCGAGTACGCCGCGAAAACATTCCTTGGGATGCAATCTCAGCAGACCAGTATGCGATGACGCTTCTGCCGAAAATGGAAACAGACATATCCCTGATTTCGCCATCCAGAAAGCTGGTCATAGACACCAAATACTACAGAGAGTCCCTGCAGACTCATTTTGAGAAAAAGACAATAAAGTCCTCGAATCTTTACCAATTGCTTGCTTATCTTAAAAACCTTGAGCCGCGTGGTGAAGAGAACATCCACAGCGAAGGTGTCCTGCTGTATCCCACCGTCAATCAAAGGTTAGATTTGGAATATTTTATGCAGGGGCATAGGGTGATGATTAGGACAATTGATCTAAATCAAAAATGGAAAGCCATTCATGAAGATCTGCTGGCTATCATAAATTGAAAAGCGAATAAATAATATAGGACAGATTAGAGGGATAAAACATTTGGTTTTGGCTTATATAGTTTTATTCATAATATAAAATAGAAAAAAGGAAAGAGAGTAATCAGCATGTCACGGGGCGCTTGAAAACCGGCCAGTTGGGGGCGCCGCAAAACCGGCCACCCAATATAGAGACTTATAGTTTTTGTTTTCATTTTGTGCAATAGTTATTTGATCTTCAGTGATTATTTTTTG
>Ga0272441_10006329_pt1 | contig 19908 bp, 15 predicted proteins | sample SSMProp6N_FD_193582 | JGI IMG/M metagenome (GOLD analysis project Ga0272441, IMG submission 193582) | Marine sediment archaeal communities from Little Sippewissett salt marsh, Falmouth, MA, United States - SSM-Prop-6N | ecosystem: Environmental > Aquatic > Marine > Wetlands > Sediment ... | reverse complement strand
TCCAGATTTGACGTTTGCCTTAGATATTTCAGAGTAGCACCGCACGACAAGCTAAAAGCAGACTGCTTTTTACGGCCTGTGCGTGTGGAGCGAGTGCTGTTGCCACCCAGTATGGTTTTGGCATAGGATATAAGGAAAACATCCTCGTGCCAGGACTCGAAATCGTAACTCAACCGAGTCCAGCCAAAAGACATGGCACCGCTGGTAATCTCAGGAGCTGAGATATTCAGGGCGTTACTGGTGATGAGATCAAGATCGTATAGGTCTGCCCGGGTGAATGATAACTCCTTATACTTAGAGAGCGTAAGCCCGGCAGGATTCCAATACGCGGATGAGGAGTCATCGGAAACAGCAGCAAAAGCACCATTCATCCCCATAGCGCGTGTTCCCACTCCTGTGGCAAATCCCGAGAACGAGAAAGCGCCTCTTATAGAAGAATCAGACTCCGCAGCAGAGCAAAGGACGAGAGCCAGAAAGAGAAAACAAGACGCAAGACATAAGACATAAGACGTAAGACGCAGTACGCGATGATCTTGAGTCTTGAGTCCTGAGTCCTGAGTCTTAATAAACTTTTTCTTTGTCGGTATATTCATCGTTTATCACCTTATACTAGAGACTGGTAACTATTGACTAGCGACTGGAGACTTCATCTTACGACTGCTATGAGCCTGTTTAGTGTATTATTACGGCCATCTATGTTATACGAAATCCTGCATATAAAGATTCCGTTTCTGATTTTCTCTTGGTCTTCGTTTTTACCATCCCAGCCCAGGGATTTGTCTTCTCTTCCGCTTTCTTTGAGGGCCACGATTCTGTCACCCCCAACGCTGTAAATATTCACCTGATAGTCGGTCATATTTCTGGCGAAAGTGAAGGTGAGGGATTCAATGTCAGGATTGAAGTATTTAGGAGGACTCAGTGAGACTTCCTCCACAAGAGACGGAGCTACCGGACTTGTGTAAGCGATCACATAGTATTGGTCTATGTAGTTGATCTTGGCCGATAGCTTATTGTCCTCCTCTGACAGAACCCTGGGCAATTGAACCCAATCCCTGGCCTGGGATTTAAATGCATATACAGACAATTCTGTTTCTTCAATTCCCAGCGGCAACTGCTCATCCTCGTAATACAATGTGAGGTCAGCATCCTGCGACAACTCGATGTTATAGGGATCAAACTTCATTGCAAATTCGCTTATGGTGGAAAGCTCAGCCACCATAGCGGGAAAATCATCCGCTTTCTGGACAGTAATACTTTCCAGGAAACCGGAGGAATCTGAATCGGTCACTATTCCTTCAGCATCTGTTTTTGTCACATTTGTTGAGGCGTATATCATCAGATAGACTTTTCCCTCAGATCTGATGATGATGTTCTCTGCCATATCGAGAACGAATTGGAAAGTGTATATTCCCTTTGCCCCTGCATTGTCAGTCGCGATGACGACTATTGTGTATGTGCCTGAGACAGCAACCGGTTCCTCGAAAACATGGGTGATTTTCCTGTTCTCGTTGTCAATAATGAGTTCCCCATCTACAGCTTCATCCTCTGAATCTCTAAGATAAATGGTGGAGTTCTCCAGATCAACCCCCGATCCTGTAATCCCATCGGTAAGCACAACACTGATCTCGCTGATAGGCTGTATATAGGGTTCGATAGGAGTTCCATCCTCATCAAAGCTAGTGGGCGTTGGTCGGATCGTATTGGGAACAACCGTTGGCGCACTTGTGTCCTCCACAATGAAGGTGTAAGGATCCGGTTCTAGCGCTTTATTACCTCTTTTATCCACTGGGATCGCCTGAATGGTGTATTCACCGCTTATGGTTAGTACATTGTCCAGCACCAGTTTGACAGTATTAATCCCAAAAGGTACGGTTTGTCCACCCAACTTGTTTCCCAATGGATCCAGAAGGGCAACGGAGGATGCAACAGGGTCTACTCCTGAACCACCTGCGCCGTCGTCCAAATTGACCACAATTTCCTTGATCTGTTCTCTGGTGGGGTCAATGGCCGATCCACTGCTTGGATTGGTGGAAGTGACGATAGGTGGATCGTCGTCTACTGAAATCACTTCTCTTCTATCTATAATGACCGACTTTCTTCTTGGAAAAGCCGTAATGCCGTGATGCCTGGCTGGCTCAGCGTGCCATTTTTCACCGAGTATGATTCCGCCTTCGCCTCTCATGTAATCTCCAAAAGTCCACGTCCGCCCCGTGAGTTCACACTCAATACTGATCAGATACGTGCCATCATCCGTATTTTTGGCATCCCATCCAACAGAGAAGTTTGATTCATAATACGATCCCTCATCCGACAGGAATGGCCCGTGGAGCGGAATCAGCGTATCCCAGTCATTTCCTTTTTTCTCATCGGTGAAGTCTATCATTCCGTTGGGATCGCCCAAGAAGTTACCGGATCCCAATGGAACGTCCGCTGGCTTCCTACCGTTGGGCCACCCATTGGGTGCATAGTCCGTATCAGTATCCGGTGTCATATCATGAGAGAAGACCTTTTGTGATTTGCCAGAAGAATCGAAGATGCTGATTCCAACGAGACCAAAGGGAGAGATTATTCCATCATCCTCAGTAGATGCGGTGATATTGTTCTCTGGACCGAATCCCAGAACTGCCAATTGTCTTTCTGTAGCTATAAGCTTAATATCAAAGGTAATCCACGTTATATCGTTTACACCGTCTTCATCAGGAGAAAACGGGTTAGGTGCAATAAGGGAATTGTCGATCTCTATATGCACGGTACTCAGAATGCAACCCCCTCTGGTAGATATAGCTTCATTTCCTGCCCCATCTACTGCGAAGATTTCATATGTATATACGTCATCAGGCATTATATTTCCTTCATCATCTGCACCATCCCATGTAGTATGGTTTTCCCCTGGTTTACCTGATGGCGTTCCTAAAGTCCTTATTAACTGGTTCCCATTATCGTATACTTTAATGGACACCGAAGCGTTTTCGGTCAGGATATATCTTATGCTTGCGACCTGGATTTCAGGATTAAATGGATCGGGTGAAACGCCATCATTAGTTACTATCGGTCGAGTTCCGTCGATAGTTACATTTGGCGTTATGTCATCCCCCGCTCCCGTCCGGGTTTCTGTTCCATCTTCGGCCACGAAATGCACCAGAATTGGGCCTTCTTCTACAGTATCATCCTCAAAGATGGAGTAGTCCAGTTCGTATACATGATCGCTTTGTATTGCATCACCATTGGTTCCATCGTCATACAACTGAATACTTTGATGAACGGTGCTGATATCCACGATCACGCTTCCTGGACCGTCAGTTGTAACCCTAAAATGTATAACATCCCCTATATTCAACGGTTCATCCTCGATATCCCATGATACCTGCACATCAAGAATCTCCGCCGATAGTGGTAAAGAGCAAAGGAAGAGACACAAGACCCAAGGCGCAAGACGCAGGATATAGGAAAGGCAGCTTTTGCTCCAATTGAGCCTCAAGTCTTGAATCTTGAGTCTTGAGTGTTGAGTCATCTCCACGATAGCTTTCCTGGTTAGCATGTTCATCTTTCCTTAGGTTATGGGCTTATGGGTCTACCAGCCTATGTTAAAGATCCGAAGATTCGTCCGCAACAAAATCCGACAGTTCCTGAACAACAACTCTGGGAGTAATAAAGATGGTTACCTCGCTTTTCTGTTTTATTTCACTTTCTGTGGAAAACAGCCTCCCAATGAGCGGGATATCACCTATAATAGGCACTTTGGAAACTGCAACACTGGTTCTATCCGAGATAAGCCCAGCGATAGCAACCGTATCACCGCTTTTGACCAATACCTGGTTCCGAGTGGTTCTGGTTGCTATTCGAGGTTGGCCGGAAGGTGTAAATCCTCCCTCGCTACTCACCGCTGTAGAAAGCAGCAGGCTGACTATATTGCCTTCTTTTACATAAGGCGTCGCCGCGAGAACGATACCCACCTCCTCAAAAACGGTGTCTATCTGCTCGATCCCATCTTGTATATATATCTTGCTGTAGGGAACTTTGTCACCGCTGTGGAATGTGGCCGGCTGACCTTCCACCGTAGTAATGCTAGGATTGGATAACACATTAAGGTCAGATCGGTTGGATAGCGCAGTCAAAACACCGGTGAATTTCTCCACCGGGATGATTCCCTTTGTGACTACGGCGCCGAAATCTCCTGAAAATGAGAGCGAGACTTCCTCATCCTGGTTGACGGCTGACCAATCGATCCCCAGAGCGGTATCGTCTGACAGAGTTCCTTCTACAATGTAAGCCTCAATCTCTACCTGTGGAACAGGCACGTCAAGCCTGGCTATCTCTTTCTCAATTTCTTCCATGTTTTCTTTGCTGTCAGAAACCACCATGTATCCGCCCTGACCTATGGCTTCCCCAAGCTGTGCTCCTCCCCCAGTGGCACCACCTGCACCTCCGCCAGCTCCACCTGATGCCGTTTCGCTCTTTTTCTGCTCAACAACCTGCACGCTTCCCTCGATGCTCAGGAGCGGCTGTATAATAGCACTGGCCTGTTCAGGATCCATATATTGTAGTTTGAAGACCTTCTTCACTATCTGCATAGCGATGAGTTTTTCCTGATCAACTTCCTCTGGTTTCTCTTCCGGCTTCTCCAACCATGGACCAGTAGCTTCTTTGTCCAGTTGCGCAATGATCTCCTCCACTTTTTTGATATCCTCTGGCGACGAAATGACGATAACAGAATTAGTCCGCTGATCGGTCAATATACTACCTTCACTCGCAATCAGACCCTTCAGCAGTTGCTCCATATCTGAAACCATGGCGTATTTCAACTCAAAGAGCCTCGATTCAGTTTTTGGTTTGGTTGGGGTTACCAAGGTAGTGATACTCTCTTCAGCAGTCCTCATTGCTTCCAGATCCGGTGCACTCAACACTCGAACAAGCCCATCTTCCTCTACATAACCATAGCCTTCGGCTTTTAATATCTCATCCAGCGCCAGTTTGAGCGGGACATCTGTCAGGTGCGCAGTGACTCTACCCGAAACACCGCTACCGGCGACGATATTGGCTCCATACTGGGTGAATAGCATCAGTATCACCGTGCTGATAGATTCTTCGTTAACATCCAGAGAAACAAGTTGTTCCAACACAGGATTCTGAAACACTGCGGTTAATCCCTGGTCCGTATTTTCCACCTCATACATAAGTGGCTCTGTCAAACTTATATAAATCTTCAGATCATCACCGTCCGCCTCGAATGCAATTTCGCGCAGTATACCCTGATCAATGGATGTGAAGCTGGGTAAGGAGCACATGGCGTTGAATACTTCCACTAATAGAATCCCTCCCTTGGACAGCTTCACCTGCTTAATTTTGAGGGGTCTATCAGATATTATTTCCAGCTTTGTGGTTTTTGAGAGAAGAATGGGATTTAGTTCAGACACAATGGCTGGTCTGGAACGTACTTCCGTGAGCGTTTCCTGGGTGCTGAGAGCTGTATCCTCAATACTGAAATTTGGTTCCTCAACGCTGATGGCTGAATCTTCGCCTTTGGATTCCGAATGATCTGACTCTGATTTATCAACGCTTGATTCGGGATTCTGCATATCAGTGTCGATGGCTTCAGTGTTGCCCACCCCGATCATCTCTTGATCTCCAGTAACTTCAGCAAGAGCAAGGGATTGCTCCATAGGAATCCTAACCATCAATACATTTTCATTTGCTTCAGTAAGTGGATCAATCTGTTGTCTCAGATGGAAAACGACGCGTGTTACTGGAGGTAGAAGCGTATGTTGTGCTACGACTATTCTGCTAATGGGAAATGCTGATGAACTCAGCAAATCCGATAAAGGTGTAGAAAGGGAGGATATTTTATCATGAACGGCGGCATCAGATAAGTCAATGTTGTTGTGTGAATTATCTATGTCTATATAAAACCGTTCTGGTTTCCCCGCTTTGGCTTCTACAAACACAGGCTCATATTCCATCTGCTGAGTGCCTTCTATCTCTAACATTAGCAGTTCATCAGTTGTCATATCAGTTATCAGGTCTGATGTACCATCAGCCCCCTGAATGAGACTAGCTCTCATGGAACTGAGCATATTGATAGGCGTATCACAGTACAATTGGGAAGTAAAAACTAAAAGGCCAAGGAACAGGCACAAAACGCAAAATGCCATGATCCTGAGTCTCGAATCCTGAGCCTCAACCTTTAGTTTCGTTTCTGCGGATCTTCTCAAATACAGGCGTGCCATGGAAATTATATCCTCCCGATCTGCTGTAAATAGCTCTTGCCGTTGGAACAAGCCTTCAACTCGCTCTGGTTGTCAGCCTGCATGATTACAGAGACAGTATTACAGATACAACGTCCCCAATACTGGGGATACTCCCGACTGATTCCAATCAGGTAACTCCTTGCCTTCGCTATTTACTTTTACGACCTTCAGGCTTCACTTCTAATGTATATGTCTTCTCGCCATCGATGATTTCAATTTTATCAACCTCAATATTCTCGATCATAAACCTTGTTCCAGTTTCCTCATCATAGATTGTGTCGCCCTCTGCCAATATCTTACCATTGATTACGGCAAGAGCATTCATATCGCTATGAATTATGGATGATAGAGTGAGATTATCAGATGGCTCCATTTTCGCTACCTCAATTTGCTCAACAATTCCCTCTTTAATAAAGGGATCTCTCCCGTATAGTTCGGGCAATGGTTCTCTATAATCGATCAACAGTTCTTGGGCAAGCGCAACAAAATTCTCTGCTTCCTCTGGAGTTATCACAGGCGGAGACTGCTGATCCACAGGGGGTAGATCCCTGACCATCAGCACCTGAAACCAGAAAAATACAGTCACAGCCAAGAACAAAAACAGGACGATAAAGACGAGATTGTTCTTCAACCCGTTTCCACCCCCACCTTGGAATAGAATATGTTGAACTGAATATTGACATCCATGGGGTAGTTCCCTTGTCCAACATTTGTTTTGATACCGTCAACGGTGACAAGTCTTTTGGAGTCCTCAAGCCTTCTAAGGAACTTGATCAACCCGAAATAACTTCCACCCAGTGATATTTCATAAGGCACCTTAACATATTTAGGTTCTTCTCCCGCTGTGGAACTGGCTCTCTGATTTTTTCTTGCGGAAACCCTGGATAAGGCAAGTATCTCCAAATCAGCAGCTCTGGCATGAGTCTGAATTTCATCCAGAAGCATTGCTATCTCCTCTTCGGAAGGTATCAGATTCAGAAGCCGTTGCAGTTCTATCTCATACCCATCCAGTCTTTCCCGGGTTATGGATGCAGGCCAGTCCCTCGCGTCTTTCTCCAAGCGAGCCAATTCAGCTTCCTTATTACTGAGTTCTTCCTGATATTCCTTCAGATCGGAAAACATTGGTCGCCAGAACAGGAAAAAGAAAGCGAGAAAAACAACCAGAAAGGAGCTTACAACAATTAAAAGCCTTTTGACATCTTCAGAAGCCATAGACGACAGCCTCTCTTCTGTTATAGTTGCAGCACAGACGGTCTCAAACCATCTTTGCTTCCAGTGCTGTAAGGAGTTGCAGAGATATAGTTTGTCGCGTCTCTACGAGCCTCCAACTGAGGTCAGTACCTCCACTGTAATACTAAAAGCTATGTGTGGGCCAACACCAGCCATCATTGGGCGGCTAGATACGGAATCCAATGCAACGTTACCAAAGGTCTCGGAATCCTCTAAACTGGCCACAAATTGTCTAACCTTATCGACTGAGGTGACGCCACCCGATATTTGAGCGAGAATTGGTTCTGGTTCTGTATTTGTGGCATTCGGGGTACGTGCCCTTTGTGTGCCTCTTCTGCGCTCAATAGTGAGACCATCCAACCAAGCACCATCCCGAGGCAAACACTGGGCCAACTCAAAGAGCTTATCACTCCAGGTGGCATTTTCCTGAAGCAATTCCTTCACCAAAGACAGGCGTGCACTAAGCATCTTCACTTTTCTTCCGAGTTCCCGAATCTCTTCTGCCTGTATCTTGTAGAGCTTGATCTGCTGATTGTGAGCATCTACTCTTCCAGAGTAATCCTGCACTGAGCCAAGCAACCTCAAAGAGGATAGTATTAGGGATATGCCTATAAGAAAAAAGAGGCAAATCATGGCAAGATTGCTCAAGCTAACAAGCTTTTTAGGAGCATATTCAGGCGGAAGTAAATTAATGTCTATCATGGTTGCAAACCTTTCTGGATACTGGCTCTACGAGAATCGAGAGTCCAGTATCAGGGATCGAGTGTCAGCTTCTAAATGGCTTAAGAGCCAGGCCAACAGCTGTGGCAAACGTTGGTTCTTTACCTTCTATCTCACTTGAATCGCCCTTATCAGCCACGGCTATGTGATCAAGGAAATGGATGTGCTCTACGGGTATGCTCAAGCGATGAGCGAGGAAATTGTCAAGATTCTGCAATTGACTTGCTCCACCAGAGAAGAAGACTTTGGACAGATTGGCGTTGGGGAAATCACCTTCATAATAGCGGATACATTCACGAATCTGCTGGTACAAACCTTGTCGCTCTTCTATGACTGATTCAATAGGCGAAGCGGCACGCCAGATCTCACCGGCTCCGTCAGAGATTCTCTCAAAGAGATCCTCTGTAAGCTTGTAATCTTCAGCTTCCTGTCTTTGAATTCTGAGCCGTCTTTCTATCTGGGAGGTAATATGATCCCCTGAAACTGATATTTCCCTGTAAAAAGCCAGTTGGTGACGATATATGATTCCTATGGCAGTCTTGGTGGCTCCGATGTCGATTACTACTACGTCTTCATCATCGGGAAACAGATCCATATAGCTGATAAGCCCCAGAACTGCGGTAAAATCAATTTCTACAGCAATAGGAACCAAACCGACCGACCTAAGTATGTCCACACGATCTTTGATAAGTTCTTTACGTATGGCGACGAAAAACACCCACACGCCAGGTATACTCTCCTGGGTGGCTTCTCCGAGAAGATGGCAATCAATAACAGCCTCTTCAGCCGGAAAAGGTATATAATCCCGAGTCATCGCCTCCCACTCAACGCGCTCTCTGAGTTCTGATTTTTTGATGTCTGCGGTTACATGTTCCATGAACATTCGGCGCACTGTGGCAGATCCCTCAGCAGTAGCCTGCACCGTCGCGACAGTCTTTTTAGCGCGGAAGTCTTTCTGCTCCATCAGATCGGCCAGAACACTACTGGCTACCTCGTGGGTATTATCTGACAACGGTTCACTTATGGCAGCGTTGACTATAGCCGGCCCTTTAGAGCCATATTCCAGTTCTACAATCTTTATGGAATTGGAGCCTATATCAACTCCTAGTGCGGAATTTTTTCTGCTAAACATATCTTCAACTCCGTCGCTGAGTAAGGGCTTATGAGCCTTTTGTGATTCTTTTCAGGGCCATTGGGTCTCTGAATCAGAAAGCCAATCAACCTCGCCTGTGTCTGGATCGATCACATACCGTCCATCCGGGTATATATATAGCTCCTTGATTAGCCCTGCATGAATAAGTGCATTCACTTCCGCGGGATACTTACCATGGATCTCTTTATATTTCTCTACCACTGGTTTGAGTGAACGCGCGTACTTTTTCGCAACCAGAACAGCTATTCTCTTCTCGATAGTTTCCTTAATACTCGGATCTTCATACTGGCCATACATCTCCCTCAGAAATTCTATGGCTGTGTCCAGTTGGTTGGCTTTAGCATACATCCTGGCGGCAAGTCTTGGCAGATAATCAGGATGACCTGGCATTCTTGACGCTTTCTCAAGATATTTTGCAGCGGAGGCATGATCTTCCAGATAATAGAAATAGTTATATCCGAGCAGGAAATAGAGCCTCCAGTCTTTATCAGGATTGTTTCGGATCCCCTTTTTCAGGAGTTCCATGCTCTTTTCCACATCGTCTTCCCCCAGAGCCAGCAGAGTCCCGCCAAATCTGTATGCCATGATGTTCTGCGGATCCAGAGTGGTGGTAGCGTCCAGTATGCGATACAGCCAGCGATAGTCCTGATCTGTAAGGAAATGCTCCCCAAAATACAGAACTGCACGCACCCACAGCACATCAGCTAAAACAGTATCGAATCCTAAAGAGGCCATCTTCATAGATCGACCGCTGGGGATGTAAATAAGTCTTTCACCCATACGTTCCTTTGGCGTCTTCATTTGATCAAGTTGGGTCTGCATAAGAACAAGCCCTATAACGCTGAGAACGCATAATATAGATGTGAAGATCAAGACTTTCCTAGAGAGTTCCATGCTCAGATGAATTCTTTCCTTTCCATAGATAGAATGGACACTAACAGAACAGCAGTCATGTATAAGACACCATAAACAACGGCATAAAGCATAAATCTAGCACTCACAGCTATGTCTCTCACCATCTCAGCCCTGATGTTGAAATTCTCCAGATTTGGCAGCAGATAGTAACAGAAAGAACATAATCCATTTATCAAAGTATTCTCTGAAGCTACGCCCAGTTGCCTGATATCCAAAGAGAGATGTCCGATAACATAAACGCCGAGAGTAAAGAAGATGCTCAGAGTAGGCGTTGATATAGTGCTGAACAGAATAGCAATGGAAGTAACAATCATTAGCTCAAAGAATATTAGTGCAACAGCTTTCAGAAGTGAAGCATAAACGACGGCTCCTGTGCCAGATAGAACATCAATAGTGAGAGCTTTGTGGATTGCAAGAACTACGAATAATACAATGGTCATGATTATCAGATTGGCTATCAAGGTCAGCATTAGGCCACAATACTTACCCAATATGAATTCATATCTGTGTATAGGTTTGGAGATTATGTTATATATAGTCTTTTTACGAATTTCTTTGTGAACCAGGCTGGTACCAACAAAAGTGGCAATAAGTATACCGAATAAAGACATCGCTGCCAACCCTACATCCTTGATAACTCTCTGATCCTGACCAATGGTAAGTCTACCAAGAAGCACAGACGCTACGATCACGATTAGCGTAAAGATGAGTAAATTATAGAGGACTCTATCTCTTATAGCTTCTTTAAAGGTGTTTATGGCAATAGTTTTGATGACCATATCGCAATCACACAAATAACTTGTAGGTTTAGATTTTGGGGTTTAACCGCTGTGACGGACGATCGACTTGTTAATTATCCATCACGCATTATGCATCACGCATTATGCATCACGCATTCCCGTTCTTTTGCTTCTCCATCCAATCCCACAAAGAGATCCTCCAGAGAGTGGGTACGTGACATAATCGAGATTAACTTGGCACCGGATTCTCTTACGGCTTTTAGGATTCTGGCGATAGCTGCTTCTCCATCAGGAGAGTCGATTCCGTGAATCACAATTACGGTCTTGTCTCCACTATGAGCTATCTGGCCTCCGAGAGAGGTAATAGTGTGGTTACATGCTTCATCCAACCCGGATACAGTTACTTCTACAAGCTCAACTTCATGGCTGAGACAATCATCCAGACGTTCTACACACTGAAGCTTTCCGTGCATCAGAATGCCAATATTGTCGCAGATGGCTTCTACGTCTGAGAGGATATGAGAGCTGAAGAGAACCGTTTGACCTTTGTCCTTGAGACTTAAGATAATATCCCGGACTTCTTTTCTACCGATGGGATCCAGTCCGGACAACGGTTCGTCCAGGATTACAAGCTCCGGATCGTTAATCAGAGCTTGGGCTATCCCTATCCTCTGGAGCATACCTCTGGAGAACTTTCTGAGTTGAAGAGAAGCGGCTCTTTCCAAACCTACTAATTTTAGCAGATTGAGCACTTTTTGCTTTCGCAGCTTTTTATCAAATCGGAAAAGCTGGGCATAGAAGTCGAGAAATTCTACACTAGTTAAATAGTCGTAGAAGTAAGGCTGTTCGGGAAGAAATCCAACCCCTCTTTTGAATTTAATTTCACTAATAGGCTTTCCCAGAACCCAGGCCGCACCGGAAGAAGGAGAGATCAATCCAAGAAGCAGTTTGAAAGTTGTGGTCTTTCCTGCACCGTTGGGACCCAGATAACCGAATATATCGCCTCTTTTTATCTGTAAATTCAGATTATCAAGAGCTTTAACAGGTCGACGGTGTATCAAAGAATTCTCTTTGAATTCCTTGGTTAGATTCTCTGTCTTTACCACTAATGCTTCTTCCATTAGCGCATAGTCCTTTATACCCGGAGCCTCGGTGAGCAGAAACTACGGCAAATTAGTTGGAAAGAATTTGGTAATTCTCTCATCCAAGCTGTTAGCAAATTCCTTCACAGCGTCTTCTCTAAGGTTCTTCAGCGCGGCGATCTCCTTTGGAGTCAGGCTGAATCCGACGCTACGACATGCAGCAACTACGTCATTGAAAAGACTCTTTCGGAAATCTTCCAGCGTTACTGCCATCCCAATAATTCTTTGTATCTTCTCTGTGGAGATCTGCTGGTCAAATCTTTCTTGCACAGCACTAGATAATTTGTTCACAAAGTCTTTAGATGGCTGTTTTGGCTGAGTCACCGAAGATATGGCTTGAATAGTTTCAGAGAGAGCTTCTTCTTCAGGACCCGTCAAGCCATCGGTTAGATCCTCCAGAAGATCTTTCAGCAATTCCTCCCTTTCCTTTTTTGACCCTTTCTTTTTCATGTTAATAACACCTCTTTTACAATTCAAATCCCTTCTATCAAGGAACCTGTTAGAGCCTTCTCAGCATCAATTCGTTCGCGCTTTTAGTCGCCTGTAATCATTATGAGCGGTCAAATTGTTTTTCACTTCCTGCTTCACAATGTTTATAGCTGGCGGCAAGTAGATCCTGCTTCGCGATCTTGCTTAGAAGCCCTAACAGATCCTGCATGGAGATAGAGATTTGATTAGATGAAAGTTTACGCTAAACAGGGCGTTAAATTTTGCTTTCTCTAACGCCCTGCTTCTTATAACGTTTGGTGTAATTTCCGCTAAACACAACGCCCACAAGGGGCTATGCTACGTTGTATTGCTCCGTAGTATAGGGATTTATACCCGTTTTTACTGATTTTGCATCATGTAATTCACACCAAGCGTTTATACACATTGCCTTTTTCCCGGGCATTGTTAAACGTTACCCAGTGCTCCAGCCAGGTTGAATATTGGGAGATACAGACATATAAGGATGGACCCTACCAGCGAACCAACGAACACCATCATTATAGGTTCTATAAGCTTGGTAAGTCCCTCGACGGTACGATCAACTTCATCCTCGTACAGCTCAGCTATTTTTTCCAGCATGGTTTCCACAGTACCTGTATTCTCTCCAACCACGATCATATGGGTAACCATTGGCGGAAAGACCTTGCTTTCCGCTAGAGGTTTGGATATACTTTCGCCTTGCTGTATAGCATTTTTTGCTTCTCTTATGGCACTGGCCACGATTCTGTTATCGGCCGTGTCAGCCACGATATTGAGAGCATCTAATATAGGCACTCCGCTGGCCTGTAGCAGACCGAACGTGCGCGCGAAGTTTGCCACAACCTTTTTCGTGATCAGTGAACCGAAAAGGGGCAGCTTAAGTTTTATCTGGTCCCATACACGTCCACCCTTGTCAGTTTTGACGACTTTTCTGAGAGCGAAGACTGCAAACACTAAAATGACAACAGTGATTGCCCCCTTAGGCCCTCTTATATCTCTTGATATATTCACCAGCACTTGGGTGGGACCGGGCAAATCAGTACCTAAGTCCTCGAATATTGCAGCAAATCTTGGCACGACAAAAACGATCATCCCAATGGTGATAAGCAAACAGAACCCCAGAACCAGTATGGGCATAAACAATCCAGATTTGACCTTATTTCGCAATTCTCTCTGTTTTTCCAAGAGATCAGCAAGCTGATTGAATATGGTTTCTAGCTGGCCGCTGGCCTCCCCTGCTCTAATCATGTTAACATATAGATTGCTGAATATCTTGGAATGTTTGCCAAGAGCATCCGCAAGTCCCCCTCCGCCTTCCACCTCAAGCTTAATCTCGCCTATTGCTTTGGACAGAGTTGGATTTTCGGTTTGCTCTACCAGAATATCCAAACATTGGGTCAGCGGCACCCCTGCATCCGACATGGTGGCAAATTGACGGCTGAATATAGCGAGGTCATCAACTTTCACTCTGGGCTGGAACAAGCTGATGGAAGATAGCCTTTTTCCTTCCTGGATATCTGTAACAACAAGCCCCTGATCTCGCAGTTTACTGACCAGATCTCGGCTATTTCCAGCTCTGGAGCTCTTCTTTTGTATTCTCCCTCGCTGATCCCTAACGGTATAAACAAAAGTAGGCACTATTACTCCTCCTCTCTCATTTTATTGGTTTTAAGCCAATGGACGGACTCCGCACATTACAATTCCATCTCGAGAAAAGCATTCGCTACTTCAGGATCAAACAGCTTTCCCATGTTCGCAGCGATGAATTCCTTTCCCAGTCCGATCTCCTCGTATGCTTCAGCCACTGCCACTATCCTGGCTCCCAATGGTATATCAACACCCTTTATGCCATCGGGATATCCACTGCCATCCCATGCTTCATGATGATGTTGTATTATAGGCTCAGTTCTGGTCAATAGATTCACTGGCCTGACCATTTCAGCACCGATAATAGTATGAGATCTGGGACAGCCGTTGCTGAATCTTGCGCTGTCGTGCCCCTGTCTACATCTGATATCCAGTACTCCTATGTCATGTAGTGCTGCCGCATAGTACAAATTATGAAGATCGTCATGCTCCAAACCAAGTCTGTGGGCCATGCCTATAGAGTTCCTGGTTACCCGCATACAATGTCCTAGCGGAACGAACCCGGTAGATTCTATAGCATTTATAAACATCTCTATGGCATTGACGAAAAAATTACGTCTATCGCCGGCCGCTTTGGCATTTCTTACAGCAATGGCTGCCTGAAACGCAAGAATTGACAGAATCCTCTGATCCTCAACGGTAAACTGGGGTGGATCAGACAGCTTGTTAATAACTTCGATCACTCCTATTATTTCGGTGGAAAGAGTTTCCTGTGAATCGTGATGCTCCATTCTTTTAGTTAATGTAAGGATGATAGGAACACACAGGATGCTTTTGGTACTGTAACTTGTTTCTTCATCCACGGCTCCGCTGAAACGTGGATCAGACGATGTATCATTAACAATAGCAGGAAGACCATTGGAGTAAACCCACCAAGCTATACTTGGTGGTGTGCTCTGCACAGTAATGCGACTGAGAATATCTTTCTTCTCCCCCAGAGCCACCTTAAAATAGAGCACCTCTCTCTCAGGATCATACAGCATAGTAGAGCCCGTTCTAGCATTAGTTAGTTCACAAGCGCAGACGTTGATCCTCTCCAACAAAGCGTCCAAATCCAGTGTAGAGTTCATTATTCGGCTGATCTCAATAAGGCGTTGCTGAACCGCAAGTTCGCCGGATTCGCTGTTGAGCCTGCTACCACACTGAGGGCAGAAATTAACTTTATTCGATAGATTTTGACCACATTGAGTACAATTAAACATATTATATAGCCAGAATAGTCTGTAGATACAGGTTAAATGCCACCAGTCCAGATCCAAAAAGGTATCTTGTCATGCATCCATTGTTTTGAGAATCACCTCCCCATATGTTGTTATACCTTTAGCCACCTTCTCCATACCGTCCTCTCGTAGAGTTCTCATACCTTTTTCTCTAGCCACCCGTCGGATCTGTGGAGCTGAGAAATCTCCCTGCAGGATTAGTTCCTTTATGTCTTCATCCAGATATAGAAGTTCATGAATACCTGTCATGCCTTTGAGACCTATATTACTGCAAGCACTGCATCCCACACCTTCGTATAGCTGGAGATTTTCGGTATTTATCTTGCAGGTCTCCATTACACTTAACATGCTGCCAGTTGGTGGAATAGGTCTTTTGCATTTATCACAGACCGTTCGGACCAGACGTTGTGCCATAGCCAACTGAAGCGATGATGCCAGGAGGAACTCGTTTATCCCCAGTTCCTTGAGACGTATTATAGAACTTGCGGCATCGTTAGTATGCAAGGTGCTGAAAACAAGATGCCCAGTTAACGCAGCCTCTACAGCCGTAGTAGCTGTTTCCTTATCTCGAATCTCTCCTATCATTATAACATCTGGATCGTGTCTGAGGAAATACTTAAGTATATAGGCAAAGTCCAACTCAATCTGTGCCTTTGTCTGCACCTGAACAGCGCCGTCCAGTTTCCGCTCAACGGGATTCTCAACTGTTAGTATTTTTATCTCCGGGGTGTTGATAGTATTAAGTGCTGAATACAGAGTGGTGGTTTTACCGCTTCCGGTAGGTCCTGTAACCAGAATAAGTCCATGGGGTCGGGTAATAGTATCCTCAAATATCCTTAGATTCTTCGGTAGGAATCCGAGCTGACTCAAACCCAGATCGCTGGAACTTCTATCTAACACACGCATGACGACAGATTCTGCACCGCTAACTGTAGGAATGATAGAAACACGCAGATCGTATTGTTTTCCTGCGGCGGTGAGCGGAATACTTCCATCCTGCGGCAGCCTTCTTTCTGCAATATCACACTGTGCCATAATCTTGATTCTGGACACTATGGCATTATGTCTGGATCTGGGCAGCGGTATAGTGGGCACTTCACGCAGCCTGCTATCAATTCTATATCTAAGCAGACTCCTTTTCCCATATGGCTCAATATGGATATCAGTAGAGCCTTGCTTCACGCCTTCCAGCAGGATTGCGTTCACCAGGCTGATAATAGGCCCTTTCTGAGCATCTTCCAGAGATCTGGCGATGTCAAAATCATCATCCTGCCCTTCTTCGGAAGATTCCACATACACATCATCATATTCTATTCCGTCCAGCATTTCCTGCACTATGGCATCTGTAACACCGTAGGTTTCCTCCAGCTTTTCCTTTATGTCTTTGGGAAAAGCCAGAAGCGGCTCTATCTCAAAATCAAGTCCCGTAGCCCTCAGGCTGATTTTGATATCATCCGCAACGAATATATCCAGAGGATTAGCCATAGCGATGGATAATTTTGTCTCGGTTTTATATACAGGAATACATAGACTACGAAGCGCTTTGGATTCGGGGATCATTCTTATAACTTCCGGATCTATTTCCTCTTCTTCTCCCAGATCAATGTGGTCCACATTCCATGCGCTAGCAGCCACTTCAAGCACTTTCTTTTTGGGCACCAAATTCATATCGACTATTATCTGATGGAAATAGCCCTTTGTGCTACCATGTTTTTCAAGAACTCTCTGTAGTTGTCTTTGAGAGAGGAGACCTTCCCGTAACATAATTTCGGCGCAACTCGTTTTTGATGATACTTTGTCAAGTCTTCTAGCTCTCTCCAGTAAATCTCTTAGATCGGCTTCAGTTGGCTTTTCACTTTCAACAAGAACCTGATCATCTTCTCCTGGTGTAAGAACGCCATCTACAGGATCTTGCTCGGTTACCTGCACACCTTCCAGAATTTCCGTCGTAGGCTTAGCGTTAGTAGCATTGCCAGGTGATAGATGTGCGGCCGGATTTGAGGGTATATCCTGCGCAAGATCTATAGAAGATGGTTTCTCTTCTCTTAAAGGTCGAAATCTTTTCATCTTTAATTACACCTATACCAGCGGTCGCTTCAAATGCTATGGAATTTCCACAAAACAGTCTTGGTTCTGAATGGCAAACCTGATGTTTTAGCTGACAGCGTTTTGTTTTTGACTATGCAATCCTCCTTGCCAACCTCTTTAGTTCTTCCTGATTAGTTGCATAAGCAAGAGCGGTTTCAAAAGTTATCAACCCTTTTTCATAGATTGTCCTCAATGATTGATCCCTGGTCTGCATACCCATCTCAGCGTTAGTCTGAATCACGTTGATCAATTGATGTGTTTTGCCTTCTCGGATCAGGTTCCCCACAGCAGGAACAGATAACATTATCTCCATAGCACACTCACGGCCTTGTTCATCCCGAGTAGGCACCAGTGTTTGGCAAATAACTGCTTCCAACACCACCGAGAGCTGCGTCTGTATCTGTCTTTGCTGATACGGCGGGAAAACATCTATGATACGGTCAATAGTCTCCGCAGCGCTATTAGTATGTAGAGTAGACAGTACCAAATGTCCTGTTTCTGCGGCAGATACAGCAGTTTCTATAGTTTTATAATCACGCATTTCACCTACGAGTATCACATCCGGGTCCTGACGCAGCACATGAGCAAGTGCGGCATCAAAATCGTCCGTATCCACGCCTATCTCTCGCTGATTGATATAGCTTAAGTTATCACTGTGGACGAACTCGATAGGATCTTCCATAGTTACAATATGACATCTTCGATTGGTGTTGATGTGATCGATCATGGCTGCCAGAGTGCTGGATTTACCGGAACCGGTGGGTCCAGTGACCAGGATCAGCCCTCTTGGTTTCATAGCCAGCTCTTTCAGTATCTGTGGATGTCCCCAATCATCTATGGTCAGAATATGCACGGGAATAGCACGAAGCACAGCCCCCATAGACTGTCGCTGCATAAACACATTCACTCTGAACCTGTAAAGATACGAGAAGCTGTATGCAAAGTCCAGTTCCTTCGCTTCGGCAAATTTCCTCTTGTGTTGGTCATCCATTATGGCAGTGATCAGCCGTTCAGTATCGTCAGGTGTAAGAGGCGGCATATCTTCCACAGGTAAAAGCACACCATTTATCCGAATGCCAGGAGGACTTCCGGCTTTAACATGTAAATCGGAAGCTTCGCGTTCAATCATCAATCTCAGCAGGTCATCAATTCCTTGTGTCATATCATAATCCCTCAGCGCTCAGGTCAGCAACATCAAAACCGTAAACGTAGATTTTTGCGAATATGTATGATTCATTCGCACCAAGTTTTTTTGCCATATACATGGCCTCATCTGCGTTTCTGAAAAGCATCCGACTATCCATTTCAGATTTGAATTCGGCGATACCATAACTCAGGGTTATATGCTGGAAATCAGTTTTCCATAAGCTTCTATTTATGCCTTTGGCGACTTCAACAGCCTGTTTTACATGAGTTTTGGGTAGAATAATAGCGAACTCATCTCCACCATACCTGTACCCAGAATCCGCATCTTTGTTTATATTTTGGGAAAGGCTTCGCGCAACGGCCTTCAGGACATTGTTCCCGCCTATATGGCCATAAGTGTCGTTGTATGTCTTAAGACTATCCACATCGAAGAAAAGAAGACATAAAGAATGTCCCTGCCTACTGCTGTTTATTACTTCCTGATCCAATACGTTGTGGAAGCGGCGCTGATTATATAGACCGGTCAGTTCATCAGTAATGGACAGCCGTTCAAGTTCCTCATTCTCTTTCACCAGCAATTCCAATTGATCTTTCACTTTTTGCAGTTCTTCCTGAAGATTTCTAATCGTGGCTTTAGCAGCCTTTAGGCGGTTGTCACAGACTACAGTGGAGGACGCTGTCAGATCATTAAAACATGATACGCGTGACATTATTTGGGGTTCCCCCAATATCCAATCCCTCGACCCGCTTTCCAATCCAGGCAGTTAATACTTTTTTGATTGAGAACCAAGATGCCAATTATGGCATCGGAAGCATTATAATGCGCGGATTTCAGAAAGATCAAGCGAAGAGACGCCAGAGAAAGTATGAGAATCTCTGCCAAACAAAATAAGCAGCCTACTCTAAACTACACTTCACCTCCCAAACGACATAGCTCTATAAGGAAGGCGGAATATAACCACTTTCTTAGTCGAAGATTCTTCGTAAAACCGGTCTATAGAATTTTCGGGAAAGAGTTGAGGTTTTGGTGACATAGTGTCCGTAGTATAGGGGCTTGTTCCCGTATGGAAAGACGCCCACAAGGGGCTATACTACGCAAGTATTTCATAATGCGACTCTTTCCCGGAAGTTCTATAGTTTTTTGAAGTCTTCCGAAGGCTCATAGAATAGCAATATGTATGATCATAACTATAT
>Ga0272441_10006328_pt1 | contig 19908 bp, 31 predicted proteins | sample SSMProp6N_FD_193582 | JGI IMG/M metagenome (GOLD analysis project Ga0272441, IMG submission 193582) | Marine sediment archaeal communities from Little Sippewissett salt marsh, Falmouth, MA, United States - SSM-Prop-6N | ecosystem: Environmental > Aquatic > Marine > Wetlands > Sediment ... | reverse complement strand
GTAATTTAACATTGGAAACAAATCTTTTTGGAGATGAAGCTAAAGAAATTATAACTTTAAAGATTAAACCACCAATTGGCTTTGGATACCGTGAAGATAGAGAAATAATTAAATTAAAAATGACTCCTATAGCATATAATAACTCAGAGTATAAAGGAGAACCGTTGTATCTTTATTTTATTGTTCAGAGTAAAGGATTTTCAACTCCTGGATTTGAAATGGTAATTATGGTTTTTGCCTTCATTATTGTTTTCTTTTCCATTTGGAAAAAAAATAGTTATAAAGTTTACAAAAAAAAGTTAGGGAGGAAGAAAAAGTGAAAAAACTTTTAGGATTATTATTAATTATTATGATTATACTTCCTTCCTTATCATTTAATATATTAGCAAAAGAAAATAATACTAATGAATCTACAAACAATGAGTCATCAAAAGAAAGTTTGATAGAATTTTTGTTAAGGAAACGTTTTGAAGCTGGTAGTTTAAGAGGAATAGGAAAATTTTTTGTACAACAATTAAGGCCACCTGTAGCATTACAGGCATATCCTAGTACTTTATCTTTAAGTTATAATGAAAGAAAATATTTTGAGATAGGTGGAAAAAGTCGAAAAACAAATGATTGGATTAAAATGGGGAGACTCAGTGGCGGTTACAATTTTGGATGGACAAGTAGATTAATAAAATTCAAGTTTGAACTTGCAGAGATGGATAATTCATCAATGGATGTATGGAATGTTGAATTTGATCCTGAAGTACTTCAAATGTATCCAAGTAGAAAAACTGTATTTTGGCCTGGGGCTGATCAACCTTTCAAAACAAATGTTTCAATTATGCTTAAACCTAATGTAGATCCAAGAATTGCAACCCAGGATACTGTTTTAAAAATAAATATCATAAAAGAAGAACTTGCGGATAAAATTGGTATTTTAAAAGGTACACCAGAATATGTTTTTACCCAAAGAGAAGAATATATTAAAAAATGTGAAGAAGTAGGTTTAGGTGCGTTATTTTCCAAACCAATTAATGTGATTTTATGGAAGATATATTTTAATTTTAATTTCTTCATATTAAATTTGCCTTTACCAAACTACGAAAAAGGTCTTAATAGTGTAATTGAAATTTTAATTAAAGTTGATAAATATCACCAGGCAGAAATAAAGCCTCTTGATTCATCTGTTAAAATAGAACCTTATCAAGTCAAATCTATTCCTATTAATATTAAAAATCTTGGTAGCCATATTGATACTTATAATTTTAGAGTTAAATGTGATAATAAAAATATAGTTGTAACTCCTCCACCTGCACTTACAGTAGAACCTGGTGAAGAAAAAGAAGCGTTAGTTGGGGTTGCAGCCCCAAGAAATTTTTATTCTGTTGGAGATGTAACTCCAATTTATGTTGAAGCATATTCAATTGATGATCCTGACACTATTTTTTCAAATACGATTACTTTGAAAACGTCAGGTATATATGCAACAGGCAGTTCCACAATTTATTTAGGAGTAATTATTGTAATTTTCGTCATTATCTTATTTTTGTATGTTTATCTATCAAAAAAATATAAACAAAAATTAAAAGAAATTAAAAATAAAAATAAAGAAGACGAATTTTTTATAAATATACATAAACGAATAAAAAAATCTTTAAATAAAACAGTAAAATTAATTAAAAAAAGAAAAAAAACAGTAAAGAAAAAATCTAAAAAGAAAATAAAAAAACCTAAAGAAAAAATAAAACCTGTAAAAGAAAAACCTGTTGAACTTAAAAAAGAAAAAGAAGAAATCGTTGATAAAAAACCTTCTAAGCCTAAACCAGAAAAAACACCATCGCCAGAACCATCAATAACTACTCCAAAAAAACCAGAAATTGATGATACAAAGAAAAAACAGGCTATTCAGAGAGCTTTACAACAACAAGAAAAACAAAAAAGAAAATACAATGCTTAGATCTCTTTTTATTTATAAACTAATTGTAGCTCTTGTAAATATTATTGTAAGAAGTGTAATAGAAATCATAAATAAGATTATCCAAACTGTTGCATTCCACCGAATTACCTTCATTCCATCAAGAGGTCCAAATGGTAATAGATTAAATGTTGCAAGAAATGCATTAATCAAGCATATAAAACCAAAAATATGACCTAGTATTGATTCTTCATATAAAAGAAAAATATAGACTGGAAAAGTAATCAAAGCAATAATTACATTTGCAAGGGGGCCAGCTACTGCAATTTGCCCTGTCTCAAAATTTCTTGATCCACCTCTAAACATTACCGCACCAGGGGCTGCAAAAATAAAAGGTGTAAAAATTCCAAGTATTAAAGCTAAGCGTAAGCCATTAGGATACATTCTATATTCAGCCCATAAACCATGTTTTTGTGCCATTAACTTATGCGATATTTCATGGAAAAAGAATGCAATTGCTATGCTTAAAAATGATAAGGCTATACCATATGGTAAAATGCTTAGATTAAAACCATATATTAATCCATAAATAAAGTTATTTCTAGTAATTAATAGTGAAAATGCTATTGTTAATACAGCCATTGATATCAGTAAATGATTTATTTCAATCCTACTGAATTTTCCTGGTTTACCTACTTCTAAGGTACCTTTTGGAAAATACATGTAATCTCTTGGAGGAATATCATGAAATGAAGTGTAAATTTTCCTACTTTGCACCATTTTGATTTTCTCCACTACAATATAATTTTTATTTATCAGCCAAATACAAGGCTTGCAATGTATGGAAATGCAACAATTGTTCCTATCATACTGCCAAGATTTGCAAATGCTACAACCATTAAAAGCCTAATTACTCTATTATTCCAAAAACTTTTAAAACTATCAATTTTACTTAATTCTTTAAAATCTTTAACAACAGGAGTTCTAAGCTTTGCTTCAACGTAACCGGCTACCCATCCAGCAGCAATAGCTGGATTTAAAGAAGTAAGAGGGGCTGCAATAAAAGCCGTTCCAATAGTTAAAGGATGACCACGAGCAATAGCTGCACCAATTGCAGAAAGGGTTCCGTTAATTAAAAACCACCAGATAAAAACATTTTTTATTTGACCCCATGCATCTGCTCCATTAGAATAAACCATCCATAAAATTAAACCGATAAATACCGCAGGTATCAAATATCCGATAATTTTTGAAATTCTTATACGTTTTTTAGGAACTTCTTCAAGCTTTTTCAGATCTGTTTTAATTAGTCCTCCTTCCAGCTTTTTTTTAATACCCTTTAAATGTCCAGCTCCAACAACAGCAAGAACTTTTCCATTTTTACTTTCTTCTTGTATCTTTTTTGCAATATATTCATCTCTTTCGTGAATTAATACGTTACTGATACTTGGTGCAATTTCTCCAAATTCTTCCATTAATGTAGAAATTACATCTTGGTCCATTAATTTTTTAAGGTCAAGATCCTCAAGTTCTTCTTCGTCATAACCAATAAGTGCCTTTAAAAACTCCCAGGTTAATCTAAATTTTTCACGTATCCCCATCTTTCGCCATGCTCGTTTTAGAGTAATAGATATATCTCTGTCTACCAAGGCTACCTTTGTTTTATGTTTCTTTGCCTCTTTTATTGCCGCGATCATCTCAGAACCTGGTTCAACACCATATTCTTTTCCAAGTTTTCTTTGAATTGATGATAAAAAAGTTTGAGCAAGCATAAGATAGGCATTATTTGATTTTAAAAGTTTTGTAACAGGTGTATTTTCCCAATTATCTTTTTTAGTTATTGCCTCATATCTTCTTTTACATAGCTCTACAGCTACAATATCTGGTTTAAATGTTTCAATTGAATCTTTTACTTCTTTAACACTATCTTTTGAAATATGGGCAGTTCCAATTAATAATATGTTATTATTTATTTTAACTTGCAATTTATCTCCTTTTAGCTAAACAATATATTATTGCTATATAAAAAATGTAATTAAATTTCTGCTTCAAACTCTTCAACTTCAGGTTTGAATTCATCATATGATTTTATCTTATCTTGTTCTTTTAGTATTGCTCTTGTTAAAAGCCAATAAACAAGTGCAAGTGCTCTTCTACCCTTGTTGTTTGTAGGAATTACTAAATCAAGATATTTTATTTCGTTATTTGTATCACATAATCCAATAACAGGTATTCCTATGTTTTTTGCTTCATGTAATGCCTGAGCATCAGCAAGAGGATCAGTTAGAATAATTAATTCAGGTTCAAGAAAACCTTTAGAATTAGGGTTTGTTAAAGTTCCCGGTCTAAAACGTCCTTCTAAAACCTGGGTTCCAGTATATTCAGCAAGTTTTTTAATAGGTGTTTGTCCATATTGTCTAACAGATACAATTAATACTTCAGAAGGATTATATTTAACAATTAATTTTGCAGCTGTTTTAATTCTTTCATCTGTTTTTTTAACATCTATTATATATAAACCGTCATTTCTTACTTTATAAATAAAATTTTTAATATCTGCAGTTTTTTGTCTTGTACCAATATGTGCACCAGAAGTCATATATGTCTCTTCAGGTACTGACATACTATTTTCATCTTCTTTTTTTTCTACTTTCTTCTTTTTTTCTTCGGCCATATGTTTTCCTCTGTACTAAGTTTCATTGACTCTTTTAACAGTAATTGGTATAGCATCTTCATTAAATTCATGCATAGCAATATCGATAGGGGAAATTATATCCTTAGGTATCTTTATAAGGACTGGCGCTCCCATAGAAATCTGTAAAGCGCGAGCTCCTACAATACGTGCTTTTTCAAATCTAGTATATTCCAAATTAACACACCTTATATTATAGATAATAGGTGCACCAAATACAAGAAACCTTTAAAAAGCTTACTCTTAAATATAACTAATGTCTAGTACTTTCATGACTTTCGGTAAATTCAGAAGTACGATTTGAAAATTCTTCTAGTGCTAATTGCATATCAATTGTTATATCTCTTAAGAGTTGATCTAAATATTCATTTTTAAATTCTTTAACTCCATCTACATCAGAAAAAAGCTTGCCAAGATATCCATTATCGTGTTTATGTATCTCTATATTATATAATGTCTCTTCCATATTTGACCCCTCTTCTCTGCAATATTAAAACACGTGTAATATAAAAATCTTTTGGAATAATGTATTACTTTTATATCATTTTTTCAATAAGTTTATTTATATCTTTTCCACGGTATCCTAGTGTTCCCTTTTTAATATATGGTCTTTTAATACTTCTATAACCTTTTTTTGGTGGACTTAGTCTAAAAATAGGTTTAACATCAGGTATTTCTTTATAAATAAATTTTTTATCGATAATTGCTTGGCTTAGTTTATCAACAGTATTATATGTAGTAGAGGACTTAATATAATCTTCTGTTATAACCTTATCACCTTTGATTTTTCCTCTTGAACTAATTAATTTTGATAATACATCTTTTCCTATTTCGCCCCAAGTAATATAGTCCTTTGCAACCTGTAACATACCTTTAATACTTGGTTTTTCTTCAAGTAAAACACAATGATTTGCACGGGTTAGATTTAAAAGTTGTAAAGTTTTTTTTATATCAGGATTAATATTTACAGTTCCTCTTACTCTAATTGCTGCATATGTCATTTTAAGATTCCTCCTTTTTTATTGGTTCTGCTGTTTTTTCTTCACTTGTTACTCCAATACTACCTGATACAATACCTACCTTTTTTATTTCATTTTCCATAATGCGCATTTCAGAATTTTGCTTAAGTGCATTAAATACAGCCTTTGCATAATTAACAGTAGTTTTTGTTTTACCTCTCGTAAAAGCCCAGCAGTCTTTAACACCTGCAAGTGTAAGAATTTTCTTTGCAACATCACCTGTTGCAAGTCCAATTCCATGCGGAGCTGGTCTTAGAGTAATTTCAACAGAACCGCTTCTACCTTTTATTGCAAAAGGAACAGTATGCGGTTTTCCACAACCACATTCCCAAGAACCGCACCCTCGTCTTATTTCAATTATATTTAATTTTGCATTATCAATTGCCTTTCTGATACTTGATCCTACTTCTTTTCCCTTAGCTTGACCAAAACCTACAAATCCATCATTGTTTCCAACAGCAACTGTTATTACAAATTTAACCCTTCTGCCCGAGTCAGTCATACGCTGTACCATATTAACATCTATTACTTCGTCATTGATTTCAGGGATTAATATATCAACGATCTCAGGTTCTCTTATTGGAAGACCTGACTTTAATGCATCATGCATTGTTGTGACCTTACCACTTTTTATCAATCTTCCAAGTTTAGTTTTTACATCCCATTCTACTAATGGAGGTTGACTTTTTTCAATTTTTTTTCTAGATCGACTATTTCTTTTATTTTTAGTAATTCTTGCCATTATTTACCTCCAATGATTTTATTTTTTATATCAGTTACAGCTGTGGATATTTCATCTTTTAAATGTTTTCCAGTAATTCTTTTTTCATCAGGTATTTTTTCTTCTTTAAAAGGACATTTAATGCCAGCGTCTATTGCCCCTTTTAAAGATGCAAAAACTTTAGATCCTGTGGTAGGAAGATGTTGACCGATGTCAACAACACATTCTTCAATACCTTTATCTTTTGCTCTTTTTCCTGCTAATAAACCTGTTAAGTATGCTGCTGAGGTTGTAGATGTTGAAAATTTCCAGTTATATTTTTTTATAAGTTCACTTGAATTTGCAGATATTAGAACATTATCTCCATCTTGCTTATATTCAACAAACTGGATCTGTGTGTTTTTTATTGATTTTCTTATAACCATTCTTATTTTTCCTGATTTAAGAAGTTTAAGTCTTTTTCTATAATCAGTTTTTCCTTCACGTCGTCTTCTTGGTTTAACACTATAACGAGGTCCTTGCATTATTATTTGTCCTCCTTTAAAATACCATCTGATATCATATGAGTTTTAAGATGATGTTTACTTCTAAACTCACCACCTTTTGATTTTAAATAATATTTGCGATAAAGATTTTTATCTATCTTTTTTTCATCTTTCAAAGTTTTAAGATATAATCTAATTGGTCGAATAGTTTTTATCCAACGCTCTTTTTTAGGTAATCGTGCATATTTTGCACCCTTTCTAGAGCCATAACCGCTTCTACGGCCTTTCTTTTTTTGTTTTGCAATTATTTTTTTACGTCCACTTGAAATTCCCCTGATTTGTTTGCTTTTTATTGCTTTACCAGCAATTAAAAGTCTTATGTCGTCTTTTGTTACAGCTTTTGCTATTTCATCAAGTTGGTCATTATCCATCCAGACTCTGTTTACACCACATTTGAGAAGTGAAGCTGCCATTCTCCGTTGATTTCTTAAATCAGTCATTTTTTATACCTCACATATTTAGTATTCTAACTTCTAGCTCCTCAGCCTTTTTTTCTATATCTATTCGTTTTTTTGTTCCGACTGTGCTTCCGATTCTTGCTGCTTGTGTATTTGGATCAATTTGTTTTAAATCTTTTACATTATAAACTATTATTTCTTTAAAACCAGATGAGTGTAAACCCCGGATCTCTTTAGGGCCTCGAAATCCTACTCTTACTCTACTTGGTCTATATTTAAGATTTTTTCGCATTTTTGAAGTTATCCCATCAGGTCTACGCCAGTTTTTAGGAATTCTTTTATATCTAAACCATTCCTCACGTAGAAATTTTGGAGTTCTTTTCTTAATTTGTTTTCTAATCCTAAATTGCTGTTTTTGTTCTTTGGAAAACTTCGGTTTCTTTTTAACCTTGTATTTTTCTTCTTCGATGACTTCCTCTTCTTCTTTTTTCTCTTTTTCTTTCTTTTCTTCTTTTTTTACTTCTTTTTTAACCTTTTTTTCTTTAGGTTTTTTTTCTTCTGATTTTATTGCTTCTTTTTTTTCCTTCTTTTCAGGTTTTGGTTTTCCTTTAAAATAATTGTTAATATCTTTTACATTTTTATCAGTAATACTTTCAATTTTCATTAAATCCTTAGATGTTGCTTTTTTAAGTTTATCAATTGATGTAAAGCCTTTCTTGTAAAGTATCTCGGCCTTGGCCTTACCAATGCCTTTTATTTTAACTAATTCATTGATAATATCATCCTTTGTCATCTTTATCAGTCTCCCTTGTTAATTCGATAAATGCCGTCTTGAAATATTCTAACATCTCTTTTTTTAACCTTGGAAGCACGTTCAATATTTGCAACTGTTTGTCCAACTCTATCCTTGTCAACTCCTTTAACAGATATGATGTCTCCTTTTATTTCAACATTAATGCCATCTAATATTTTTGCTTTACGAGCAGATCTTTCTCCTAGAAAATTTTCAATAACAAAATTGTTTTTATCAACCGAAGTTTTTATTGGAAAATGTGAAAAAACAGTTTTCATTTTATATTCAAACCCTGTTTTAACACCTTTTATCATATTTTTAATATGGGCAACAAAGGTTCCGATAATAGCTTCTTCTTTTCTTCTAACATTTTTGCAATTTATCTCAATTACATTGTTATTTATTTTAATATCAATTTTTGGATGAGAAAAGGTTTTTGAAATTTCTCCTTTTTCTCCTTTTATTGTAATTATTTTATTTTCCATTTTAACAGTTACATCTTCTGGAATTGTTATTTTTTCTAATATTTTTTCTTTTTTTGCCATTTAGATCACTTTTTATCCCTAGTAAATATATGCTAGTAATTTACCCCCAATTCCATTTTGTTTTGCCTCATCTTGAGATAATATTCCATTTGTGGTTGTTAATATTAATAATCCAAAATGTTGAGCAGGCAGATACCTTGCCTCCCATTTATCCAATTCATCTTTTTTTATTGGATATCTTGGTTTGATTACACCACAATTATTGATATTACCTTTTAGTTTTACTTGGAATACTCCTGCTTTTCCATCATCAATATGTTGAAATTCAGTAATATATCCTTTATCTTTTAAAAGATTTAACACTCCACCAATTAATTTTGAAGAAGGCTGTATGATACAATTTCCTTTACCTTTTATTTCAGCATTTTTCATTGTTGATAAAGCATTTGCCAACGGATCATTTAACATAAAATTTAGCCCTCCTTTTAAGAATATTTTTTAAAGCCCATTTCTTCGGCTTTTTCACGAAAACATTGCCTACATAAATGTAGACCATATGCTCTTATAAGCCCTCTTTTTCTTCCGCATCTTTCGCATCCTTTGATTTTACCGTAAACCTTTTTCCTCTCTTTTATTTTCATTTTATTACCTCTATGTTAAATTTGTCAGAGAAGAAATTCATAGTCTCCTCTTTTTTTACCTTATGTCTAGTAGGGATTTTACTTGGAGCTATACGTCTATGCTTAATTCTATAACCTTGTCTTTTCATCGTAATACACACGTCCATTCCAAAAATGCCAATATTTGGATCATATTTTTGACTTTTGAAAAGAGTATGATCAGGTATTCCAAAGGATATATTTCCTTGATCATCAAATGAATAATCAGCAATTTTATTTTCTCTGGTAATAAACGCTTCTTTTAAAAATTCAATTGAATCCTTTCCTCTAAGAGTTACCTTACATCCAATAGGCATTCTTTTTCTGATGCCTAAATCTTTATTAGTGGTTTTTGAAAGAGTTTGGATTGGTTTATGCTTTGTTATATTTTCTAAAACTTTTTCCGCCTTATTAAGACGTTCACCTGCTTCACCTACTCCTATGTTAATGGTGACTTTTTCAATAATTGGGGTAAAAAGTTCTTTTTTCTTTTGAGTTTTATTTGAATCAGATGTAAGTTTCTTTTTTGATTTTTTAGCTTTAGCAGCACTCATTGAATCTTCACCTCAGGTATCTCAATAATTGGTTTGGTTTTACCAATTGGAAATACATAATCCTGAATGGTTGAGAATTTATTTTTTCCTTTCATTTTTACTAGATTTGGTTTTGATGACGCAATAATCTCAATATCTTCAATAGTTGCAATTTCTCCTATATGACTTCCACCAATAATCATGGAAACAGTTTCTTTTTCAAATTTAAAATTATCAATAATTTTTTTATCTTTAAAAGAAATTTTTAAGACATCCCATGGTTTATATTCATCTTTTTTTATGATAAAATTTCGCCCATCATGTAAATTGAGTTGTATTTGATTTTTCTTAATATTTGTTTTATTTTTTATTTGACATAGTTTCCATGAAGCATCTTTAGATTGAATGGGTACAAGTGTTAACTTTCCTCCTTTGTCAAATAAAATTCTATAATCCTTTTTTATCTTGGGAACAGATATTATATCCATTAGCCCACATGGAAATTTATAATTTTTTCTGATTATGCCATCAACTAAAATATCGCCATTTGTAATGATTCTTTTTGCTTCACTTAGATTGTCTACTAATTTTAAGTAATTTCTGACTATTAACCCAAGAGATATTGATTTTTTAATTGGATGAGGTCCTGGAGAAGGTTTTATCGTCCATTTTTTTTCTTTTTTATGAATTTGTATTGTTTTTGGTGCATTTAATCTCTTAAGATGTTTGCTCATTTATTATCCTCCTTTTTCTTTATTGTTTTTTTAGAAGTTTTTTTTACGGTTTTGTCTTTTTTTTGGGCTTCTTTCTTTTTTGTTGTTGTTTTTGCAGTTGATTTTTTTTTCACAGGTTTTGTCTTATCATCTGTTTTTTGTTCCACCTTTTTTGGTTTAGTAACTTTCTTTTTTTCTTTTTCTTCTGTTTCTGTTTTTTTAGTTGCCGGTTTTTTTGAAATTTTTTCTTCTTCTATAGGCTCTTCTTCTGATTCTTTTTCTTCTTGGAGGGCTTTTTCTTCTTCCTCTTTTCTTTTTCTTTCTTCTTCTGCGTCTTTGATTTGTTCTTTTGCTTCCTTTTCAATTTCTTTTTTTGTTTCGTCAGAAAGTCCTCTTTCCAATTTCTTTCTTCTCCATTTATCAGTTAGGTTTAGTTTTGTAATAATAAGATTACTTGGATGAATAGGTTTAGCAATTTTATTTCCATCTGCTTTTGTCATAGTGATACCTTCGATTTCAACAGTTCTTTTTTTAACATTAATTTTTGTTACTTTGTCTTCATGTCCTCTAAAGCTTCCACGCATTAACTTTACTGTATCTCCTTTAATTACTGGTAAAGCTCTTTTATCATATTTTATTAAAAGGTTTTCTTCAAGATGAGAAGCTATGCTTTTTCTTTTTTTATGTTGAGGATTATTAAACAAATCCCTTCTCTGTTTTCTAGATTTTATTGACACCATCTTTATCATCTCATACTATAATTGAAGCATTTGAAGCAATTTTTGGAAATCTTTCAGCGGCCTCAAGTGCAACTGGTCCTTTTATCATAGATCCTTTTGTTTCACCAGTTTCTGTTACAATAACGGCAGCATTATCTTCAAATTGAACCATTGTTCCATCTGATCTTCTAAAAGGTCTTTTCTGCCGTACTATCACTGCTCTTAAAAGTTGCCGTCTCATGTCTGCAGCACCCTTTTTAACACTTATTATAATCATATCTCCAATACCTGCTTTTGGATAACGTCTATGTGTTCCCTTAAGTTTTGGAGTCATTATTATCTGTACAACTTTTGCACCTGTGTTATCAATACATTCAAGTTTGGCTCCTATAGGAAGTCCTCTAGTTGCTCTTCCTGCTATACCTTTCATCTTATTTTCTCCATTAAATTTTTTCAATCGTTACAAATGAAATAGTTTTACTTAGAGGTCTGCATTCTGCTATTCTTACTTCATCTCCAACGTTTACTTTTATACAAGGTGGACAATGTGCAGCATATTTTGAAGTTCTTTTTTCATATCTTTCAAATTTTGGAACATAATGCATATAATTTCTATTTACTAGTATAGTATTTTTCATCTTAACCGAGAAGACAATGCCTTTGATAACCTGTCCTCTAACCGGTAAAGTCCCATGAAATGGACAATTTTTGTCAGTACATTTTTCTTTAGGATTTTTAACATTTAATCCAATATTTCTTGTTTCTTCTTTTTTTTCTGCCAATTTTTTTCACCTTATTTTTTTAATTCTATCTTCAGGTCTAAATGCAATCTTTGAACCATTCAATATAAATTTTTTTTTATCTAAATCAAATTCAAATATTGCTGTCTTTTTCGCTATTTTTTTCTCATTTTTATTTATCTTTATTAGGAAAGTATTTTTTGTTTCATCTAGGATTAAACCAGATTTTCCTGTCAAATTGGGATCTGTACACTTTTTGATTTTTACATGTAATCCTATTAACTCATCTCTTGCGGGATTTTTATTATCCATACTCATATCTCCTATTAGTTGTAGGTAGTATAGGATTAATTGAATTAATTATAGATATCTATTCTATTTCAACTATAAATCCCATTTTTTCCAATGTTTCCTTAACCCTATTTCTGTGATCGCCTTGAAGTTCAATTTTGCCTTCTTTTATTGTTCCGCCACATGCACATTTTGATTTCAGTTGGGTAACCAGACTGTCAATATCTACATCGTGAGGATTTAAACCATCGACTATGGTCATCATTTTTCCATATCGTCTCTTATCAACTGCGATAGTGATTTTTTGTTGTTCTCGTGCAATATCTTCACAAACACAGATTTCTTTAGGCAAACCACATACTTCACATATATCGCTCATTTATTTTTCTCCTTCCTCCCGCATGATAGTCATGAGCTTGGCAATTTCCATTCGAATTTGCCGGATTTTGCCGGGTGAAGGTGGGGACCCACCCATCGCGGCAACTCCTTTCTCATGCATTAATTCACTTTTTAATTCATTGAGTTTTTCACGCCTTTCTTCAGGTGTGAAATCTCTAATTTCTTTAGATTTAAGAACCATTAATTTACCTCTTTAGATACTTTTTTAAATTTTTTACAATATTTTCAGCTGTTTTTCCACCAATTCCGTCAATAGCAGATAAATCATCGACATCCATATCATCAAGTTCTTCAATAAATTTTATTCCTGCTTTCTTAAATTTCTTTACAACAGTAGGTCCTATTCCCTGAATCTCTGTCAGTCTGGTTATATTAGTTTTTTCTTCTTTTTTCTTTAAAGGTACTTTTTCTTCTACTTTTTTTTCTTCTGTCTTTTTTTCTTGGATTTTTACTTCGTCTGGAAGTTCAGCATCAGGTTTCATAATTCCTACTTTTACTCCTAATACTCCTGCTTTTAGTTTTGCAACAGCATATCCAATATCCATAACTTCTTTTGCGGTTTCACCACAATATTTTATATGCCCCTGAGTAAATTTTTCTGTTCTATGTCTTGCTCCAGTTAGTTTTCCAGCAATTATTACTTGGCATCCTTTTGCGCCTGCATCCATGATCCTTCTAACTGTTGAGTGTCCTGCACGTCTGAAATGCCATCCTCTTTCAAGTGCTTCAGCAAGTTTTGAAGCCATTATTTTTGCATTAAGGGAAGCTCTGCTTCCAGCTTCTTCGATCTCGATTTGGGGGTTATCTACATTGAATTTTACTTTTATTTGTTCAGTTAGTTCTTTTATTTTACTGCCACTTTTACCTATAACCATGCCTGGTCTCTCAACTAAGATATTTATTCTAGTTCCCATAGGAGTTCTTTGAATATTCATGCCACCAAAGCCAGCTCCTTCAATTTTTTTAATTAAAAATTCTTTTATCAATATTCTATTTGTATTTTCTCTTATAAAATTACGTTCACCTGTCATTATTCAACCTCTTCAATAATTACTTCGATATTGGTTGTTTTTCTATTTTTATCTGTTGCTCTTCCTTGAGCTCTAGGCATGATTCCTTTTATTATTCTTCCACCGTATGCAGATATATGACTAATTTTCATATTTTCAACATCAAATCCTTTATATTCAGCGTTATTTTCTGCATTTTCTATAGTTTTTAACAAATATTTTGCAGTTTTTTGTGGATAGCTTCCTGGGCCAATATTTTTTTGATGGGACCTTTTTTTATTATGAAAAACTGCTGGAAGGGCTCGTTTCATATCGATTATTTCTTGGAGAAATTTCTTTGCATCTTCTGTTTTCATATTCCTTATTGCATAAGCAAGATTCATCGCATCTTTTTTAGAACAATGAAGTTCATAACCATAAGCTTTTGCAGTTTTATCTGGGTCTATTTCAGTTGAATATTTCATACATCATCACTTTAAAGGCATATATTTTGAGGATCTGGTGGCTCCAACACCAGGGCCTGTATGTTTAACAGCTTTTCTAGTTAATGCAAACTCTCCTAAATAATGGCCAATCATATTAGGTTTAATATCTACGATTTGAAACTCATTTCCATTATGTATATGAATTTTATAACCAACAAAACTAGGTAATATAACCATATCTCTACAATGAGTTCGTATAGTGTCTCCAGGTTTTGATTTTTCAATATCTTTAAGGAGTTTATCTTGCTTTATTGTTAGACCTCTTTTAAGAGTTCTCCTTATTCTTGAATGAAATAATGGTAATAATTCTTCAATTGAAAGTTTTTGCAATTCTTCAAGGCTATAGCCTTGATATGAAAATTCTTTCTTTTTAAATTCAATTTTTTTTCTTCTTGCTTTTCTTTTACTTCTTGATGAACTTTTAAATCCCTTTTTTGAAGCCATTTATATTCACTTCCGTCCTGTTCGTTTTGCAGCTATACTTCCAACTTTTCTGCCTGGTGATGATCCTCTTTTAACAGTTGATGGTTTTCCTACGTGTTGATGGCCTCCCCCGCCGTGTGGATGCGAAACTGCACACATTGCAACACCTCTAACTATCGGATATTGTTTGCCTCTAGCTTTAAAATTAATTGATTTTTTACCTGCTTTTAAAAATGGTTTATCTTTTCTTCCCCCACCTGCAATTACCCCTACTGTTGCTCTGCATGATGAGTCAAGTGTTTTAAATTGACCTGATGGAAGTTGTAATGTGGTTTTTTTCTTATCGTGTGAAATAATTGTGGCACTGTTTCCGCCAGCTCGGGCAATCTTTCCTCCATCTCCAGGTGATAATTCTATATTGAAAACAGCAATACCTTCAGGAATCTTTCCTATAGGTAAAATATTACCAACTCTAACTTCATTTTTGTTATCTGTAAATTTTATTTTATCCCCGACTTTGATACCTTCCGGTGCCAGCATTAAGAATTTATCTTTGTTATCCATCTTTACATACGCAAGGGGTGCATTTCTACCTGAGTCATGAATAATATCTTGGACTATTCCTTCATTTTTTTCAATATTTTGAATATATTTTATTTTACCTTTAAATCGGTGTGAAGGAGTATTAAATTTACCTTGTCCGCGTCCTCTTCTTTGTTGAATAAGTCTTTTACCCATAAATAATACCTCTAAAATATTCCTATCCTCATTCCAATATCTTCAGCTTTAAATTCTGGCATAAAAGTTACAATTGCATGTTTTCCATCCTTGTTAATCCTTGTATTAATATTTTTCACTTTTACCTCAAACATCTTTTCTACAGCTGTTTTAATTTGTTTTTTATTTGCGCTTCTTTTAACGACAAATTCTAATGCATTGTTATTTTCCATAAAATTCATAGTTTTTTCTGTTACGTAGGGGTGATATATGATATCATAAGGATCCATTATTTTCCCTCCCCTATATCTTTTAAGGCGGATTTTGTAATTATTGTCAACCTTCCTGCGATTCCACCTGGAGCAAGATGTTCGATATTTATATTTTCTGGTTTGACTGTATCAACACCTGTTAAATTTGAGGAACTTTTTTCAATAATATCTTTTTTTGAAATGATTAATAATGATTTGGGAACTTTGTATCTTCTGCCTCTTGATTTTCCTTTTCCTGCACGTATATGTTTACCATTTGTAGCACGTAATACATCGTCAAATACTCCAATTTTATTAAAAGTTTTAATTACATCTTTTGTCTTCTTTAAATCATCAAATTTATCTTCAATAATTAAAGGTAATGTTATTTTTTCATTGAATTTATGTCCCCTTTTCATAACAATTTCTTTATCTTTGGTGGCTGCTAGTGCTGAATTCTTTGCAATTAATTTCTCTTTTTTATTTATCTTTTCTTTCCAGTTTTTTTCTGCTTTTGGAGGGTGTGCTCTTCTACCTCCAACAACACATGGTGCAAGAGCTGCTCTTCTACCCTGAGTAAGTCTTGGAACACGTGATTGTCCCCTGCCTTTTCCTACAGACGCCGTTGCTTGTTTTTTACCTGCCGATGGATCAGCACCATAGGCTTGTCTTTTGTTTGAATGTAGAACATTGAATGATTTTTGAATTATATCTGGTCTATAATTAGTATCAAATATTTCAGGTAAATCTATTTTTTCCTTTGATGTTCCATCTATTCCATAAACATTTACCTTTACCATTATTATGCACCTTGTTTGCTTGTAGTAGAAATATATGATATTTCTGGTTTTTCTATCTTAACACCACGTTGATATCTTATTGCATCTCTTAAACTAATAAGACGTTTAGCAGGTCCTGGAATAGAACCATGTAAAATAATATATGAGTTTCTTACAACGCCATAATGAGGAAATCCACCTGAGGGAGTAATTTCTTCGCCATCTTTACCAATTTTTAAAACACGTTTATTATATTCTGTTCTTTGATGATAACCCATTTGACCCGCTTGAGGGACAGTTGACTGAATCCAATTTGGATGCCATGAACCTGCTGTTCCTATCATTCTACGATGTTTTGAATTTTTATGAGTTAAAAGTTTAACTCCCCAACGTTTAACGGCACCCTGAAAACCTTTTCCTTTTGTAACAGCAATTGTATCTAGCATGTCTCCTTCTTTTACAACTTCATTTATTTTTAATTCTTTACCTAACAAATCTTTAGCATATTTTATTTGTTCTTCTAGGCTACCTCCGCTAATTCTCATCTCACGTATTTCTGGAATTTTTTTTGGAACACCCGATATTAATTTTGGTTGGGTATACACAATAAATCGAATTTCATCGGCATCATTTACAAAATCCCAGTTTGTTTTTTTGTCTTTTTTAATTAAAGAAACTCTTTTTGATAATTCAGAATCTAATTTTGTGGCCCATTTTTCTCCTTTTGTTTCCAATCCATGATACGTTTTTTTATAGGCTCTAACTGCAGCAATTTTTATAGGTGGTGTTTCAATAACTGAAACAGGCATTATTACTTCTCTACCTGAAGTTGTAGAGGTAGGTCTATAATCAACTACAAATGCATGCGTCATACCTGCTTTGTAACCTAAAAAACCTTGAATTTTTGGTTTGTCATTTCCTTCTGGCCAACTCTTTATATGTGGAGTTTCAGCTTTAGATCTCTTTCTTGGCGAAAAGCCCATTGATCCTCTTCTTGGATGATGTCTTTCTGGCATAACATACCCTCATTTGTAATAATTTAATTGGATAGATTGTTTGCTTTTTTGTCTAAACCGTGACATTTCATTAACAACCAAAAAGAATTTTAGGTTGCTGTTAACTGGGATTCTATAAGAATTGCCCAATATATGTCTGGCAAAGACTAGGAAATAACGCATAATAGATATTATATATAAATGTTATTACTAATCAAGTAGTTCCGAAAGTAGAATTTTTATCTGTTAAAATCTTAAAAAACACCAATTTCTCTTTCATTTTTATTGAAGAGTTTGATAATTTATAAGAAGAAAACCACTTAAAAAGAAGATAAAAAACCTATGCTTGCAATTCGCATTCTGTTATAATCTAACATAAAAGCTGAATAATAAAAAGAAAGATTTTCTATAGGTTATCCTCCTGGATCAACATTGTAAAGAATTGTTCCAAAATACTTCGATGTAACCAAATGATCCTGTCCCACTTCTCCAAATATAGACATCCAAATTAAAATGTCTGCAAGTAACCAGAGATTATAGAACAATACGGAGAAGAGAAAGTAAAATATCCTGATTAGATAATTTCTTGATGTTGTCTTAGGTAGAAATGAATGTTTCTTTACTCTGTAACTCGTTTCAATACCCCATCTTTTACTATATAGATAGAATAGTCGTTCTGCAAGATTAAGATCATTTTCATTGTATTTTTCATTTGTTGCAAACGCTCTTTTATTTCCTTCTTCATCCTCAACGATTACCATGTTGAAGGTTATGTCTTTCATTTCAAAATCTTTAACAACAGATGGTGCAGACAAGACATCTAATGCTTTTTTAACTGTAGAATAATGAGTACAAGGCATAAGATATTTCAAATGATATTTATTGAAAAACTTAATAGAATTAGAATCAAAAAACCCTCTATCAGCATAAATCCTTCTAATTTTAACTCTTTTAACTGCATAATCTAATAACTTACTAAGGATCTCGTCTTTGCCATCAAATGGTCCAACAGGCAATGCAAGTAGTGTAAAGCGTTTGCCTGCCTCAACAATATTTATTGTTGCAAATTTATAGCATTTTGCGGTTCCTCTTTCTGGTTTTTTACCAACAACCATTGGACTGCTTCTATCGCCATAGTAGAACCATTCTGTATAGTCAATTGCAACATCATACGTTTTTTGAATATTTATTGTATTTGACTGTTTTATCATAGTCCACAATATTTCAAAAAGAGTAAGATACATCCTTTGAATTTCTTTGAGATCATTATGGTTTTTAATATGATAAAGAAGAGTATCTGCATTAGGGCTCTTATTTTCTCTTAGTTCATTAAGTGTTTTACTTCCATTTTCAGCAAAATCGCGTGTCATCCCCATATGTAACATGAGATCTATGAACTGATTTTTCTGATAAACTGTGTTATGTCGTAGTTTAAAATCAATAAATGGTGAAAATCTTCTCTTAATGAGTTTACAAACTTCTTTTGTATTCTTCCTTCTTTGTAAGTCTTGATTTCTCTTTTTAGTTATTTTATTAGGTTTTTTAGGTTCCAGTGTTTGAATATCAAGTATTATTCCAAATTTTTCTGATACTTCTTCAATTTTTGAAACTATAAAATAAATCAATTCTCTTTGCTCATTGTTTAATATATGATGTAAGAAATATCCAATTGTTCGTCTATTAGGAATTTCAGTTAAACCAAGTAATAGAGTTTCTTCAGAATGTGATTTTAAGTATTGTTGGAGTTGGTTTTGGAACTTAATTTTCTTTAATTTTTGAAATATTATGAGTCTAAAAAGTAAGTCATATGTAAATTTTATTTTCCTGTAATCCTGATTTGCATTATCTGGGATTTTTAGTTTATTTAGAAACTCTGCTACGAGTATATTCTTTTCTTGCTTGAATTGTTCGAATGTGTTATATATCTCCTTTTCAATTGTGTTTTTGGAGATATTTTGTTTGCTTGGTTGCATTCAATTTTCTCCATGCCTTTGGGAGTTGCACCTCCCTTTGGCAACTTAATTTATTAGTATTTACACTTTTACACATAAGTGTATAAATTATATGTTTATAAGTGTTGTGGTTAAGTGTATAAGTGGAAAAGTTTAAAACCTTCATAAAATATTCAGTTGTTGATAACTATGGGTAGAATTGATGTGATATTGCCTGATGATCTTGAAGAGAAATTTAGAAAAAAAGTTTTTGAAAAATATGGGATGAAACGAGGAAATATCACAGCTGCAATTAAAGAAGCAATAGAAAGTTGGATTATTAATAATTGATTCTAACTTTTTTGATAACTGAAATATATTTTCAAAAACTTTCAAATCCCTTCCCCTGCACTCATATGGTTCCAACAGGAGAAAAACCATATATTTTTACAACATCCTATTTATGTGGTTAAAAAAAGAGATTTAAACCCTAAAACTTTGTAAATCGATGATAGAATTCCGAATCAGCGTTCAAAAAAGGTTAATAAAAATACCATTGATACAAACATGGCTAAATCGTTGTAATAAAAAAGATTCCATTTATGAACATCGACCTTTTTTCATGATGATTTATTCATCCCAATAAACTACTTATAAAGAAACAATATACCATTCTTACAGTATAATAGAATATTTAAGTTTGGGGG
>Ga0272441_10006327_pt1 | contig 19910 bp, 2 predicted proteins | sample SSMProp6N_FD_193582 | JGI IMG/M metagenome (GOLD analysis project Ga0272441, IMG submission 193582) | Marine sediment archaeal communities from Little Sippewissett salt marsh, Falmouth, MA, United States - SSM-Prop-6N | ecosystem: Environmental > Aquatic > Marine > Wetlands > Sediment ... | reverse complement strand
TCGTCACGCCGTGGCCATACTCGTGAATAATGATGCCATTATCAAGGTCACCGTCCAACTCAGGTATTGCCGTGTTCCACAAGTACATCTGCATGCGGGGATTGAGTCCATCCGGTGGCGTAGAAAAGTAGGCATTGTTGCGATTTCCAAGGTCCGCTCCATCCTGGGCCTCGGCCAGCACCTCGTCGTTGCCAAGACCTCCTCTACCGTAGTTATTCAACTGGAAGTTCCCAGATGCCTCGTCGAATCCATATTGATAATGGACATCGTGTAAGACGTTGTTCCAATAGAACAGGTTCGTCACCGCTGCATCCTGATAAACAAGGGGATCCAACCCAAGATCGAGCGAGAATTCGAACGCTAACCCCGCACCTCCGTCGGGTTCACTACCGTCTGAAACATTGTCATTGTTACGATCGGGGTAGGCATGGACGTTGTTGCCGCGCGTAATGGTAAATTCCGCCCCGGCCACGCCGTCGGTGTCGTGCCAGGCGTAGGGTGATGCAAGCGGATTGGCCGGATTAACTTCGATCGTTCTCGAGCTCGGCGGTACGGCGTGGTTGGGACTCTCCACCGGGACAGCGAAGACCTCGTATGAGGCTTCATCCACCCAATCGGTCCAGTAGAGCACATCCCCATCGAGGGCACTGACGTTAGCATCGTACCAGTGCCGGCCGTCTCTGGTTTGTACGATGAGTTGCCATGCCAATTCGACGCCACCATCCCGGAGGGGCACGTACTTTAGTTCGGCGGGGATCGCTTCCAAGGATACCCCGCTGGCCCTCAGCACAGTGCTCCTGTTCAAGCCGTGGGGATTTTGCTCGATCTGGGGCTGAGCCTCCAATACCCAGCCGAATTCCTCGGCCAGCGTCACCAGAGCTTCAGGGGCGCTCAGCACCGGATTGATCTGTTGTAATGGGGTCAAAGCGCCAAGATCCGGGACCAATCTGCTGCCCACATTAATAATCCTGCCATCGGGCGATATATTAACGTTTATAGAGGTGTTCACTACCTCCAGACCATTGTAAGTCTGACGCAAATAGATATGGGTTACACCGGTGTGCGAGCTCACATACTGATCGGTGATAATCAGATCCTCCAGATCGTCAGTCGCCAATCCCAGTTGCTCAGCGTTGGCCATTACGAAGTCCATAGCAAGGTCGAGTGCGGCCACACCCTGCACGGGCCCACTTAGATACCCATCATAGTTGAACAGGTGTTGCTGCGGTGGTAAGTAAAATTCGGCTAAAGTATCTTCGGTATGGTCTGCTTTGCTAAACGAAGGCTCATAAACTACCCCCGCGTTATCACCGATAACCGCAACTGATCCTACATCGGCAGAGCCCGCGTCCAGCGACAACGGCTGTGAATCGAAATTGCTTTCTGTAGAGGAGGTGCCAGCCAGCGGTATATTCCAGGCCTCCGCGACCTCGATGTCTGTCAGTGCTCGATTGTAGAGTCGAAATTCATCAATGAATGCACCCGTCAACAAGGAATCAGATATGTCGGAGTACGAACCGACCTGGAAGCTGTCCGTACCACTAATGTTAAGGGGTACCTGGGGAACCGTCACGACCCTTGCCCCATTAAGATAACCGCGGATTTCTGGAACAGCAGCGTTATAAACCCATGCCACTACCACCGGATCCGTACTGGGTGCCCCCCCGGTAATCACTACTTGGTTGAGCGGACCTCTTAATATCACATTTCCTGATCCGGCCGCACCATTAGTAAAGGCGCGGAAACTACCTGCCGTCATATCGCCGAATAGGTACATGAATGGATTCGTCGGCCCAAGCATGGAAACGTCCAGCCACATGCCGACGGTCCAGCTTCCGGTGCCTAAATCGGTCACCCAGCCGGTATCGACTTTGTTCGCCTCGCCGGTAACTCCGGTCAGCGCGGTTCCAAACTGGCCTGTACCGGTCAAGGTGTGGCCGATAACGGGCGCTGGATCGACACCGACTCCTGGATCGGCAAGATTTGCAGTCTGTGTACCGCTACCCTCGTCGAAGGGATAATAAATTAACTCGGGAAGATCTTCGCTAACGCCAAGGAATCCCAACGCCCGCCCATTCGCCTCAAAATTCCGCAGTGGATCAGACAAGCTGCCGTTAGGCTCGGTGTCGAACGTCATTGCTTCGGTAACCACGATACCGTAGTCACCCTCCGTTTGGGAGAAGAGGCGGATGGTATAGACACCGTCGGATGGAACCACGAAGTCCAGGATACCCAGATCATAGTTCTTGGCATCAATCCCCAGCGAATCAGGTCGGCCCGTAGCAAGCACTGTGTTCCCATCCGTATCAAGTAATTCCAGCGTCTCGCTCGAGAAGTCGATATGGTTTTGACCAGCCAAAATGATATCGATCCTCTGGTTGGCAGCCAGAGTAACCCAATATTCGTCTATGTCAGGAAGACTAATGGTACCACCGACACTCAAACTGCCACCCGAAATAAGCTGTAGGTCGTCTAATGTAGGCGGAACACCGTCTAAATTCTCTACACGAATGCCGCGAATCACGGTGGGTGACGTGATGTTTACGATTGCATTGTTGCCATCCACTGATCCGATCGGATGGGTCAAGGCAGTATCGGAGAAAATAGTTAATCGGTCGCCGGCGCTACCGCTTGCGATTCCGATGGCGGCTGTGATCTCATAGACGTCGAAGTCAAAATATGCTTCAATAGCATTTCGCACCGAGCCTAAAGAGGTTAGGATATTCGGCGAGGATCCTGGATTGGTCCCAAAAGAAGAGTCGTTGAGGATTTCATTGACGTCTTCGAGACTGGGATTCGGTACGAAATGGATACCAAGAGGAGCAAATTGTTCAGTCAACTGCTCAGATTGTTGTGAGAATAAAGTTGGAGCATCGATAGTGATATCATCAGCAGTGCCCAATTGACCATCAGGACCGGGAAACGCTTCGAAGTCGATAAACACACTGCTGCTGCTGCCGATTTTGATTGCTCCGAGACCAAACAGGCCGCCACTCGGTACTGATACTAAATTCAAGACGGTCCCGTCATTTGGATCCAAAGTGTACAAGTCACCTGACATGGTGGAAACGTACAGATTGATGCCGTCAAACGCCATACCTTCGATATCCAATGCCGGCGCCGGCAGATTGCTAATGAAGTCGTCCGTGTCCGTGACCGGATCATACTCATGAATCAAGTTGTCAGTGAAATATCCAAACTGCCTTCCGGTGTCGTCACCGCCCAAACCGCCGGTGGGGGCGCCGGTTGCCCAGAAAAACGTCTCTGGTCCGGACAGGCCGATTTGGCGGTGAATGTCTTTGCTATCGTGGCTGAGGAAGACGACTTTTTGGGGATTGATCGGGAACCCAGTAATCACAACGTCATCGATATTCCAGCCGGGATAAGTCACCGAACGGTCGGTCGGCCCCATTCCCCAACGGACATAGACGGTGGATTGGTTGTCAGCGACTGCTGAGATGTCGTAGGTTTGCAGGTTCCAAGAAAAGTCAGTGATCGAATTGCCGGTGTGGTCCCATATTGTTGTCCATGTAGTCCCATCGTTGCTCACCTCGATGGTTGCATGATCATAACTAGCGCTCTCAACTCCCAACCAGCGATAGAATGAGAGCGTTACATTTTCAAATCCGGATGTATTGATTACCGGCGTAGTGGCATACTGCGTCAAACTAAGGCTATTCGGATAATCCCCGTTAAGATTGTAACCGACCACATTACTGCCGGTATACCCGGACGTGGGATCCAGGTTTTGACTGCCACTACCGGTAGGTGTTCCCCATTCCCATAGGTACGGAGCACTCCCGGCATCAAATGTCCAGCCCGGATCGCTATCCATATTTGCCGAGTAGATTGTCACGGGGATCCCACTAAAGGTATCGAATCCCAAACCATCGATCACATAGGGCATAATCGTCTCGATAGAAAGTACGTTCCCCGTATTAGGATCAAGGCGGTACAAAGTCGTGGGATCAATATCAGAGTTTACGTAGATGAGTGAATTACCTCCTTCGGCAATGCTTAGCCCGATCTGCGTGTGATTCGCCGCCAAGGCGTCGGGGGCTGCGAAACTACCCAGAATCAGACCTGTAGCCGGATCGATCTTAAGGATCCGACCGCTGGCCGGCTGGACTGCCCAAACCACTCCATCAACGGTTACTTCCATTTGGTGACTCTGACCCACGACGCTATAGCGACCGGAACCTGGGTCAACAAAGGACGTGAGGACACTGGCGTCGCTGAAAGCAGGTACATTCGTAGAGGAATCGAATCCAATGCTCCCTGCATTGAAATTCCCATCAAACAAAGGCAGTTCGAATCCCGGAATCATGGTAACTTCAGCGTAGGCCGAACCGCCCGGTGGGATATCACCCAGCGGATAGGCAGGTATGGAAGCTTCCGCCAAAGCCGGCGGATTCCACACGGTTTCATACAGGAAGAACATTCCCGTTGGATCGCCGTAGTACACGCCATAGTTTTCTATCGTGAGGACTGCGTTCCGGAGCGGACTTGACGAAAGGTTCTCCACAGTAACACCGTACGACAAAAATCCGGGGAACGGGGGTGGTGTCAGCTCAGTAGTCGAAAGCCGAATGCCCGGTACAACTCCGTGATACGCGACTTCCAGCAACTCTCCGTCAACATCGAATTCCGGGATCCCATCTGGGGGCACTCCCCAGCTTGGTGAGATATCGATCTCCACTTGAGGAATCAGGTGTGTATTTGCAGCGGCTGTTTGGGGCAGCACAAAGGAATCGTCAATCGTCAGCTCATGCCCGTCATCGCTGTCCCCAACAAGGATCTCCAAAGAGGTATTGCTATAAATCTCCAGCGTAAAAGGCGAGGTTCCTTCAAAGATTTCTCCGTGGACTGCCAATGTTTGAGTTCCCTCAGCCTCCGTGGTATTGGGTTCGAGGACAATCGGCTCGCCGGGCTCACCCCAACGGATCGGATCATCGTTGAAGCTAAGTCCCAACCGAAGACCTGGATCATCCGGGATTGCCACAGCAGATACCGTCTGACCGGCTTCCATGAAGAACGCATAGTCGTCCTCGTCCACAAGCTTATTGATCAAGCCCGTATTCGCACTACGGGATAGTAAGCCACCAAGCGGCTTTAATCGATCAAACTCACTGGCGTCGATTACAACGACATCGTACATGAACGTGACGGAGAAATCACCGCCGTTCACACCGTCGCCGGAAACGTTCGGTGGAATAGGCCAGGCTAATGGTTCGCCATCCAGGTCATTACCCACCACGTCCTCAAACCGGTTATCGCCGCTTGAAAGGATCAGCGTATAATTATCTTCCGGCAAATCCGTAAACTCCAGGAGCAGTTCGGAACCAACCGGATCGTAATTCAACAGATCAGGTAGGTGCGAACCGCTGAGCGAACCTATCAAGGTTACATCTGCGACATCCAGATTTGCGACCTGCAGCTCTTCATCAAAGTACACAACATATTGAAGCGTGCCATCGACTGCAACCGTATCACCATCCTGAATGGAGGAACCAATGATTCGTGGCCCCGTCGTGTCGAACACGAATGTCCAACTGTCGGCGGCGTTCGTATTGCCCTGGAGGTCGCTGACCGAGTTCGGCAGCAGCTCGACGAGGTAGTTTCCGTCACCGACGTTCACGCCTGGATCGATCTCGAACTCATATGTGTAAGCGTTAATGTTTTCGACACTCAATGCCGGCCGGCTACCGATCAGCAAATCAGCCGGTTCCACCGAACTGACCAACATGCTCTCGGAGAATTCCAGCGTGTAGGTCTCCGGAAAAACAGGCAATCTTTGGCCATCGTCGGGATTGGTATCGGTCACAAATGGTGCCGGGTCGACGCAGGTATAGCCACCGACCGTCACGACGTATTCACCCTCCGACTCGCCCGAGGATAGTACGCGTACTACGTACGTGCCGCTTAGAGTGGAGATATGATCGATGATGGCGTTGCGTCCGTCGGGGGCGCTATTGTTATCGCTGGCAACCATCATGCCCGTCGGGTCGTACAGCACGATCATCGGATCAAGGTTATTGGCGAACTCGAACGGCCCATCGGAGGGTGTGTAGGTTCGGATCATCAGGTTATCGCCGGCATTGACCTCGAAGGCGTAGTAATCTCCAAGATCGCCCATCACTGCCAGGGCATTCGCCAGGTTCAGCCGACCATCAGTGAGGACCAGCCCGTCCAAATCGACGGCATAGTCGATCTGGGCCAATAGGGTCTCTTTGTATTCGGCCACAGTCAAACCGGACATGTGGCCCGTCAGGAAAGCATAGGCCCCGGTCACATGTGGCGTAGCCATCGACGTCCCGTTGTAAAACGAATAAGTGTTGCCAGGAGTTGTGCTGAGCACATCGACGCCCGGAGCACCCAAGTCAACTGAGATGGGACCGTAATTGGAAAAGCCCGCCAAAAGATCGTCACGGTCGGTAGCAGCAACAGAGATTATTCCATCCCAGAGATAGCTGGCCGGGTAAAAAGGATTTACGTCATTATTATTGCGGTTGTTGTTTCCGGCCGCGGCGATGAAGGCCACATTATCCACGGTAGTGCTGGCCAGGATGGCGTCGCGTAACGCTGCGTCGAAGCCGAAACCGCCCCAACTATTGTTCGCGGCTACGATGTTCACGCCACGATTCGCCTTCATGTAATGGACGTAGTCGAGACCCGTCACGGCGGCAGAGGTCGAGACGTTGAAGTCGCCAATCTTGATCGACATAATCTTAACGTCCCAGTTCACACCTGTGACGCCGATACCGTTATCGCCTACTGCACCGATTGTCCCCGCTGTGTGAGTGCCATGCCCGAGGGTGTCTTCGGGATCCCCGTCTCCATTGGCCGGATCGATCCCAAAGATGTCGTCAATCCAGCCATTTCCGTCATCGTCAGTGTTGTTGCCGGGGATCTCCAGTTCGTTGATCCAGAGGTTTCCGATGAGATCTTCGTGGTTGTAGTCAACCCCGCTGTCGAAGTTGGCCACTACCGTGGTATGCGAGCCCGTGAACGAATCCCAAGCTTCCGGAGCATCGATATCGGCATCTGGAGTACCGCCGGTTTGGCCGGTATTGTGCAGCCCCCATAAGTCATCGAACCTTGGATCGTTGGGCATGTTGACAAACTCGTAGAGATAGTCCGGCTGGGCGTAGAGGATCGACGGATTGACCGACCAGGTTTCTGCCTCGGCCAACACGTCCGCCTCGGCGTCGCCCAGTTCGACTACGGCCGCATTAATCAACGAGAAGTGGCGTAAGATCTTGCCGCCCAGTGAAGCTACGAGATCGCTCTTGACCTCTTCGGACACCGAGTCAGTAAAGTGAACGATCAACCGGCCCGGCTGAAAATCTAAATTCGACTGGACCGCGAGGGACTGTTTGACTGACGAAGATGCGGCGTCCCTGGCGGTGAGCATCATAAGGCTCCCAGCAGGCGCCATTTTCACGTGCCCCAGCGCTACACCGGTTGCTGTGATCTGTTGGGCCTGGGACAGATCGTCGTTCAACTCCGTATCAAAGTCGGCATTCCGTGTGATCACCAAGCTGTACTGAACGTTATCACCCGTAACCCGGAGGTAGTAGGTCTCAGGTAAACCGTCGTTTGTGCCGTCGACAAAGTTATGGATCACCTGGTCAATATTATTCGCGGAAGCACCAAGCGCCAGCAGGTTCGCCTGAGCATCATATAATTCCACGGTTACGGGATGGCTGCCCGAAAGGGCGGTCACGACCATCGTAGCTGACTCGCCATCAGCCAATGAGAAGCTGTACCAATCCGGCCACGACACAGGCTGGGTTATGGATACGTTATCGAACTCGACCGTACAAAGATGGTCGTACTCTTCGTGTGCCGTCACGGCCAGACCAATGTATATATCAGACGGCATGTCAATGGTAACCGTGTCGAGAAGAATCCACGAACCGGGAGCCCCATTCGGGGACTGGAAGCCCGAAAACTGATCGCCCTGCCGGACTAACTTTACCCAATAGGGGATCGTCTCGTTGGGTGCTGGATGTACAGAGTAACTTAAATTGTCAGTCTCGGGTCGCCATTGGAAGCTCGCCCCGCCACTTGAATACGACATTAACATGTTGGCGTGCTTGCTTCCACCGGCGAGAGTTTCCCGCGCCATCACACCGCCCTTCGCCCATCCGTTGATACCGTCGGGATCATCAAAGCTTCGAACCCGGGCAAACATCTCAAAATCCCCGGTAATCGTCTTATAGGCATAGTGAAACTCGTCCGACGAATTCCAAATGTCGCGTCCACCACCCACGACGGTATGCATGCCTACACTTGCGTTATACCAGTAGGATCCGGCCATAGTCGGGTTGCCCACGTCGCTGTGTTGAGCAAACTCAAAATCAGTAACGGTGAGCGGCTCCGGTTGAATCGATCCGATCACGGCGCCGCGCCCACCCACGCCACTGCCGAGTGGGATGAAGCTACAGTCAATATCCTGGGCCGTGGCCAAACTGTTGTTCGTGGAGCTATTGTGTGCTTCCTCCTCCACAGCGGAGTTTAGGATGATCTGCATTGTGTATGGACCGCCGGTGCCGGAAATCTCCAGACCCGATAAACCCGCTGTGTTGCTGTTTGATCCAACCAAATTCAAGTACCCAGTCGTCGGATTCAAAATGTAGAGACTATTGGTACCCGAAGAACCACTCGAGCCGTCATTGACGTAGAGCGTGCCTGTAACGGCATCAAAGTCCATCCCCGCCACAGCGCCTAATGCCGGACCTATAAGGGATGTGCTCATAATTACCGCTCCCGTGGTCTTGTCCACAACAAGCAATTGATTAACGCTTCCTGTAGAGCCCGTATTAAGAAGGAACAGCGTACCGTCGTCCGCAAAAGCCATAGCCGAAAGGTCAGGCGTAGTGGCATCTACAAAACCCACGATCGTGCCTATACCCGTGGTCGGATCGACTGTGAAGAGCTCCCGGGAGCTACTCTGGACACCGTAGAGGATCCCGCTGGTTGGATCATAGTCGAGGTCGCCCTCCGTCACGTCGAATCCCAAGGGACCAACGACTGTACTAATCCCCGTGATGGGATTGATGATGTGCAAGTTGTCTCCACTGGCGCTGATGCTGTACAGCAGCCCGTTGGGGCCGAATGCGATGCCCATCGGTAAGGATACCGAAGTAGTTCGGTTGTTGCTCGTCGCGCCGGTAAACAGGTCAACATCGTAGAGGTCTCCGTTCCAATCAATTCCCAGAGTTCCTCCCGGTCGTGATGGGAAGCCCGTTAAACCGCTGGTATTATCGACACCTGTCGGCCCAATCGCAGTTAATGTCCCCGTGTTCGGGTCAACCAGGTAGAGAGTATCGTTGTCTGAATCGGTCAACAGGAAATCCGAGGTGATTGGATCGATCGTCATCCCCGCTAATGTACCAATGGGTAAACTCAGCGGAATCGACCAAAGAATCGAGGCGTCATTCTTATTCAGGCGCATTAACTCGTCATTGATATCATCTACTGCATACAGGTTGCCGAAACCATCAAAAACAATACCCGAAGCATCGCGGTTGGGTACATCCGGTATGGCCCCAACAACCGTGGCCACACCAGTGGTAGTATTAAGGATAAATAGCTCGTCATCTCCCCCTGCGCTATTGTTAAAGACGCCGTAGAGCCTCCCGCTGGTCGGGTCGAATGTCATTCCGCCTTCGATGATGCCGGTCAGGCCCGTGGCGCCGATCAGCGTCGCTGAACCCGTCACCGGATCGAAGGTATACAGGGCGTTGGGCATGCCAGCCGGTTCACCAAAAGTGGTTACTCCGTACAACATACCATCGGGCCCAGCAGCCAGGCCCATGATGTGGGCCAGTCCGGTCGGCCTTGGATTGCTCGCAGCGCCGGTCGCACGAGCTATATCGTACAGTGTACCGGTTTCCCAGTCGAACGCAAACAGTTGCGTCGCCCCGGGCGTTGCCCCGCCGATGCTTACCGTGTAGGTACCGGCCGTTGTGGTCACGACGGTTTGAAGGACTACATCCTCGCCGGGTGCATTGGCAAAGGCCGTCGCGAGTAATGTATTGCTCGGATCGTACAGCTCGACGTACGCTAAAAGTCCTGGCGCTGACTCGACTACTACCGTGATGGTCTGCTTGGGATCTATATCGATTGTGAAGCTATCGGTGTCGCCAGATGGATTGATGGCCGTGCCAACCGACTGGTCATAGATCAGTGAGCCGGGTGGATCTATTGATCCTAATGGTACGGGAAATGGTCCATTGGCGAGGTCAACGAGGAAGTTGACGGTGAAATTACCACCCGGCACACCGTCGCCGGAGGGTAAGGTATCGGTGTAATCGCCGTCCAGGACGTTGCCCACTGTGTCCTGGAATCCGGTGTTGTTACTATATAGGACGAGTGTGTAGGTATCATCCTCGATTTCAAACTCCAAGACCAGGTCGGCTACACCCGCCGAGGGATTATAGCTGTAGTTGAATGAAGACGGCTGGATGATTCCCGTACGCAAGCCGAGCAACATCACGTCAGAAGAGTCCAGTTCTGAGGCCAGCAGTTCCTCGTCGAAGTCTGCCATGTAAGTAATTGTAGTTGTCAGCGAGCCGGAAAGTGGAATCACATCGCCCTGCATGATGGATGATTCTGTCACCTGCGGGGCAATCTCATCGATCTCGATCTGGATGACAAACGGCTTTATAGGTGTTCCCTGTAGATCGACCATCGCGCCGCCGGCTATGGTGATGTCGTGAAAACCATGGGTCCACACGCCCAAAGGACAATCAAAGACCAGCGTGTCGGCATCTATAATCGTAACGTTTGTGGCATCATGGACTCCATCGATCTTCAAATCGCTCGCTTGCACCGATGTGAGCAAAACTGAGTCATTCAGATCGATCGTTATCTGGGGGGGCGCCGTCACACCTGAGAAGCGATCACCGTTGGCCGGATTGCTGTCCACGACATGGAACAGGGGCAGTGCGCCAGTATAACCGGAAACGCTTAAGACGTACTCTCCACGAGTTAAGTCACCCAGAGCGTCGTCCTCCGCAAAAACGCGAACCGTATATGTTCCTGTTAAACCGGCGACGAATGTTATTGTTTCGTTACCTAAGACATTTGTATGGGACACTACGGCACCAGTCGGATCGAAGACTTCGATACCAGGATCCAACTCATTGATGAATTCCAGAGGTCCGTCAGACGGAGTGAACGTCTCGATGGTCACGACGTCGCCTTCCAACACATTGAACGCGTAGTAGTCGCCCGGATCGCCTGCGGCCTCCGGTGAAATCGCCTGGTAACGAGCTCCGAGTACTTCAGTTAGATTAGAAGGTGCTTTTGAATCAAGCTCCAGTTGCAGGGGGCCTATCTTCATGGCATCGCCCTGTTCGACGGAGAAAATCCCACTCTCGCCAAACCATCTATCCGCACTGGTCAGATCGGCCGCTGTAAGAAGCGGCTCAACCACTTCTACTGGCGTCACGGTTTCGGCCGGAGAAGTGTACGAATCCCCGAAGAACGGTCCGAAAGCCACATTGTCGATCAGCTCGCCGTTTGATGACACTAAGGTGATTTGGGTAATCGGCTGGCCAGCCGCCACACCGAAGAATGTCCCCGTGGGTGTCGTGTTGACCACCGTCGTGCCCAGAACCACACCGCCCGGACCGTACACGCTAACATCTACTGCGGAGGACACATTGATCAGCACGTCCATTCCCACGGCGAAAACATCCTCGAATGGGAAAGTCATGTCCGTACTATCAACGAAGGTGTTCGGACCCACTATCTTACTCGTATTCCCAATGACACCCGGACCCAGCGCTACTAATTCATTGCTTGGATTTCCCGGATCGAGTGACTCGATACTGATACCGGGTAGTATATGGCCCGGTGCGAAAACGGCATTGTTGGAATTCTCGTTTAGAGGACCCGGGAATACAACGACCCCGCCCGGTGAGACATTGCCTTCCTCAAAATCCTCAACCGGTAGCCCCGGATGGGCAGCATCGAAGTCCGCACGAGAGGTGTATAATTCAAAGAAATCCGGAGCCACACCGCCCGCATAACCCAGTATGACACCGACGGGCGTAATATCTTGGGCATCGGCGAGGCTGTCACCGTTCGGTTCGATGTCAAAGCTTGAACTGCGGGTAATAATAAAGCTGTAGGGATCGGTGCCGCCACTCACTTTGGCGAAATAGGTTGTCGGACTGCCATCGCTGGTTAGATCTATAAAGTCTCGGATCACGCTATTGACATTCTGAGCAATCTCACCCACAGCCAACGGTGTGGTTCCGTCGCTGTCGTACAGTTCTACCTGAAAACTACTGGTACCCAATCCATGGACTGCCAATGTGGCCGATTCCGCATCGTCAAGCGAAAAGCTGTACCAGTCCATCCCCGCTTCTACGCCCCAAAGCTCGATGTCATCGATGAACCAATCGTCGAACGCTCCGGTGGTAGCTTGGTTGCCGAAGCGTATCTGGAAATCCGCATGTAATGCCCCTACCGGCAACGCGATCGTGTTGTGGGCGTAATCCGTCATGTCCGGATCATCACCCAGGTGTCGGGCAACTTCGATCCAATCGCTACCATCGAAATACTCAACGAACAAGTCGTCTCCCCTATCCGGCGATTCCCCACCCCCAGTCTGTTCATAGTAGTAACTCAGTTCCGCCTCTAAAAGATTGGAAAGATCGATGACCACTGATTCGATCGATTCTCCTCCACTGGGATTGCCATTTAGTCGCGCTGAATATGGTGGGCTGGTTTCATTTAGGCCGATACCGTCAATGGAGGCGTTGGTGGTTACCGACCAGTGGGCCGGATCGAACGTTTGCGAGGAAAACGTCTCTGTCAACATCCGTTGAAGATTGCCGGCATCGGCGCCTAACACGCCTGCCCGAGCTGCAGCATTACCCAGCGGAACAAAACTCATATCGAGATCCTGTGCTGTAGGAGGATTGTTATTGGGCTGTCCGTCGTGCTCTTCCAGTTCGGCTGCTGCATTTAGAATTATCTGCATCGTGTAAGCGCCAGTCGTCCCAGCCCCGTCAATGGTCACTGTGTAAGTACCAGCCGAGGAAGCTACAACACTCTGAAGTACAACGTCCTCACCGGGCGCGCCGGTTATCGTTGAGCCAATCAGGTCACCCACTGGATCGTACATATCAATGATCGGAGTGAGTGTTGCATCAGGATCAACCACAACCGTGATTGTCTGTTTGGGATCTACGTCGATTGTGAAGCTGTCGTTGTCGCCGGACGGATTGATGGCCGCGCTAACCGATGGATCATAAATCAGCGAACCCAGCGGGGCCTTCGCCTCAAGCGGAATCGGATAAGGGGCAGTCGTTATATCTGCAAGGAAGTTGACAAAGAAATTGCCCCCTGCCGAACCGTCGCCGGAGACGTTCGGTGGGATCGGCCAAGCCAGCGGCTCGCCGTCCAAGTCGTTGCCCAGCAAATCCTCAAAGGCGCCATCGCCGCTGATCAACGTCAAAGTATAGCTATCCTCATTCAATTCCGCGAATTCAAGCGTCAGCGTAGAGGTTAATGCGTCATAACTAAAGAATACAGGAGTGTGAACGCCGGTCATCGCACCGACGAGAGAAACGTCCGCAGCGTCCAGCGACGAGGTATTTAATTCCTCGTCAAACACGGCTTGATAAATAAATGTCCCCGCGGAACATTGGTCTCCTTGCTGAATGCTCGATGAGATGACTCGCGGTGGAATCATTTCAATCAAGAAGTATTGCTCATAATCGTCGCCCCCTGTCCCATCACCGTCGCCATCCAAGAATGCCCCGTGCGTATTAGCAACGCCGCCGGAAGTGATTCGGAAACGATAATTTCCTATGGCTAATGGACCATCGGTGATTTCTACATTGATTTGATTTGTGCCTACCAAGTATGCCGACGGAAGGTTCAGGGTGTAGATAATGTCATCTGCGGTGTCAAAAATCCCATCGCCGCCGTCGGCCCGAAGATCGTAGTTTACCGGGTTGACGGCGGTTGTCGGATCGAGGATCTGGTTATATTCAATACTGAACGAGTTGATCGGTAAGGTACCTCTCGGGGGTAAACCTGTAACTGATTCGATCTGAGGGGGAGGCAGCTTCTCGGTCACGCTGCGGAATGCGTTGACCCGACCACTCCCCAGCAAACCTTCAAATCCCGGATTCAGGAAATCGATATTGTCTGCCGTTGCGACGACTTGGGCTGCAACTTGATCGCGTGTCCAGCCTGGATTCGCAGACCAGATTAAAGCCGCGACACCTGCAGCATTCGGAGCAGCCATACTGGTCCCACTTGTGCGACCGTATGTATCATTAGGAAGCGTGGAAAGAATACCAATTCCGCCCAGATTGCTCGATTTACCACCTGGAGCCGCGATATCTATCCCTGTACCATAATTACTGAAGTTGCTTTTAAGATCATTGTCTCCAGGTTGTGCTGTGGTACTGGCCACCAAAAGCGTCTGTTCGAATGCCTGTCGTGGTGGATTTAATTGGTTGTTATTACCGGCGGAGTTGAAGTGAAGGCCTCCTTGATCGTATAGATATTGCCAGCCGGCCTCTACAACGGGATCACCTACCCAGCCATCCATATTATAGCTGGTCGTAATGATCTGCGCTCCATTGTCTACGGCATAGGCAAATGTCTCCGCAATGATACTCGAAGTCCATGGTCCCGAACCGTACCAACGTAGAGGCATGATGGTTACGCCCCCGGCCGTACCAGAAACACCGGTCGTATTGTTCGTTTCTGCAGCCACGATACCGGCAACATGGGTGCCATGCGAGCCCCCTTCCGGATTGGGATCATTATCGCCTGAACTAAAATCCCAACCATTCACGTCATCGATATACCCATTCGCGTCATTATCGATATTATCTCCGGGTATTTCATCTGTATTGACCCAAATGTTGTTTAATAGATCCTCGTGATCCAGATCTACTCCATCATCCGTGACCGCAACGACAATATTAGGATCACCGGGTGTTGTGTCCCAGGCCAGATCACTCTGCATTAATGGAAGGTGGTATTGATCGCGGTATAAGGGATCATTGGGTATCAATTCACGAGGATCGGGTCCGCGATATATGTAATTCGGTGTCGCCCAGGCCACTGGATCTAACACCGAGAAATATTCAATGACGTCTATCGGATCCGCTTCGCCTTTGTAGGATACCTGGACAAGATTCAGACGATCCCCGCTCGGATCTGTAAAACTAAACAATTCGTCTGTATCGAATTCTTCAATTGCATCCCGCAATTCCGGCGATGTCATTTCAGCCAAGGTTTCGGTGACTATCGATGATATCTCATCGGTGCCCAGGGCCAGGACCAGTTCGCCTGGAATCGGCTGACGCGTCGTTAACGACGACTCTTTTTGCTCCAGCGGATCGAAATTGGCCTCCCCCGCTATGTCTGTGATGGTCACAGGACCAGCGTTTGTGAGGCCCAACTCGTCGTCGAAATCAAGATAGAATATCTGTCCCTCTGAAGAGTTGATATCTGAATCAATGAGTTGAAGATCCGGTAAATTCGGTGGATTGTGTTGGTGCGTATCCTCTCCCTCAGACGTCTCCATATTTCCGTCTGGTTTGACATAAGTGCTTATATTGGATATAGTTGAACTTTCAACACTATTGTCTGGTGGTCCCCGGATATCAATGGATGAGGCGTATTCACTATATGGATTCATATCGTTCAAATCCATCGGTGTACTGCCGTCCTCAATGAGTACGGCAGTATTATTTAACGTCGGTTCTTCAGCCGCTATGTGAACGATTTCTATTCCGTTCGTTTCAGTGCCGGTGCCTTGTTCGGATTCACCTTGGAGTTCAGGCAAAAAGACACTATCCTGGGCAGGATCAGTCTCATCGAGGATCGAATGACTGGCACTCTCGCCGGGGTCATATTGAGAGATACTAACATCATCCGGCTCATCATCTTCGGCCTCTTTGTTATCTTCAATAGACAAAGTGAGAATTGGTTCCAAAAGATCGGTTTCAACCCTATCGGAACAACGATCGTCCAGATCAATCTGCCAGTTTATCGGTAGTTGTTGCTCTGTCGGTTCAGAAATCCCCAACGACTCTACATGCAGGACGATGGGTGATGCCATATCAATCAAAGGATCGGGTGCAACCGAACTCAGCAGGCCATCGCCGGAAAGCAAGATTCGGGGTTCGAGCTTTTCCAGAAATGTGGGCGGGGAATTCTTGGATTCAGTGGTTGAAGAAGACCTTCGATCCTTGATATGTTTCAATCTTTTCAACGCCCTGCCTCCATTGCTCATTGCAAAGCTGCTAAAAGCATAAAATCGCAACAGGCAATCGCTTTACAATGATCCTCATTCAAGCTCAAGGATATGATCTCCTCCTGAGCATGATATAACTCTAAAATATAGGACTATGATAAGGACTGTCAAGTAGGAAAATAAAAAATTTGGAAAAAGATATCGGACAATGTTGTATAAGATTTTCATATGGCCATTTCTTCATTAAGGCCCTTAAGTTTCTTTCACCAAAGATTATTTAAAGTTGATTGATTAAATATACGATGTTGTGTGCATTAATATTAAATGTTTTAGTTTCATGAACTATTAAAAGGCAATTTTTTGTAACCCGAATCTGCATTGGAAAAGTGAGTGAAAAAAGGAAAAGTAAGTTCCTCTCAGAAGCAGAGCTTCAAACGCTGCAATCATATGTGAAAAGCCAAGCGGACCTGGCAAGAGAAAAAGGAACGACACGGGCCATAGTTGATGAAGTGATTGTCCTATTATTGGCGAGAGTGGGCTTGAGGGCAAATGAATTACGCTCGCTGACCATCAAAGATTTACCGAAAAATAATGGTGATAAGGTTCTGAAAATTCGCAACACAGAGGGCAAGGTTCTCAGAACAGTCGACATATCTGAAGACATTGCTCAGTTACTATCAAGGTTCGTAAGGCTCTATCGTAAAGGAGCTGCAAAAACGGACACTCTGCTGGAGAATGAAAGAGGAAATCCATTCGGGTATATGAGTCTATATAACAAGGTGCGCAGAATCGGAGAGCAGGCGGGAATCGGTAAAATTACCCCCGCGATATTGCAACACACCTATTTGGTTCGCCTTTACGAAAAGGAACAGGATCTTCGATACGTCCAGGAACAGACAGGTTACCTTAGCCGAAGGACATTAGCCAAATATCTGATAAATGGCCGCAGTCGAAGAGTGACGCTTAAGCGAGGCAGCGCAGAATTGAATACACAGGAATCTGCCGAACAAAAGAGCAGGCATATAGAATCCGAGCGTATCTGTGAAGCCTGTGGAACACAATGTGTAGTAAGTCGTGGTCGAAGAATCGAATCGGGTCAGTTTCTTTGTCAAAAGTGTCTGGAGTATTTTCGCACTGATTCGTTCGAGGATTGATGTTGATTATGCAAAGGTTGTCATCTCAAAATTATCCGGTATAGGCTGAATTGGAAGGCTGAAATCATATGAGTGTGAGTAAGCGTTTCTGGCTGTTTCCGTTCGTATATTTGACAATCCTGACTGTTCAGGCACGAGCAGCCTCTCAGACGGGGATTGCGGCGATTACAAATCCGAGCGCTGATGTGACACTTTCATTCGTTCAGCCCGGTCGAATCGAACGGATACATATCAAAGAAGGAGATGCCGTCAAGGCTAACCAGGTATTGGCCCAGCAAGACGATGCGATCGATCAGGCCCGACTGGCACAACTTGAGGCCGACTCGAAGAATATGACGAACATCGAGGCCGGCAAGTTTTCACTGGCCCAGAAGAAAGTGGACCTACAAAAGCTTGAGATCGCAGCCGCACGTAACGCGGCTACGGAATTGGAAGTGGAACACGCCAAGCTGGATGTGAAGATCGCCGAACTGTCGCTGGAGTTGGCGCTCTTTGAGCATGAGCAGGCCGTCAGAAAATACGAAGAGGCAAAGCTCCAGATCGATAATATGATCCTTAAAAGTCCAATCGATGGCAGCGTGGAAAAACTCGATGTCGAAACCGGCGAGTCCGTCAATGCTTTAGAAAGCGTCGTTCGGATCGTGCAGATAGATCCACTCTGGATCGACGTACCGGTCCCTCTTGTCAATGCTTCGACTCTCGCACGTGATGGTACGGCTGAAGTGATTTTTCAAGGTCATCGCAAAACGACCGTGAAGGGAGGGATTATCTTTATCGCAGCGGTAGCCGACGCCGGCAGCGGTACCATCAGAGTGCGTATCGAAGTTCCAAACAAAGCGAGACGGCCCGCCGGAGAACACGTGACCGTCGTTTTTTCAACGATGCAGGAATGAAAAATGAGTATCAACCAATGAATTTCTATTCCCGTCACATATTTCTCAGTCGCGGCAGCTACTTCAATGTACGAAGGCAATCCACCACAAAAAATGGAGCCGGGCAAAAGAATCTTATTATCCCTCTGACATTTTTGATCATATTTCAATTGTCGGGCTGCGTCTCTGACAAAGTAGATGAGCAAAGTACTCAGGTTTCGTACTCCCAACACCTGGCCAATCAGGGTCCACAACGACGCGCCGACACCGAAGGTCGTGACTTGGAGCGGCCTTTAGGGATCTTGAAACCGGCCCCTTCTCCGTCACCGATGGTATTTGGTGTTGAAAATGTTACCGATCCGAATACAGGCCAAAAAACGATCTTCGGTTCGAGAATAACTCGCCCGGGATTGCCACATTCTCCAATGAGTGTTCTGCCTGAATTGAAGATCGTTACAGATCCGAATACCGGTAACAAGACGGTTCGATTGACGATAGATGAAGCCTTGACTCGGGCGCTTGCCAATAGTCCTGAGATCCGAGTGGTGAGCTTCGACCCGTCGATTGCCAAACAGAACGTCACTCGGGCTGCTTCAGAATTCGATTTCACCGCCTTCGGTCAAGTAAACTATCAAAAGGAAGACATTCCGCCAAACAGCATATTTCAACCCGGCCAGTCGGATGTTCGAACATATGAAACCGGAATTAAGCAACTGGGCGTCACCGGTGTGGAATGGTCGGTCAGTTACGCTTTGACTCGTAGCTGGGATGATTTGGTTGGCAGGACTCTCTCCACTCGCTTTGAACCCATATTGGCTTTTCAACTCAAACAACCGCTGTTGCGCGATGCCTGGCAGGAAGTTACTCTGGCTGGTGTGAATATTGCCACGCTTAATTATAAGATCGCCCTGTTGGATTTCCGTGACAAGAGCGAGGACATCGCTATTCAAGTCATTTCGGCCTACTGGAGGCTTGCTCAGGCCCGCCGTGATGCAACAATTCAAAAGGAACTCCTGGATGGGACGCTCGATACCTTAAACAAAGTCGAGGGTCGCCGGGGGATTGACGCCACCAACGTTCAGATCAAGCAGACCGAATCATTTGTCAAAATCCGAGAGGCAACCTTACTTCAAACCAGAAAAGCCATATGGGATGCGCAGGAAGTGCTTGTACGATTGATGGCTGACACCCAATTGAATGTGCTCGATGAGTTTGAAATCATTCCTGCTAGTGAAGCATCACAAGAAACTCAAGAGCTTGCCCCCCCGGACGTTCTGGAGCAGGCCATGCGCACGAATCCAACGATTCAGCAAGCCCGGATCGGGTTAGAGATTGCGGATATCAATGTTCGCGTGGCCGAAAACCAAAAGATGCCGCGATTGGACCTGATCGCCTCGGCGAGTACCCAGGGATTACACCCGGATGCGGATACCTCGCACGACCGGCTCAAGAGGGGCGATTTCGCCAGCTATGCCGTTGGATTATCTCTGGAATACCCGCTCGGCAACCGTCAACGGGAAGCGGAATTACTGCAAAGACGGCTTGAACGCAGACAAGCCGTCGCCACCTTACAGAATGTCGCCGATCAAGTAGCCATAGCTGCAAAGGAAGGATTGCGGAGGATCAAGACAAACCATG
>Ga0272441_10006326_pt1 | contig 19920 bp, 12 predicted proteins | sample SSMProp6N_FD_193582 | JGI IMG/M metagenome (GOLD analysis project Ga0272441, IMG submission 193582) | Marine sediment archaeal communities from Little Sippewissett salt marsh, Falmouth, MA, United States - SSM-Prop-6N | ecosystem: Environmental > Aquatic > Marine > Wetlands > Sediment ... | reverse complement strand
TGGCAGCGGGTAGGCACCGTCAATCCGCGTGCGGTCATCAATAGTCTGGATACAGCGGTTGTTGAGATTTCGGGTGTTATCCCGGCCTTATCAATGACAGCGGATATCTTTGATGTGTCTTTGAAACCGCTTTCGAGCACGCAAACCACCTCGCTTGACGGCGGCTCCCTCTATACCGCGGAACTGAAAGAACAAACCCGCCTTACGAACGTTGAGCAGTTTACCCTGTTCTCAAAATCTCTGGCGACAGCCGATGGGCCGGTCTATTCCTGTAAAACAGATGCCGCGTCGCAGAAAAAATGGTTTGTTCTGGGAGGCGGAAGAGTTAAACAGGACAGTTCCGTGAAACTCATCCTCAATTCGCCCGATTTTGTTGCGGCTAATGCGGTTCGCAACCGGATCAATGAGCGTTTTGGCCCCAAAACTGCGACCGCGTTATCGACAGCGGAAATTTCCCTGTCGTTTCCTGTTCGGTATATCGATCAGAGAGAAACGTTTTTACGACTTGTTGAGTCCCTTATGCTTGCGGAAAATCCCGACATACAGAACGAATACGCACAGTCCCTCGTCCGGAAAATCGTTTCGAAAAGCAGCGACATTGAAAACGCGGAAATTGCATTGGAGGGGATCGGCCGACCGGCCCTGGACACGATTGCTCCCCTGCTCGAACATCCCGATCCGGTTGTGCAATTTCACGCGGCTCGATGCATGTTGAATATCGGCGACAGCCGTGGGCTTTCCGTTCTCAGGTTCGTTGTCACAGATGAACAAAGCCCCTATTGCCTTGAAGCCATCCGCGTGATTGGACGAAACGCGAAACGGCGAGACGCCCTGCCGATCCTGACAAACGCCTTGAATAATCCCCGAATTGAGGTTCGTCTTGAGGCGTATGAAATGCTGCTCCTTCTGAACAGCCCCGCCATATCGAGAAAAACTGTGGCCAACGGCGCCTTTATTATTGATAACGTTGTTTGTTCAGGCCCCCGAACGGTCTATGTTTCCCGACAGGAATTTCCGAAAATTGTGCTTATCGGTTCCCCTATTTATTGCAATAAAAACCTCTTTATCCAGTCCCCCGACCAATCCATTACGATCAATTCGGTGCCGGACAACAAATATCTTTCAGTCTCCCGAAAACACCCAAACCGACCGCGTGTGCTGGGGCCGCTGATGTGCAATTATGAACTGAGCAGTCTAATACGAACACTGGGCGAATTGTCTGATGTCAAAGAGAGTGCGGCCGCTCAGCCGGGACTGGCGGTTCCGTATAGTGATATTATTGATATTTTAGAAATCATGAGCACTCAGAACGCCATTCCGGCTCAGTTTATCGCAGGACCCGAACCGACAATGGAACCGGTTTTACAGGAATTACCATCAAATTGACGATACAATTATAATAACGGAAGAGGGATTTTTCCTAACTGAAGGTTTTTATGAAGCTTGAAAAAATTGTCATCAACGGATTCAAAAGTTTTGCCGACAAGACGGAACTGAAAATCAGCCATCCGATCACCGCGATCGTCGGGCCTAACGGGTGCGGCAAAAGCAATGTTGTGGATGCACTAAAGTGGGTTCTTGGAAACCAAAGCCCCAAAAGTCTCCGAAGCGGACAAATGGCGGATGTGATTTTCAGCGGTTCCAGCAGCCGTAAACCCAGCGGGATGGCCGAGGTCAGTCTGTATTTCTCCGATGTTCGAGGACTGGGATTGGAGCAGGACGACCTGCAAATTTCGCGTCGGCTGTTCCGCAGCGGCGACAGTGAGTACCTGCTCAATAATAAATCCTGCCGGCTGAAGGATATCCGTGAACTGTTTATGGATACCGGCATCGGGGTCAGCGCCTATTCGATTATCGAACAGGGACAGATTGATCAATTGCTGAAGGCCTCGACGCAGGACCGCCGGATCATTTTTGAAGAAGCCGCCGGAATCAGCAAGTACAAGGCCCATAAGAAAGAAGCGATTCGCAAACTGGAACGCACCGAGCAAAATCTGCTGCGTCTGGCGGATATTGTCAATGAGGTGCAGAAACAGCTTCGCAGCATTAAACTTCAGGCCGGCAAAGCACGCAATTATCTGGAATACAGCGACCGGCTCAAAGAACTTCGTGTCAATTATTCGCTGGCGGAATACGACCGGATTATTACCCAGCGGGATGAAAAACGGGCCTTGCTGGCCAAGCAAAAAGACCTGTTCAGTGAAACGGTGGCCAGTGTGGCGCGGTGTGATACCGCTGTTTCGGAGATGTCCGAGGAACTCCTGAAAACGGACAGCCAGATCAGCCATTGGGACGGCACCCTGATTTCCTCGCGGAGCCAGATTGAACAGCAGCATGACCGCCTCGGTTTTCTGAACCATCGCATTCAGGAACTGCAGGAACGAAAACAAAATGCCGCTGTGCAAATCGAGAAACTGACGGAACAAACGCGGCAGCTTTCCGCCCAGTTAGCTTCGTGCCAGGGTAATCTCGAAGAGGTCCGACATCTTTCCGAGACAACTTCAGCCGAACTTCAATCATCGGAAGCGGCCGTCTCTCATATTAACCGTTCATGCACGGAACTTCAGGCCCGGTTGGAAGATGAAAAATCGGGGATTATTGATATCGTTCGCCGGACAGCGCAACTGCATAATGAAATCGAAAGCTTAAGCAGTTACCGGGACAGTCTTTCCGGCCGGAAGACGCGATTGTCAGGCAAAGCCGAAGAAACAGAAAACCGTCTGTCTCAATGGCTGACCGAAAAGGCCCAGCAGCAAACGAAACTCGAAGATATCCATTCGGTGCTTTCGGATTTGCAAAACAGTCTGAACGCCAAACGGGACGAAATGGAGTCGGTTGGCGACGAACGCGGGCGGCTGCTGGAACAGAACGCTTCCTCCAAAGAGCGTCGCAGCGCCATTTCCAGCGAATTGAACGTCCTGAACGATATGGAAGCCCGGCGACAGGGTTTGAACAAGACCATCATTGAAATATTAAGCAATGAATCGGAAAAACGCGATTACGTCGAGGGCGTTGTGGCCGATGCGATTATCGCGGATCCCGAGTATGCACAGGCCGCCGAAGCCGCCCTGGAAGGTCTGGCCGATGCGCTGCTGATTAACAGCACCGGCGCTTTTCTGAACGACACGGCCCTGAAGAAGAAACTGGATGGCCGGATTCGCGTGGTCTGCATGGACCGGATTCGTCCGTTCTGTGACACATTCGATTTTTCGGACTGCTCCGGTGTTCTCGGGCGACTGGTGGAATACCTCCGTTACGAAAGCCGTTTTGCTCCTCTTGCCTGGAGTATGCTCGGTGACGTGATTCTTGTTGATAGCATTGAGAACGCCATTTCACTGTCCACAAAAAGCGGCGGCCGTTACCGGTATGTCACTCTGACAGGGCAGATTTTGACCGCCGGAGAAGTTCTCGGTGTAGGGCCGGTGGGCAAAAAAACCGGATTGGTCTCGCGAAAGAGCCGGATCCAGCAATTACAATCCGAATTAGAAAACATTCAACAGGAAATTTGTGAACGGGACAGCCGTCTTGCAGAAAAAGAGCATAAAAACGAACATCTGGCACAACTCTGCAAAGAGCTTCGTACAAGCATTTACGAAGCCAATACAGAAAAAGTGGACGCGGAATCCCGACTGAAAATTCTGGAAGACAATATCTGCCGGATCAAAGAAGAACAGCCGGTGATTGCCGAAGAAATCGGTATGCTCGAAGAAGAAATCCAGAGTTCCGTCCACAAAGAGCATGTTTCCCGCCAGAAACTGACTGAACTGGAGCAAATCAACCGGGACCGCAATGAACACATCCTGCAGCTCCAGAGCCGCTATGAAGAGCAGCACCAGGTTCGTCAGCAGCACAATGAAAAACTGACCGAACTGAAGGTGCGTCTGGGCCAGATCAATGAACAGCAGAATTCCATTCGACAACAGATCACTTCGCTCCAGAGCCAGTTGCAGCATGGCCGTATCGGGATTGAATCAGCGCGAAGCGAAGCGGTTGGCTGCAACGATCAAATCGCTCAAACCGAGCGGAATATTCTCGCCGCCGAATCGCGGGTTTCTGAGTTGTATCTCGAAAAAGAACAGGCACAAAAAATCAGCGTTCAACTGCATCATAAATCGGAAGAGCTGCATTCACAGAAAAATCGAAACCAGGAAGAACTGCGGGTTCAGCGAGGACGCCAAAGCGACGTTGAGGAACAGCTTCATCAGATCGAACTGGCGTTAAGCCAGCTCCAGGTCAAAGAAGAGGACCTGACGGCCCGTGTTCAGGAAGAACTGCAGATTCATCTGGAGCAGGCCTATCAGGATTTCCAGGAAAACGATGTGGATTGGGAACAGGTTCGTGAGGAAATCGCGGACCTTCGGGGCAAAATTGACCGGCTGGGGAATGTCAATGTTGACGCCATCGAACAGCAGGCAGGCCTCGAAGAACGAAATGAGTTTTTGACAACCCAGGTTGAAGATCTGAACCAAAGCAAGAATCAACTGGAACAATTGATCATACGGATCAACAAAGAAAGCCGGGAGAAATTTGAGGTGACATTTGAAACGATCCGTGCCAATTTCCAGCAGTTATTCCGTAAGCTGTTTGGCGGCGGGAAGGCGGATATTTTGCTGGAAAATCCGGAAGACATCCTTGAAAGCGGCATTGAAATCGTCGCACGCCCCCCCGGCAAGGAAACCCGGACCATCAGCTTGTTGAGCGGCGGTGAAAAGACCATGACCGCTATCGCCCTGCTGTTTTCGGTCTTTCAAAGCAAGCCGTCCCCGTTCTGCGTGCTGGACGAGGTTGACGCGGCCCTGGATGAAGCCAATAACGAACGGTTTAACCTGATTGTTCAGGACTTCCAGAAACAGTCGCAGTTCATCATCATTACACACTCCAAGCGGACGATGAGTATTGCCGATGTTCTCTATGGAATTACGATGCAGACCCAGGGCGTCAGTAAAAAAATCAGCGTCCAGTTTGAAAATACCCAAACGGACACGGAAATGGCGGTGGCCTGAGATACTCATCCTGAATACGATCTATTTCTTCATTTATGATGACCCAAAAAACAGACATCTATCAGCTTAAAAACGGCATGACCCTGCTTGGTGAACGGCTCGAACACGTTCTTTCGGCCTCGTTTCAGTTTTTGCTGCCTGCGGGAGCGTCGCTTTTGCCGGAAGGATGCTGCGGAGCTAGTACTGTTATCGCCGACTGGCTGTTCCGGGGAGCCGGACAGCGCAGCAGCCGGGAATTGATTCAGGCGCTTGACCGGCTGGGGATTCATCGAAATGCCTCGCCTTCGGCGTATCATTTGTCTTTAAGCGCATCGCTGGAAGCCGGCAATCTATCTGAGGCGCTGGACCTTTACGCGGATATGATTTTAAGGCCCCAACTGACGGCAGAGCAGTTTGAATTGTCGCGTCAGTTGGCGGTCAGCGAATTGCAGGGATTGGATGACAACCCGCGGCAAAAAGCGATGATCCTGCTGTATGAAAACTTTTATCCGGACCCCTTTGGCCGCCCTGCCGTCGGCAAGTTGGATGAATTAAAAGGACTGTTATTTAAGCGGACCGCTGAGATTGCCCGAAATATATTCAATCCTTCCGAAGTTATTTTTTCGATTTGCGGGAATTACGATTTTGAGGCGGTCAAAGATCAGATCGAAAAAACATTTGACCGCCCTTCCGGCAAAGGATTATCCGCACAACCGCCCGTGATGAAGGGAAAAAACTATCGGCATTTCCCAACGGAAGGCGCCCAGGTGCATATTGGAATAATGACCCCGGCTCCGCTGGCCGTTTCCGACGCTTATTATGAAATGGCGGCGGCGGTTTCGATTCTGTCGGGCAGCATGAGCAGCCGCCTGTTTACGGAGGTCCGCGAAAAGCGCGGTCTGTGTTACGCGGTTGGCGCAAGTTATAAAACCATGAAGGACCATGCGGGAATCGCCTGTTATGCGGGGACGACACCCGACAAAGCCCAGCAGACCCTGGATGTGATTCTGGACCAATTTCGCATCCTGAAAAACGGCATCAGCGACGATGAGATTCAACGTGCCAAGGTCGGCCTCAAAACATCCCTGATTATGCAATCGGAATCCACGTATGCGCGGTCTTCCGGAATCGCGGCCGATCACTTTTTGTTGGGACGCATCCGTACACTCGATGAAATTCGCGAGAAAATAGAGGCGCTCAGTGTCGATTCGGTGCAGGAATGCCTGAGACGTCATCCGTTCGAGGACTTTACTGTCGTGACCCTCGGCCCCAAAACCGTAAACCTTTAGAGAATCATCCCCTGAAAAATGAACTTTGAACATCGACAATTAGACAACGGGCTGACGATTATCGGGGAAGTCAACCCGAATGCACAGTCAACAGCGGTCGGTTTTTTTGTGCGAACGGGTGCCCGCGACGAAACGCCGGAAGTCAACGGCGTCTCTCACTTTTTGGAACACATGCTTTTTAAGGGAACCAATGCTCTTTCGGCGTTGGAAGTCAACAATGCCTTCGATCGTCTCGGGGCCAAATTCAACGCCTTTACCAGCGAAGAAAATACGGTTTTTTACGCGGCGGTGCTGCCTGAATATCTGATGGACGTATCCAGCTTGTGGATGCAGCTTATGCGGCCGTCGTTACGGGATGATGACTTTAAAATCGAAAAAAACGTGATTCTTGAAGAAATCGCGATGTATAAAGACCTGCCGCAGTTTGAAGTCATGGATCAGGCGCGTGCCCTTCATTTCGGCAGTCACCCCTGCGGCCACAGTGTTCTTGGGACCAATGAAAGCATCGCATCCCTGACGGCGGACCAAATGCGTGAGTATTTTTCACGGCGATATGCTCCCAACAACATCACGCTTGCGTGCTGCGGGAACTTTGATTTTGAGAACCTCTGCCAACTTGCCAAGCAGCATTGTTCCGGTTGGAAGACAATGGATACTGTTCGCAAGACCGAGGATACCGCCGGGACATTCCAGAGCAAGCATGTCACAAATATCAATTTAGTTCGTCAGCATATCTGTTTACTCAGTCCGGCGGTTTCGATGCAGAATCCTCGCCGGTATGCCGCCTCGCTCTTAGGGCAGATCATTGGCGATGACTCCGGTTCCCGCTACTATTGGGCACTGACGGAACCGGCTCTGGCAGAGGTTGCTTCGATGCAATGTGAGTCAATGGATGGGACGGGGGTCTTTTACAGCTATATCTGCTGTGATCCGGACAAAACAAGTCGTGTTCTGAGCACTGTACAGGAGCTTTTTGCCGAGCTATGCAAAAACGGCATTACTGAAGCGGAGTTGGAGGCGGCACGAAATAAAACACTCAGTGCCCTGACGATTAAATGTGAACAACCGATGGGACGGCTGGTTAGCTTGGGCTTTAATTGGGTATATAATCAGCAATATCGAAGCGTAAAAGAGGATGTTGACGTCGTTCACGGCGTAACACTTGATGACATTTCGAATCTTATCGAGCAATTGAATCCGGGAAAATTCACCATGTTATCACTGGGACCTAAAACTTCATAAATTTGTGATAATATTGGTCATTTTAGTAAAATACGCTCTCCTCTTTCTTGATTTTCTTCTGCTATTATGATATAACTGATGGAAATTTATAGCGGAGGAAATATGTCTTCAGATGAAAAGAAAGATCGTGACTTAGATGCGGATATTCTGCAGGGCAAGGCGGATATCCTGAAAGCTCTGCGCGCGGCGGGAAAGCATGTACCCGATAACGCAGAAACGGATATGGGTGACGCCGGCGGCGATTCCGTGGAAGACCATGAAATTATCGATATTCCTGATGAGCCGGAACTTATCAATCCGGATTCGGACGAGACCATTGAATGGACAGAGGAAGAAGAAACCGCTGAAACTGCCCCCGGCAGGACTGACGCTTCTCAAGCGGCACACGCCCCTGAATCCCCTAAACCATCCGGACATAAGGACATACGACGGCTTGAAAGCCGGATTTCGACGCTTTTGGAAGAAAACGAACGGTTGAACGCTGATCTGAAGGATCATATTCAGGATGCCAACCAGATACAGCGGCTTCGATTTGAACTGAGCCAAACGGAAGTGGCCCTGTCTCGGGATCGCAGCAATACCCGCATGCTTGAAACCAAACTCAATGAGGTTGAAGGTTTCAGGGCACTGCTGGAGCAGGATTGTCGCTCATTATCAGAGAAAGTCGAGGACCTTGAAGAGCAGCGGAAACAATTAAACGAAAAGCTCAAGGGCCTTCAAACCGAACATGCGGAATACCGGGAAAAAACCGGACGTGAAGTCGTCGATCTCAATAAGCAAATTGAGATGATGAGGGAAGAGTCTGAGGCATTGAAGAATGATCTTGTTCAGTCCCGCCGTGAACTTGAAGAGATCCGGTCAAAAACAACCGACGAAATTGAACAGCTTCATCAGCAGCGAGAATCCCTTGAACAGGAAAAGGACTCGCTCCAGCAAACGATTTCGGCATTAAACCAGGACATCCAGGGTCTTAAAGAAAAAGAACAAGCTCTCCTGCAATTACAACCGCAGTTTGAATCGGTACAGCAGGAACTGAGCGAAGCACAATCAAAGTTTTCTGAAGAGCAAAATCTTACAGCCGAACTCCAAGCCGACATTGACAGACTTCGCAGTGCCTGTGATGAAAAAGACCATGCCCAGGAACAGCTTCGCGTTGACATCGAAAACTACAGATCGGAGGCCCAGCATCTTAATGGCGAGCTTTCGGCACTTCGTGAGCAGTTTGGTCAGGAAAAACTCACTTTGTCCAGTCGCCTGGAGAAGACGACCCAGGAAAAACACCGACTCCAGGAGACGCTGGAACAGACCCGTGCAGAGCTTTTACAAGCCCGGGAAGAAAGCGATCTGAAAATCAACGGTCTGAACGAACAGGTTCAGCGGTTAACCGGCGAATCCGATGCCGCTAAAGAATCGTATGAACAGTTGCGCCATGACTACGAGACGCATCAGGCACAGGCGGGAAGTGAGATTCAGCAACTTCAGGAGCGGCTCCGGGACGAGGAGCAAAAATATCAATCCGAGATGCAGCAGCTTCGGGATACGCTTGAACACACGCAAAGAGAGCGTGAACAGGTCCGCGAAGAAAGCGGGCAGGAAATTAACGGCCTGAACGAACAGGTTCAGCGGTTAACCGGCGAATCCGGTGCCGCCAAAGAATCATATGAACAGTTGCGCCATGACTACGAGGCCCAACAGGCACAGGCCCAAAGTGAGATTCAGCAGCTTCATGAGGAATTGTCTGCTCTTCGGGAACAATTCGATCGGGAAAAACAATCCCTTTCCCAAAGTACCGAGCAAATGGATCAGGAGAAACAGCACCTGCAGGAAACGCTGGAGCAAACCCGTACGGAACTGGCACACGTTCACGAACGGAACGGTCAGGAAATCAATGGCCTAAACGAACAGATTCAACGGCTGACCGGCGAATCCGATGCCGCCAAAGAATCATATGAACAGTTACGCGGTGAACATGAAGCCCATCAGGCACAGGCCGAAAGCCAGATGCAGCAGCTTCAGGAACGACTCCTAAACGAGGAGCAACAGTACCAGTCTGAGACACAGCGGCTTCACGGCGAGCTTTCGACCCTCCGTGATCAGTTTGAGCATGAAAAACACGCCCTCTCTGAACGTATCGAGCAGATGACCCAGGAGAAACAGCACCTGCAGGAAGCTCTGGAACATGCTCATAGTGAATCTTCAGATGCCCAGCAACAGGAAAGCCAGACTGTCCATGCTCTTCAGGACCAGGTCCTCCGTCTTTCCAATGATGCGGCGGCTTTGAACGAAAAATACGAGCAAATGCGTCATGAATATGAAGCGTATCAAACACAGTCCGAAGGTGAAATCGGCCATCTCAACGAGCAGCGCCAATCACTTCAGCAGGAAATTGAACGGCTGCGACAGTCAAATTCCGAATTAAAATGCGAGGCAGACGCCAATAAAGTTAACGCCGAAGCATTATCGCAGGCCCATCAGCAGATTGAGCGTCTCTCGGCAGAGCATCTGAAGATTACGGAGTTCCATGAACAGAGCCGTTCTGTCGCCGGGGAAAATGAGGTTTTCCAAAATCGCCTCAACGAACTCCAGACCCAGAACAATAAACTCGCCGAAACCCTGTCCGGACTTCGTCAGCAATTCGACCACATGCAGACATCCAAACAAACACAGATCGATGCGCTTCAGAAACAGTCGGACCATTTCGAACAGCAGCTCCGAAGCGTTGAGGACATACAAGCTTCAATGCGGCAGTCACAAGAGGAATCGGCCCGTCTTCGGGAGGATCATGAAAGATTGCGAGGAGAATTGCTCGGTGTCAAATCCCAGCTCCGTACGCATGCAGATTCTGAAAACACGATGCGGATCGATGCGGATGAAAAAGCACCCCCTCAGCCGGTTTCCGAACCGATTCCGGAAGCATTACAACCTCAGATTCCTGCGTACAATCTCGCCGAACAAATTATGTCGGAACATCGCCGCTCGGTGGGCGCTCGCAGGCAGCGTGTGGAACCGTCCGGTGTCAAGGTTAAAAGTGAATCCATCAAAGACGTCGTTAAGCATTATGTCGGCGGGCCTGCCGTTCCTGTCAATGCAATGCCCGGCTTAACAACATCTTATCATGATTTATGGAATGACGACTCCTTGACATCCTTCCAGCAGGAACTCTTGCTGGAAATCACACAAAAAGATATTTTAAAGTACTGTGGAAATTAACCCTTAAAAGGTTCGACACGAAGTCCTAATCTAAATGGGTGGTATAGCGATATATTTGCTTCCAGGAGGGATCACCTTGTTTTTGAGATCGTTTTGGCCATACCTGGCCGGCGGATTGGTTCTGCTCTGCCTTCTGGCCATCCTGCTTGTTGTGGTCAAAAGAAAAAACAGAAATGCGCCCAAAGCGACTGCACGCACGCTTGAGACCGCCGCGCCGGACACCCTGATGCAGCCAATCCTTCAAACCCTTTCCCAAAAAAACGGGCAGCCGCAGACGCTGCTGTTGGCGGCATCACGGCTCAACGACCTGCCGGTCACGGTCCCGATCAACCTGGCAATCCATTTAGCCGGTCAGGGAACCTGTTTATTGATCGATCTGGACAGCAAGCGTGACGCCCTGGCTCAGGTATTTGATGTTGATTCTTCCAGAATTGACACGTGTCTGAAGGTGTCCCCCATTCAAACATCCTTCGAGCACCTGTCGATCTGGCCGGCACGGTATTTTGACCTGCTCAAGCATACAAATCTTCGATCACTGCTGAACGATGCAAGCAAAAAATATGATCACACCCTTCTTTACGCCCCCTATCTCACTGTTCTGGTGGATCGAAAACAGATTGCCTGCTGCTCGAAACGGGCGGTTGTATTTTGTAAGCAAAGCGAACAGCCGGCACAGGATCACCTCCACCGCCTATTAAAGGAGTGTAATTGTAAAATCCTGTACGAAATGTGACAGCGTTAGAATGATCACGATTGAAAATCTCCCTTCCTGCGCGGCTATGTAGGATTTCAAGCGTAAGTTATGAATTGACCCGCGGGAATTTACTACCCTAAAGGGTATAGACGCTAAAGCATCGCGGCAGCGGGATCATCAATCAGCCATCGGATTTTATCCATCACCGGCCACAGCGCATGTACCGGGTACTTGACCGGATCGGGTTCCGTCCGAAACACATCCCCGACAATGCTTGCTTTATTTTTACCGCTGACCAAAATCAATATCCTTTTGGCTTCCCTCATGACAGGCACTGTCAGGGTGATGCGGTTATAGTCCCCGTTCATTCGATAGACCGCGCTGACCAGATCGTCCGTATCAAACTGCACATAGGTGTTCGGGAGAATCGACCCGATGTGCCCATCCGGTCCCATGCCAAGGATAATTAAATCAAATGCGGGGATCTGCCCTTTCGATATCTTAAAAACAGAGCGTATGACCTGTTCGTATTCAGCGACGGCTTCTGCATAATTTTCGGTTTCCCCTGTGACCCGATGGACATTTTCTCCCGGGATCGGAATATCCAGAAGGAATGTATGAGTTGCGAGGCCGAAATTGCTGGCCTCAGAACTCGGCGGGACACACCGCTCGTCCACCCAGAAAATGTGAACCTTGTCCCATTGAATTTTAGAACGAACGGGCGCATTTGAAAGCCGCTCATAAAATCGAACCGGTGTACTCCCGCCGGATATTGCAACACAGAATACCCCCCGCTGCTCTATCGCTCGGTTGGCATATGTAATGAAATATTTCAATGCAAGATCGGCAAGCGCTTCTGCGTCTGCTGCTTTCAGAATTTGCGGTGTTTGTTTACTCTCGGTCTCCATAGGCCCTCCAGAAAATGAGTCTATTTAATTGTTTAATCCACATATTTATATACGAGATGAACGGTGATTTCGAGCAAAAAAAATAAAGAAAGAATCGCCCCCTGTAAGTCTTTTCTGTAAAAGGGGTTATGTTTTTCACGAAAAATGTCTCTTATGTGCTTTTTTGCTCAATAAAAGACCAGAGAATCGCCGCGGCAGCAATGGCGTCGAGGCGTTTTTTCTTTTTCCTGCGGGTCAGATCAAGATCAACCGAAAGATAATCGGCCTCAAAACTGCTCAATCGCTCATCATGCAGAAAAACCGGGCACTCCGTTTTCGCTTCTAGCATCGTGCTGAATTGGCGCACTTTTTTTGCTCTCGGTCCTTCGCTGCCGTCCATATTCAACGGCAGCCCAATGACAACAGCATCAATTTCTTCCGCATCGATGACTTTCAGGATGCGTCGCACGAGTTCCGGTTGGCTCGCCGTTTCAATCACCGCGTGCGGCGAAACGAGTGTTTCAGAAGCATCGGATATCGCTAATCCGGTACGTTTTTGCCCGTGATCAATCGCAAGATATCGCACTGAAATTCCTTTGTATACTGATCGCAATTGAAAATTCCCGTTTCTACGCGGCTATGTCAGGTCGCGACCGTAAGTTATGATTTCGATCGCGGGAATTTACTACCCTAAAGGGTATAAAGACACTCGACGAAGTGAGTTTATAAAAAGCTTTCGCCTTTATTCTTTTGAATTTTCTCTAACAACTCCTTGAGACGGTTTGCATGATCGACCGAACAGACAAGAGTGGCATCTTTGGTGTGAGCGACAATCATATTTTCCACGCCAATCAAAGCGATCATGTGGTCTTTTTCTTCTGTGACAACAATATTATTCTTGCAGTCAAGCAATTCGCTGTGGCCGGAAACAACACAATTATTGTTCGGGTCAGATTCGATAATATCCACTAATGAAGCAAATGAGCCCATGTCGAGCCAGCGGCAATCGAGTGACATTCCATACACATTGTCCGACTTCTCCATGACCGCGTAATCGATGCTGATCTTCGGAAGTTTTGGAAACCACTCCAAAAGAGTCTGCTGCTGACTTCCACTTCCCCAGTCGGCCTGAATATTCCTTAATGGATCAATAGCTTCGGGGAGGAAATTCGCAATCTGCTGAAGGATGGTTTCGCATCGCCAAACAAACATTCCCGAATTCCAGGCATAGTTGCCCTGCTTCACATACTTCTCAGCCGTCTGAAAATCGGGCTTTTCCTTAAACGCTTCAATGCGATGAACGGTATTGGGGGATGCGTTGCAGGAAACCGATTCACCAAACTGAATATATCCGAGCTGTGTACTCGCAAAGGTCGGCTGAATGCCGAACGTCACCAAAGCATCGGGATTTTCATCAACAAAGGACAACGCGGTTTGCATGGCTTCCTGGAATTTTTCTATTGGCTCCAAAATCTGATCCGCCGTCACAACCGCCATGTTTGCATGGGTGTCATACTTATGAAGAATCGTCGCCGCCAGGCTGATTGCGCCAGCGGTATCCCGGATCGCCGGTTCGGCAATCACATTTTCTTCCGGTAGTTCGGCTAAATTCTCCCGCACCATGTCGACATAATCGGCATTGGTCAACACCAGGATGTTCCGCAGGTCAAAGATGGTTTCCAGTCGCTCGAAACACTTACGCAGCAGCGTCTGGCCATCCAGCAGTTTCAGCACCTGTTTAGGACGTTTCTGCCTGCTGAGCGGCCACAACCGCTTTCCGGTTCCTCCTGCCATAATGACTGCGTAATTCATAAAACCTCACTAAAAAAGATTAAGTTACCCTACAATATATGAATTGTCGATTTCAGAAACGGGTTTGATTTTGTTCGCCAGTTCGGCAAAGTCTTTTCGTCCCATCAGGGCAAATGTTGCCTCTTTACCCAACTCTACCGCCGGCTGGTCGTAGGCATTGATATCAAACAGCAGTCCCGCGATCGAGGTGGTCACTTCAAAAAGATAGATAAACTGCCCGATCGCCGAGGGGGTTATTGTGTCAAACAGTACCGTCAGACAGGGACGCTTGTCATGCAGTAAAGCGTATTCGGTGGCCAATTTTTCACTATTGAGCAGTTTTGACATCTTCTGATCGGAAAGATAACTCAGTTCCGGGGCCGATGCGGGCTCTTTGCCGATAACAATATCGCGTGAAAAATCGTTGACCTGTAAAAACGTGAACAGCTTATCGTTCGGCCCTTCACGGTAAAGTTGGACCTGGCTGTGCTGGTCGGTGGTACCAAGCGCATTGACCGGCGTCGGGCCAACAAAGACCGCATTGCCCTGCAAGTCATTTGTTTTACCCAAACTTTCCGCCCAAAGTTGACGATACCAATCCGATAAATCTTTCAGGGCATACGAATATGGCATCATCACCGAGATCGGTTTGCCGCGGTTGTAATAATGCCAGTTAATCGCAGCGTTAATCGCGGCGGGATTCGCAAAAAAGTCCTCCCTGCTGCACAATTCATCCATCTGCGCGGCTCCTGCCAGCAAGGCGTCGATATCAATGCCGCAAACGGCGGCACTGAGAAGCCCCACCGGACTGAGCACACTGAACCGCCCGCCGACACCATCCGGCACAACCAATGTACGCAGTTTCGCGTCGTCGGCAATCTTCCGCATGGTACCGGCATTGGCGTCCGTCGTCGCGACCACCTGCCTGCGGAAACCATCCTCGCCCAGTTTTTTCAATAAAAGCTGGCGAATCACTAAAAACTGTGCTGCGGTTTCAGCGGTGCGGCCGGACTTGCTGATGACATTAAAAATGGTTTTATCCAGCTTGTCGCCAATCCAATCCAAAAAACTGCCGAACTGCATCGGATCGACATTATCAAACACGAACAGGCGAGGGCCTTTTCGCTGCTTTTCGTCGATATTGTACATATAGGGATTCAGCGCGGTCTGCAAGGCGATATTGCCCAACGCCGATCCGCCGATTCCCAACACGACAAAATTTTCACAACCGTCCTTGATGTCCGCAGCAACCGCTTTCACAGAAGCAGGATAATTTTTATTGTATGGCAAATCGCGATATGGAATCACGCCCTCTTTTCGCTGCTTGTTGCATTCAGCAATGGCGGGTAATGTCTTTTGAGCTAAAACGGCGAATTGGTCATTTGTGATGCCGTGTTCGGCACCGATGACTTCGGCGATTACATTTTTATAGTATAACGAAATCGATTCGGACACTCCAATTCTCCATTAGATTGTAGAACGTTCTTGTCTTATACTTTCTGCAATTTGGCGTATTTTACCATGAGTGACTTGGTTTTTCCAGAGTTGAATTTAATAACCACTATACTGTCCTCACCCAAATCGAGGTACTCCTTAACCCGACCCAGTCCGAATTTTTTATGCTCTACAAGCTCATTAACCTGATACAATTGATCGGGTTTGGATTTGGCCTTGGGTTGCGGCTGATAATCATCGAACGAATCCTGCATCTGCCAGTCGCTGTCAAATACCCCGGACTCCCCTTCAAAACCGATTTCGTACAAAAACTGCGACGGTGTGGAGCGTGTGAACTGGCCCCGAATGACACGATGCCGGGCGTAAAACACATGCAGTGTTTTCCGTGCACGGGTAATCCCTACAAAAAACAGCCGGCGTTCTTCCTCCAGGTCGTCCGGGTCGCCGTAGCTGCTGCGTTCGTGCGGCAAAAGCCCGTCCTCAAGCCCGATGATGAACACATGGTCAAACTCCAGCCCCTTGGCCGCGTGCAGTGTCATCAGTGAAACCCGGCCGGATTCGGGATCATAGGCGTCGCTGTCGCTGTAGAGCGAAATCATTTGGAGATAATCCATTAGGTTCGGGTTTTCGGCCCGCTGGTCATATTCGGCTGCCGAATTGATGAGTTCGTTGATATTTTCGACCGCTTCCGAATCGCTTTTCAAGGCATCGGCCAATCCGCATTCGGAAAACAATTTATCCATCAAAGGGGCCACTTCATGCTCGATTTCATCGCGGTATCTGTCAAGCATTTTGGCGAATTCCATGATACGTCCCTGTGTCGGGCGATTGATCGTCTCGACCTGACTGGCTCTTAATGCCGCCTGACACAGAGACAGCCCCTGCATATTGGCAAAAGCTCCGAGACGGTCCAGCGAGGTCTTGCCGATGCCGCGCGGATGCGTACCGACAGCCCGCTGAAACGCTACATCATCCTGCGGATTGACAATGACCTTCAGATAGCTCAGCAAGTCACGGATTTCTTTGCGGGCATAAAACTCGACGCCGCGAACCACCTGATAGGGAAGCTGCCGCTGGACAAAGGCCTCTTCGATAGCCCGGCTCATTGAATTGACCCGATAGAACACCGCCATCTCGTTCGGATCCTTGCCTTCGTTGATCATGGCTTCGATTTTATCCGCGACCGCGTGGGCTTCGGCCGATTCATCGTCACAGGTTTCGATTTTTACATCCTGCCCCCGGTCATGCGTGGCGATCAGTTTTTTCTCTTTCCGCTTGCTGTTGACGGTGATGAGTTGGTCCGCCTTTTCAAGAATATTGGGCGTCGAACGGAAATTTTCCTCCAGCTTCACTACGACCGCTTCGGGCCAGTCCTTTTCAAAGGCGAGAATGTTTTCAATATCCGCCCCCCGCCAGCGGTAAATCGACTGGTCCGGGTCGCCGGTCACGCAGATGTTATGATGGGCCAGCGCAATGCCCTTGGCAATCTGGTATTGGGCATGGTTGGTGTCCTGATATTCATCGACCAGCAGATATTTGAACCGATGACTGAGTTGCTGCCGCACCTCCGGCCAGTCCCGCAAAAGATATGCGGTTTGCACCAGCAGGTCATCAAAATCGAGGGCGTTGTTCTTTTTCAGAATCCGCTGATAGGCCCGATATACCTTGGCAGTGTTTTTTGCGAAAAAATCATCTGCACGGGCCTCGAATGCCTCCACATCTTCGAGATCATTTTTCAGCCGGGACACAAATTCGAGCATTTTCGCCGGTGTAAACCGGGTCACATCGACTTGACTTTCGTTGATGGCCTCTTTCATGGCCCGTTTTTGGTCATTGGTGTCAAAAATGCTGAAATTCGGCTGAATCTGTGCCTGTTCAGCATACCGCCGAAGTACCCGGACGCACAGCGAGTGAAAGGTGCTGACATGCACCCCGGAGGCCGATGTTGATTGGGCCACCCGAATTTTCATTTCCTCGGCGGCTTTGTTGGTAAAGGTGATCGCGCAAATGTTCCACGGCGCCACGCCGGACTCGATCAGGGCCGCGATCCGGCAGGTAATCACCCGCGTCTTGCCGCTGCCCGGCCCGGCCAAGACCAATAAAGGCCCGTTTTTGTGAAAAACCGCCTGTTTTTGCGAATCCGTCAACTTTTCAATAGGAACCACAGATGCCAAATCGTACCTCCGTGCGAGTTCATTGTTCGTAGTTTTGAGTTCATCGTAAGAGTTCAAGCTTTAGCTTGTTTATTGCAGCTCAAAGCCTGCCCTGAGCGAAGCCGAATGGGCTTCCAGCTTGAGAGTCGATGCATCCTGCTTCGGCTCATTACACACTAAAGTGTGAACTCTTACGAAGAGAGAGCATTAGAAAAGATACGCCCTCAAAAGTCAACCGCCCGCCCCGAAATCCGTTGACATTACCAACAAGGGAGTTTAATTTATAGCAATAACAATCCATTTTGACCGGAAAACAGTTACACCAAAGGGAGTTATTACGATGGCAGAAGGTGAATTTGCCGCAAAAGGCGGCGATATACTGATTTACCAAACCGAAAATGGCCGGACCAAAATCGACGTCCGGTTGGAAGGAGAGACGCTCTGGCTGACTCAAGCCGGAATGGCCGAACTCTACCAAACGACAAAGCAGAATGTAAGTCTCCATATTCAAAACATTTACGAGGAAGGAGAACTTAACGAAGATTCAGTTGTCAAGGAATACTTGACAACTGCCGCTGACGGCAAGAACTACAGGACAAAGCACTACAATCTTGATATGATTATCTCGGTGGGGTATCGGGTCAGGTCTCACATTGCCACGCATTTTCGGCAATGGGCGACCCGGCAGTTGAGGGAATATATCGTCAAGGGTTTTGTGCTGAATGATGAGCGGCTGAAAAATCCCGACCAGCCGTTTGACTATTTCGACGAACTGCTCCGCCGGATTCAGGATATTCGAACCTCGGAGCGACGATTTTATCAGAAGATTACGGATATTTACGCCACCAGCGTCGATTATGATCCCACCAATGAGATTAGCATAACTTTTTTTAAGACCGTTCAGAACAAAATGCACTGGGCCATCACGGGAATGACCGCAGCGGAGATCATCCACGACCGAGCCGATGCGGGCAAGCCGAACATGGGCCTGACAAACTGGCGCGGGGAAAAGGTGCGAAAAGGCGATGTGACCATTGCCAAGAATTATCTAAAATCCGATGAACTCTCGGCCCTGAATAATCTGGTGGAGCAATATCTGGTCTTCGCTGAAGGTCAGGCAATGCGGCGGGTCAAAATGTACATGAAAGACTGGATTGAAAAACTAAACGGTTTTCTCTCACTGAACGACCGGAACATCCTGAACGACGCAGGCCAAATCTCCCACGAAATAGCCAAAGAACTGGCCGAAACCCAATACGATAAATTCAACAAAAAACGAATCGCATGGCAAGACAAACAGGACAGTGATTTCGACAATACAGTTAAAATGATAGAGAAAGAAACCAATAAAAAAGCAAAGGAATCAAACGCATGAATCCTCAGTGGTTTGGTGACTCATACGATATTGTTAAACGTTTTTTTGTCAGCCATTTACAAGATATGGGGTACCAAGTATATATTGATCCAATGTTTACTGGTCAATGGGATGGATTAGAAAAACAATTTTATGATTTTATTGGAGCTGTCCCACTTGATTATTTCATAAAATCAAGTAAAAAAACCGCTTTACTACTCGATCCAGATACAGGTATTGGAAAGGAATCAACTGCCAAACATGTATCTATACAAACACTTCGGAATTATCTTCTTCAGCACGAAATTGTCATCTCATACGACCAATCATTTAACCGAAACCATGATTCAAAACAGCAAATGAGGCAGAAACTTGGCTTGCTGAAAAACAATGGTGCAACAGGTTTTTATTATGATTCCCATGCCCGATTTTTATTCACAGCAAAATCATCTGATGAACTTGATAAAGTCAAGGATCATTTCATCGAGACAGGATTACCAAAACATAGGTTAATAACTTCGTGAGTTGTGTATTGTTAGATGCGGGAATAAACTTTCCAAAAAAAATATTGACATAGCTTATAGATTTCGTTATATTTGTTTCTGTGAACAGAAACAAACGTGCTAATTTTAGTTGTTGGTGGCGCTGGCCTGTAGGATGTGGCAACAGGTAGCGTAGACTCTGTAATTGCAGCAAATGGATGTCAAAAAATCGCAGCCTGTGGCTTTTTTAAGAAATCACGGGCCTTTTTTGTAACTCCATAGGATATAGTAAAAAGGCTTCTGCAAAATGGACGACTATTTGGACACAACATTAAACTTGCAGGATTTGGGAATTAGATTTTAAAAATTTTAAGTTCAAGA
>Ga0272441_10006325_pt1 | contig 19922 bp, 13 predicted proteins | sample SSMProp6N_FD_193582 | JGI IMG/M metagenome (GOLD analysis project Ga0272441, IMG submission 193582) | Marine sediment archaeal communities from Little Sippewissett salt marsh, Falmouth, MA, United States - SSM-Prop-6N | ecosystem: Environmental > Aquatic > Marine > Wetlands > Sediment ... | reverse complement strand
GCCACCTGCTGTGGGACCGGCTGTTCCACGGCAACGCCGGCGCGATCGTGTTCTGGTGGGTGGCGATTCAGAACCCGGACCTGAGCCTGTGTCAGGCCGGCAAGGATTTGGGCGCGGTGCTCGCCGAGATGCAAAGCGGCGCGGGACGGGTGGTGTTTGAAGCCGACCGACTGCTCGACCGGATCGCTGTGCACTACTCGATCCCGTCGATGCAGGCCGCGTGGATCACGACCGAAAGCATGGACGCCTATACGCAGGCTGTCGATCAGTGGTGGAAGGCGCTTCAGGAGTTGGGCTATCAGCCCAAATTCGTCGCCTCGCAGCAGATCGAGCAGGGCGAGCTGACCAAGCGTAAGTTCCGGGCGCTGATCATGCCGCGTAGCGTCGCGCTGTCGGCGCAGGAAAAGCAGCAAATCGACGCAATGGTCGAAGCGGGCGGCATCGTGCTCGGCTGGCCCGACCCGGTCGGCGTCTACGACCTGGATCTGGCCAAACACGAAGCGCCTGTCGTACCGACCGGCTACCAGGCCATCAACCCGACCAAGCAGTCCGAGGAAGTCGGCAAGTTGATTCGCCAGGCAGGCGTCGATCCACCGGTAGTCGTGCAGAGCGTGGCCGGCTCGGACCTGACAGGCTTGGAAATCATCCGCTTCGCGCTGGACGACACCCAGATGGTGGGCATCCTTCGCCCGCCCGTCGGCACCAGGGAAGTCGTCGGGCCGGACGGGGTGATCCAGTACCTGCCCGACGAGTCGGGCGGCAAGCCCGTCGAGCGCGTTCGCATCCCTGTGGTCGAGCCCGCTAAGTTCTTCAACGTTCGAACCGGTAAGCCGGTTGACATGGTCGCGCTCGAAGATGGTCGATCGGCGATGGAGGTCGATCTGCGGGCCGGCGACGCGACGCTGCTGTCGGCCGTGCGGGCCGTATCTACCGTAAACGTCGAGCTTGCCTCGCCGCAGGTCAAACGCGGCGGGCAGGTCAGCCTGAAGGTGGCGTGCGACGCGCCAAGCCGGCGTGTGATCCGTGTCGAGGTGCGTCAGCCGGACGGCTCCAATGCGCCGTGGCTGACGCGCAACGTGGTGGTCACTGAGCCGGTCACCATCACCGCCGCCGTCGCGATGAGCGACCCGGTGGGCGAGTGGTCGGTCAAAGTCACCAACGTGTTGACCGGTGCGTCGATAGGCAGCCGGTTCGTAGTCGAGTAGGGCACCGCCGCCCTACGCCCCGACCGCCTCCAGAAACGCCTCGGCCATCAGGGCATGGCCGGGCTTGGACGGATGCACTCCATCGTGGGCCCAGAATTCGGGGCTGCGTTTTTTGCAGGCCTCATCGAACAGCGACTGCGTGCGGATAGGGATCGCGTCGAACTCGCCGGCCAGCCGATCGACCGCGGCGATGTAGGGTTTGACACCCTGGTAGCGGCCCAGGTCGTGATCGGTGCTGATCAGGAACGGCTGCCAGAGAATAATCCTCGCCGGCGTCTGATCGCACACCTGCCGCAGCAGCGCGCGGTAGTTGGTCAGGTACTCGTCGGCCGTCAGTCGTTGGTAGCCGGGCCGCCGCCGCCAGACGCAACTGGCGTCGTTGATGCCTATCAGGCAGCTCAGCCAGTCGGGCTGCTCGGCGATGCAATCGGTTTCCCATCGTGCCTGCAAATCGCGCATCGTGTTGCCGCCGATGCCGCGATTCTCGAACATCAGGTCCAACTCAGGATAGCGCGCCTGAATCACGCTCGACGCGAACAGGAAATAGCCATAGCCCAACTGCGTGTAGGCCTGCTCGCGCCGCCCGCTGTCGGTGATGCTGTCGCCGATGAACAGAACCTTCTGACCTTTCTGGAAAACAAGATCGCCCATGCTCGCCCCTTTCAACTCCCAACATACTCCTCGGGAAGGTGTCAGTGCAGGAAATGCCGCGTACCGGTGAACACCATGGCTACGTCATGCTCGTTGCAGAAGTCGATGGTGGCCTGATCGCCCTTGCTGCCCCCCGGCTGGACGATGGCGGTCACGCCCGCTTCGACCAACGCTGCCGGACCGTCGGGGAAGGGGAAGTACGCGTCCGACGCGGCTACCGCGCCCTTGGCCCGCTCACCGGCCAGTTCGGCGGCGATGCGGCAACTCATCACACGGCTGGTCTGGCCCGCCCCGGCGCCCGCCAGCGCCCGGTCTTTGGCGATGACAATGGCATTAGACTTGACGTGCTTGCACACCAGCCAGGCGAAGCGCAGGTCGACCATCTTCGCTTCGGTCGGCTCGCGCTGTGTGATCACCTGCCACGTTTCGGCGCTGATCGGTTGGTTGTCGACGGCCTGCACGAGCACGGCCTGCCCGAGTGGCTTGACGTCGAGATCGGTCTGGTCGAAGTCGGCCGCTATCGGTCCGACCGCCAACAGGCGAACGTCCTTGCCCCACGCCTTGCTCTCGGTGATGAGCTTGACGGCATCGTCGTCGAACGCCGGCGCCACCCACACGTGCAGCAGAAAACCGCCCGCCCCGGCGGCCTTACCCCAGTTGGCATAGGAGTTTACCACCGCCTCGGCCAGCTTTGCGTCGACCGGCGTGTTGATCGCGAGAATGCCGCCCATTGCCGCGACCGGGTCCGACAGATACGCCCGGCGATAGGTCTCGACCGGGTCGTCGCCCACAGCCGCACCGCACGGGCTGGCGTGCTTGACGACTACCGCGGCCGACGGGCTGCCCAGTTGCCCCACATCACGCACAAGCTCGAGAGCTGCATGGGCGTCGAGGTAGTTGATGAACGACATTCCCATGCCGCCGATCTGTTGCGCGTTGGCGATCGTGCCGGCGACCGGCGCACCCGACAGATACAACGCCCCGGCCTGATGGGGGTTCTCGCCGTAGCGCAGCTTCTCCTTGCGTGCCAGGAAGATGTCCAGTTCCGGCGGAAGCACTTCGTCGGCCGAGTCGGCCTCCGGCGGTTCGATGGCGCCCCGCTTGCGCAGCAACTCACCGAACAGGTAGCGACTGATCGCTCGGTTGTAGAGCCACACCAGGTTGAACGCGTGATGCGCCAGCGTAAGCCGGATCGGATCGTCGGCGTCGATCACGCAATCATTGCGTTCGAGGTGGTCCAGAAGCAGGGGATAGTCGCGCGGCGTGCAGACGATGAGTACGCTGCGATGGTTCTTGGCCGCCGCCCGAACCATGGTGGGTCCGCCGATGTCGATGTTTTCGATCGCGTCGGCAAAGCTACAATCCGGCTGTGCGACCACGCTTTCGAACGGATACAGATTGCACACCACCAGATCGATCGGCTCGATGCCGTGGTCGGCGAGTTGCTGTACGTGTTCGGGGTTCTGTCGATCGGCCAGGATCGCGGCGTGGATGGTTGGGTGCAGCGTCTTGACGCGCCCGTCGAGCATCTCCGGCGCGCCGGTGACCTGTTCGACGAGCGTGACGGCGACCCCCGAATCCTTGAGCAGCCGGGACGTGCCGCCGGTCGAGAGAATCTCAACGCCCAGCCGCGCCAGACCGCGGCCGAGTCGCTCCACGTCTGTTTTGTCGTGAACGCTGATCAGAGCCCGCTTGATTCGAACGCCAGGCACAAATAGATACCCCTCAGAAAAATGGGCCCAATCCAGATTGCCGGGATCAATCCCCCGCCGTCTGGTCGTCGGCCGGCTCGGCCAGCACGTCGTAGCCGCCCACCGCAGGCGTCGCGTCACTGCTGCGGAGCAGGTCGTATCGGGCATCCGCCGGACCCTGCGATGTTTCAGCCGACCCGGCTGTCACGCCTGCATCCGGCTGATCGCCGGCCGGCTGGGCAACCTGCCACGCCGCCGCCAACTCGTCTCGCTTGAGGTACGGCTGCGACCGGGGGTGGATGCACAGCACGCTGCCCTTGCTGCTGGCCACAAAAAGGTCCGAGCCTTTCCGGTTCACCGCAGCCAGTTCGACCCCGCCCGCCCTCGCCGTTCCCACGTCTTCGCCCGTTCGGTTGTCCACGCCGACAATCAGGCCCATACCGTCAAAGAGGTACGCGATCGAACCATGCTGCCCGAGGAACTGCCAGCCGGCCCGACGATGCCATAGCTGCCGCCCGGTGGCCAGGTCCAGCGCGTACAGCCCGTGGTCCTGGCTGTGCTGATACACCGCATCCTGGGTGGCTGCCGGCGAATGCAGCAACTGACCCGGCGTGCGAAATCGCCACCGGACCCGCCCCGACTCGGAGTCAAGACAGTAAACCGACCCGGCGGTGCTGGAGACCACCACCGCCTGTCCCGACACCTGCAAATCCGCCAGGATCGGCTCATCCAGTTCGACCGTCCACCGCTCGCGCTTGCTCTGCGGCCGGCATGAATAGACGACACCATCTCGACTGGCGAAAAACAGGGCCGACTCGGTCAACACCGGCGCCGAGATCACCGGATCGGCGGTCTGCACCTGCCAGATCAACACCTCATCGACGAGGCGAATGCAGCGCATCAGCTTGTCCAGACCGGCCGCATACACGTGTTCTGCATCCGCGACGGCCGGGCATGAAGGCATGAACCCGATTCTCAGCTTGCCCGCCGACTCACCGCTGACCTGATCGTAACGGGCCAGGGTCTCGGGCGTGGTCACGAGGGCGTCCTGTGAGGTGTTGGTCGGCCCGAACACGGGGCGACCCGCCGCAGTAACCGAAACGATCCAGCGGATTACCCCGGTCGGGGCATGGACGGCCGCCACCGTCCCGCAGTCTGTCATGCAGTACAAGTTGTCGCCGACCAACTCCAGCCGGTCCAACTGCTCGTGCCGATCCAGGGGCAAGTCGACCTGCCAGTACTGTGCCAGCCCGGCCCCGCGGAGCTCGAGCACGTCGACCATCGGCGCAACCGGACGGGCGCAACCACCGATGCCACAGAACCATACAAACAGGACCGGCAACGTGACGGCGCCCCGTCGACGGCCGATCCAACGCACGCATGCAGTCAGCAATCGCCGTGTCATGTTTCCTCGTTCACCAGTTCGACCAAACTAACGTCGTGGGCTCGTTCGAAGGCCCGCAGCCGCTGGATGATGGTCATATGGTCAGCGATAGTGGTCCGTAGCCGGGGCGAGGCCGGACCCCACTCGAACACGTGGCTTCGCCCCTCCAACCGATCTTCCAGATCCTGGAGCATGTCGTCCCATCGGCCTTCATACAGTTGACGGCACAGTACAACCAGCATCCGTTCCTGGTCGTCCAGACCGGCAAGGAACGCCGAGACCTCCGGGGCAAGGTCGTGCCGAGCGGAATCCTGCGGTTCAGCCACCGTTGTACCTTTCCACTGCGGCGGCCCGGCTACTTTATCGGTACCATCGCTCGGAAGCAACCCTGCCCAGCCCGCCTGTTGGGGGGGGCATACCCCGCCCCGACCGCGCCGGGGGGGTAGGCGTCGCTCAGGCCCCGGCGAATCGGGGCTTGCAAAGCCCCCCGGCAGCACTACAATCGACGCTGCTTGTTCGGTGTCGAGGCACCGTGTTGGGCTTCTGTCGAGGGCCAGCACCCCGTTCGGGTTCAGCCGAGAGGGGGTGGCTCCCTGCGGCGAGGCGTCAGAAGCAGTAAAGGCCCTGTTGTCGGTTGGAATGCCCGGCGATCAGGGGCTGATAAGGAGAGACCTGTTGAGCACCGTGACCAAAGTCTTCATTGTGCTGCAATTGATCTTCTCGATCGCCCTGGGAACCATGGCCATTGTCCTGGCGGGGCAGACGGTCAACTGGAAGAACCTGGCAACCGACTTCCAGCAAAAGGCGTACGCGGCCAATACGCTCCGCATACAAACCGATGCGCAGTGGGCCGCCGAACGGGCACAACTGGCCGACCAGATCGCGGGGCAACTCGACGAACTGGCACGTCGCGCCGAGAGGTTGGGCGCACTCGAGGCCGAGTTGGATGCCGTCAAGACCGGCTTCTCCGAGCAAAAGGTGAAGAATGCGGAGATGTCGGCCGGGCTCAGTCAGGTCTCCAAGAGCCTCGACGTCGAGTTGGCCCGAGCCGAGCGCCTGGAGGCGCGAAACAACGACTTGCTGGTTACCGCCACAGACTTGCGACAACGGAACCTGGACCTCAACGAGAGGGTCAAGGAACTGACTACGAACGTTACGCTGTTGGAACAGCAGGTACGGGCCCTCCAGCAGCAGCGCTACGCACTGGAGCAGCAACTGGTCGGGCTCCAGCGGGCGCTTAAGCGGGCGGGCGCCACCGTCAGTGCAGCCGACGTCGTGGTCGAGCCGGGCACCGAACCTGCCGGCCCGCTCCTTCCCGATGTGTCGGTTCCCATTCGAGGGCATATCGAGCAACTCGATGGGGACATCGCAGTGGTGACGGTGGGCTCGGACGACGGCGTTAGTAAGGGCATGGTGTTCGTCGTATATCGAGACGGCAACTACCTCGGACGGATCACCGTCGAGGAGGTAGACACGAATCAGGCGGCCGGCACCGTTTCCCATCTCAAGGGCGAGATTAAGACAGGTGACAGAATCATCGACGAATCGCGCCTGGAGGCGATGAATTGATTCGCCGGCCGGGTTTGAACGGTAACCCGTACCGCAGGCGAGTGAGGCGTTAGTACAATGACGCAGATGCAATCCGGTGCTGCCGGGCCACAACAGCCTGAGTTACAGGCGCAGAGCAACATCTACACGGTGATGGTGATTGTCGCCACAGTGTTCACGGCCGCGGCGGCGATATATCTGGGTTACCGGAACCTGGAGCTATTCGGGACGATCCTGCCGCCGGCGGGCGGCTGAGCCCGGAATACGAGTCTTTCTCTCGACCGGGCAACGCGGGCCGACTGGTGCTGATGCCTGTGGTCGTCTGGGGGATCGGCCCGTGGCTCTCTAACTGGATCGCGGGGAGGCCTACAGGCGTGTTGTTCGACTCGCTTCTGGGGTTGTTCAGCGTTGACATGGGCATCGACCTGGGTACGTGCAACACCCTTGTCTGTGTGAAGGGCGAAGGCATCGTGCTCAACGAGCCGTCGGTCGTGGCGGTCCGCAAGGGCACCAACCAGGTCTTGCAGAACGGCAACGCCGTCGGGCTCGTCGCCAAGGAGATGATGGGCAAGACGCCCGGCTCGATCACGGCGATTCGGCCGCTCAAGGACGGCGTCATTGCCGATTTTGATATCACCGAGGCCATGCTCGGCTATTTCATACGTAAGGTGCATGGCCGCAGCCGCCTCTTCAAGCCCAGGGTGGTCATCTCCGTTCCCTCGGGCATTACCGCAGTCGAGAAGCGGGCCGTCTATGGATCGGCCGAACGCGCCGGCGCGAGGCGAGTGTATCTGGTGGATGAACCCATGGCCGCCGGCATCGGGGCAGGTCTGCCCATCGCCGAGCCCACGGCTTCGCTGATCGTCGATATCGGTGGCGGCACGACCGAGGTGGCCATCATGACGCTCGCCGACATCGCGGTCTGTGAGTCGATTCGCGTCGCCGGCGACGACATGGACGAGGCCATCATGAACCATATGAAGCGGACCTACAACCTGATGATCGGTCCGCAGATGGCCGAGCAGATCAAGATCGAAGTCGGTTCGGCCTGCCCCATCGAACAGGAACTGACCAAAGAGGTTCGAGGCCGCGATATGATCAGCGGGTTGCCCCGCAAAACGATCGTCACCTCCGAGGAGATCCGCGAAGCCCTCAAGGAGCCCATCGGCCAGATCATCGATACCGTGATGCGAACGCTGGAAAAGGCCGAGCCCGAACTGGCGGCCGATCTGGTGGACAACGGAATCTGGCTGGCGGGCGGAGCCGCTTTGCTGAGAGGAATCGACACCGTCATGGCTCAGGCCACCGGGCTGGAGGTCCGCCTGGTCGAGGATCCGCTGTCTTGCGTGGCACGGGGCACGAGCATCTACCTGGAGAACCTCACCGACTGGAAGGACACACTCGAATCCGACGAGGACGAACTGTGATCCCGCTGCCCGGACCGCGCTAACGCGGCCCATCGGTCGCTGCTCCCTGAAGCTGCAGGTCCCGCCACGGTGAGAAATCAGCTTTTTAATTTCTCTAAGACCAGAGTATTCGGCCTTCTGATGGCCGTTTCCGTGATAGGCCTGCTTTTGCCGAACCGTTACACGCGGCCGGTCCGCGGGGCGGTGCAGTTCTTCGTCCCCTTCCAGGACGCAGCCTACCGATTCACGCACATGCTGGTCGATCACGTCGAGGACCTGGCTACGCCCGAGCCCACCCGCCGACAGCATCGCGAGCTGCTCGAACAAGCTCATGCCATGCAGAACCGGCTGGTCGCGATCGAGACCCAATGCCAACAGCTCCGACGTGAGAACGAGTTCCTCGTCGGTTTTCGGCGGGACGCGGCGCTGGCCGGTGCCAAGCTCGTGCCCGCCAGGGTGTTCGCGCGAAGCGCGGCTGGCTTCACCAAGGCGCTGGCGATCGGGCGAGGCCGGCAGACCGGCGTCACCGCGCACGATTGCGTGGCCTCGGGACTGCAAATCGCCCACGGGCGAGACACTCCATTGCGGACGGCTATGGCGGTGGCCGGATCGGAGTACCTCATCGGCCTGGTCGATCATGCCGAGTCATTCACCGCCCGTGTCGTTCTGTTCGACGATCCGTGCTGTCCCGCTCAACAGATTTGCATCGGGCGGCTGTCGGACGAAGGCTTGACGGTCTTCAGCCGAACCGACTCGGCGACGGGCCAGCAGCGCGAACAACGGTTCCTGCTGACCGGTAAGGGGGCAGGCCGGATGCTCGTCGAGCAGGTCCCAGCCGAATACGTAGAAGACGAGCGATCGGATGCCGGCCCCAAGGCGGCAAGCACGATCCGCGTCGGAGACCTGGCGATTACGGTCGCGACCGACCCGTCCCTGCCCACACGAATGGTCATCGGGCAAATCGTCCAAAGCAGCCGGGACCCAACCAATCCGCTCATCTGCGACCTTGAAGTCCGCTGTCCGATCGATCCGACTCGCCTGCAATGGGTGTACGTGATCGACATGTCGCCGCCTGCCTTGTAGGCACCAGCCTGTTGCAGCCGGACGGATTGACAGGCGGAGGCCGTCCCGCTAGATTGCCTTTTGTATTGCCTGGATGGTGTGCTATGCCAGTGCAGGAATGGTCAGACAATGTGCTTCTGGTCGAGTTTCAAGACGACCCGGCCTTCACCGACGACGTCAACTCGGCGTTGGAGATCATCGAGAACCAGGCGCAGCGCGACGTGGTGCTGAATTTCGCCGATGTGTCGTTTCTCAACTCCTCGAACATCGCCAAGCTGCTGAAGCTCCGTAAGCTCGTTGCGGTCAATCAACAGCGAAAGCTGATTCTCTGTGGGATCGGAACACACATTTGGGGGGTGTTTCTGGTGACCGGTCTGGACAAGGTCTTCGAGTTTGCCGACGACGTGGCCAGCGGGCTGGCCAGCGTCCAAATGGGCCGGCAATAGGCCTTGTCAGTCGCCCGGCTCTGCGGCCATAGCGTCTTTTAGTTGGTCGGATGGGCAATGCCTATCGAGGCAGTGCTCGCCTCGGGAAGATCCCATGTCAACCCGCTGGCCAGCTTGACTCGCATCACCAGCAGGGCGGTCTCCAACTGAGGGTCGACGTCGGGCACGTCATCGGCTTCCTGCGTCGTTGCTGCGGGCGCATCAGCCCTCGCCTCGGACGGCTGAGTTGCCGCTGCGTCTTGCAGTTTGCCAGCTGCTGACGTGTCCGTTCTGGTCCGTATGATGTCACTGTCTCGCCGAAGTTCCAGAACCTTCCGCGTCTCCTCCGGGATCAGTACGACCGGAATGTCGGGATCCACGCCCCACTCCTGGTGTTGCCTCTGCTGGCGGTCGATGCAGCGGCCGCTGGGCAGATAGTAAAAGGCCGTCGTAAGCTTCAGGTAGGCCGATCCATCCGTCAGCGGCACGAGGTTCTGGACGCTGCCTTTGCCGTAGCTGCGCTGTCCGATCACCATTCCCCGTCGGTTATCCTGAATCGCACCCGCCACAATCTCCGATGCGCTGGCGCTGGCACGGTTTACCAGCACAATGAGCGGCAGGTCCGGGCACGCCTCGCCCTGGTTGGCGGTCTGTGACCACTCGGGTGAGACGGCCGGACGACCCTTCGTCTTGACGATCATCTTCGCACCGTCGAGAAACAGGTCGGCCACCTCGACGGCCGTGCGCAACAGACCGCCCGGGTTGAACCGCAGGTCGAGCACCAGACCGCGGGCGTCTTGCGCCTTGACCGTCTCCAGTGCCGCACGCAGCTCGTCGGTCGAATGTTCGTTGAAGCTGGTCAGCCGCACATAGGCGATCCGCTGGTCGCGATCGATCATGTAATCCCATCCGCCCCGATCGCCTCGGGCATAGCCCTTGACCGTATGGATCGTGATGTTGGCCCGCGTGAGTGGAACGTCGAAATCCTTGGCCACCCCTTCACGACGGATGGTCAGCGTCACCTGAGTGCCAACGGGACCGGTGATCGTCTGCACCGCCTTGGTCAGGGTAATCCCTTTGGTACTTCTCCCCTCGATGCCGACGATCATGTCGCCCGGCTGGATGCCTGCCTGGTAGGCCGGCGTGTCCTCCAACGGCGAAACCACGGTCAACTGCCCCTTTTCCAGGCTGATCTGTATGCCCACGCCGCTGAACTGCCCGGTCGTGTGCTTCTTGAACTCGGAAAGCTCCTGAGGCCAGACCACCGAGCTGAAATCGTCGAGCGGCTCCAGGGCGCCGTCCATGAACTCGACCACCAGCAGCTCTTCGGGCAACTCCAGCGTTCGTTGGTTCAACTCCAGAAGCTCGGCAAACCAGTTGTAGACCTGCCGGCTGTTGACAAACGTCTCTCGCTCCAGGCGAGTCCGCAACGATCGGATGCCCCCGGTGAACTGACCCACCAGTTCCGGTTGGCCGATGGTCTCGAAGACCTCGGCCATGGCCGGCGTTTCCGCCAGAATCAGGAGGTTTTCCAACCCGCCGGCGGCTACCTCTTTGAAGCTGGGATGCCGCACGTAGTTGAGGCTTATCTGATCCAGCGCCTGACGGACCATCACAGGCTTGGCACCGCGAATGATGCTTCGCCAGTCCACCAATCCGTCCTGGGACGCGTCATCGGTGACTTCCTCAGATTCGGCGCCGGCGTCTGCCTTTTCCTGCCCGACCTTGCCGCCATACATCGCCTCCAACCGGGCGTGCTTGCCGCATATGCGAAACTGCTTCTCATAGGCTTCATTGTCGGGATCGATCTCGCTAAGCGATGCATAGATGGTCGCCGCGGCCAGCCATTCACCGCGCCGCCTGAGTTGGTCGGCGTGCTGCGACGTGTCCCGGACCAGATCTCGCACCCAAGGCTCGTTGCGGTACTGGTCGCGATCGGCTGCACTGAGATATGCCCTGGCAGCGGCCTTTGCCGCCTCGGCCCACTCGCCCTTGGCGACGTACGACTCGACCTCGGCGGCCAGCTCCTCGTAGCGCTCGCGCCGCAGCTTCTCCCTCTGGTCGGCCAGCGCACAGTAGCCGTCGATCAGTTCGGTGAGGGTCTGGAGAGTGGTATCCGCCGGCGCTTCCGGCTCGCTGCTGTGTATGCGGGCCTGCGCCTGCCGGAATCTGCCCTCGAAGACGGCTGCCGATACCTGCTCGACCGCGAGCCTGGCTTGGCCTGCCACCGGCTCGAGCGGCGTCTGTCCGGCCCATTCATCGCCGGAGACGGTTGCCACCGCGGCCTGCCGAACCGGTACGGCCACCGCCAGCAAAAGGCCCAGCAACCCACCCACCAGCAGTGCCCGATGCCCGATCCTCGCACGGCTGCCAATTTGTCCGGAATGACTGCGTGGAATCTGCAACTTCACTCCCTGCCTATGTATGCAAAAACCCGAGCTGCACAACTCGGGGGCTGCCCTGTCCTGCGGCCAGTATAGTATACGCAGTCAAAGTCACACCAGCCACGGGCGAGTGGCTTTCCGCTAAGTACTGATCGGCGCTTATCTTGCGCGTCTTGAGCGATCCGCCAGCTGCCGCAGGCACCTCATCGGCGGCCTAACGGTAGTAGTCCTGTAACGCCCGCACCTCCCAGCCGCGGCGCCGCAGGGCGACAATGGCGTTGGCCGCCGCCCGGGCCCCGGTCCATGTGGTCACCAGCGACACGTTGTGCAGGGCGGCCGCCGCCCGCAGTTTGCCCTCGTCGGTGCCCCGCCCTTTCCCCGTTGGCGTGTTGATCAACAGTTGCACCGTGCCTATCTCGATCAGGTCGAGCATGTTGGGGTGCTTCTGCTGACTGATCTTGGGCACCAGGCGGCAGGGGATCCCCGCGGAGGTCAGCGTCCTGTGCGTGCCCACGGTCGAGATGAGGTTGAACCCCGCCTCCAAGAGCTGCCGTGCCACGGGAATGATGGCTGGTTTGTCGCGATCGTTGACGCTGATGAAAATCGTACCGCCCGCCGGCAGTGGACAGTTCGCCGCCATCTGGCTCTTGGCAAAGGCAATGCCGTAATCCGGGTCGATCCCCATGACCTCGCCGGTGCTTCGCATCTCCGGCCCAAGGATTACGTCCACGCCCAGGAACTTGTTGAACGGGAACACGCTTTCCTTCACGCTGACGTGTGTCGGCCACGGAGCTTCGGACAGACCCAATTCGGCCAGCAGCTCATCGAGAGATGCACCGAGCATGACGCGGGTGGCGATTTTGGCCCAGGGCACACCGGTGGCCTTGCTGACAAACGGCACGGTACGCGAGGCCCGCGGGTTCACTTCCAGCACGTAGATCAGGCCGTCCTTGACCGCATACTGCACGTTCATCAGGCCGCGGACACCGATTCGCATCGCCAGCCTGACCGTGACGTCCCGAATCTGGTCGATCATTGCCGGCGACAGGGAGTACGGCGGCAGCGTCATGGCGGAGTCCCCGGAGTGCACACCCGCCTCCTCGATGTGCTCCAACACGCCGGCGACCACGCATCGCTGCCCGTCGGCGACGGCATCGACGTCGACCTCGATGGCGTCGGAGAGGAACCGGTCGATCAGGATCGGGTGCTGCCGGGCCCCGTTGGCGGCACGATCGGTGGCCTGTAGGGCCTGGCCGATGTAGCGATCCAGGGCTGCCTGATCGTCGCAGATTTCCATCGCCCGGCCACCCAGCACGTAGGAGGGCCTGACCAGAATGGGAAAGCCGATCCGAGCGGCGATGGCGCGGGCCTGGTCGGCATCGAACGCGATGCCGCTGGGCGGCTGCATAATGCCCAGTTCCTCGATGATCCTCTGAAACTGCTCGCGGTCCTCGGCCAGGTGGATGCTCTCGGGCGGCGTGCCGAGAACCGGCACCCCGGCGTCCTTGAGCCCTTGGGCGAGGTTCAGTGGCGTTTGGCCGCCGAACTTAACGATCACCCCTTTGAGCAATCCCCGCTTGCGGTCTCGCCCCGCCAGCGGGCCGCCGTTGAGGCGCTCGCAGATGGTCAGCACGTCCTCATGCGTCAGCGGCTCGAAGAAGAGCAGATCGCTCGTGTCATAGTCGGTGCTGACCGTCTCGGGGTTGGAGTTGACCATAATGGTCTCGTACCCGTCGTCGCCGGCCGCCATCACCGCGTGCACGCAGCAGTAGTCGAACTCGATGCCCTGACCGATTCGATTGGGTCCGCCGCCCAATATGATCACTTTCGGTTTATCCGAAACGCGAATCTCATCGTCGACCACCCGCCCCAGCGCTTCGGCGCCGGCTCCAGCCAACACCTTGTCGGGGTCCACACGCAGCGGAGATGACTCATAGGTCGAGTAGTAGTACGGGGTGTAGGCCTCGAATTCCGCGGCGCAGGTATCCACCAACTTGAACACCGGCTCGATGCCCAGACGCTGGCGGGCCTTGCGCACCTGTTGAGGGCTCGTCGACCACACTTCCGCCAACTGCACGTCGCTGTAGCCCCACTGCTTGGCCTGCTGCCAGACTGATTCGGGCACGTCGTCGAGTCGGGCGTAGTGGCAGAGCTCGTCCTCGAATTCCACCAGTTGCCTGATGTTCTCGAGGAACCACGGATCGATGTGACACAACTCGTGGATCCGTTCGACGCTCCATCCCTGTTTGAAGGCGTAGCGAATGTAATAGAGTCGGCCCTGGCAGGGGTGCCGGATCTTATCGATCAGCGTTTTGTCGGGTATGGGCCAGGCGGTGGCGGCGTCTTCCTTCCAGTCGGGCTCGGGCTCGCCGTTTCGCCGCCCCATCAACGTTTCGGCGCGGTCCGCGGCGGGCGAATCCGTCGTCGTGTGCGGCGACCCGCTTGCTCGCCCCGCGCGGGCTGCACGCAGCCACAGGTCGTTGCCGTCCAGCCCAAGCCCGAAACGCTTGATCTCCATCGAGCGAATGCCCTTCTGGAGCGATTCCTTGAACGTTCGCCCGATGCTCATCGCCTCGCCCACGCTCTTCATCTGGGTGGTGAGGGTTTCGTCGGCCTCGGGGAACTTCTCGAACGTCCAGCGCGGGATCTTGGTGACCACGTAGTCGATAGTCGGCTCGAAACAGGCGGGTGTCTCTCTCGTGATGTCGTTGGGAATCTCATCCAGCGTATAGCCGATGGCCAGTTTTGTCGCGATCTTGGCGATGGGGAACCCGGTAGCCTTGCTGGCCAGGGCCGAACTGCGTGACACACGCGGGTTCATCTCGATGATCACCATGCGCCCGGTCTGTGGGTGCACGGCGAACTGGATGTTGCTGCCCCCCGTCTCGACGCCGATCTCCCGCATGATGGCGATCGACGCGTCCCGCATCCGCTGGTATTCCTTGTCGGTCAGCGTCTGGGCCGGCGCCACGGTGATTGAGTCGCCCGTATGGACTCCCATGGGGTCGAAGTTTTCGATCGAGCAGACGATCACCACGTTGTCGGCCCTGTCGCGCATCACCTCCAGTTCGTATTCCTTCCAGCCCCAGAGATTCTCCTCGATGAGAATCTCACTGATCGGGCTGTACTCGAGCCCTCGCTTGGCGATCGCCTCGAACTGCTCGGGAGTGTGGGCGAACCCTCCTCCCGAGCCCCCGAGGGTATAGGCAGGGCGTATGCAGCAGGGCAGGGTCACGTCCTTCAACACGGCCAGCGCCTGATCGTAGGAGGTGGCGATGCCCGATCGCGGCACGTCGAGGCCGATGCGCTGCATGGCGGCCTTGAATTCCGTTCGGTTCTCGGCTTTGTGGATGGCGTTGCGCGTGGCGCCGATCATCTGCACGTTGTACTGCTGGAGAATCCCCCGGTCGGCGGCCTGCACGGCGCAGTTCAGCCCCGTCTGCCCACCCAGTGTCGGCAGGATCGCGTCGACCGGGTCGCCGAGGTCGGCCTCGCGCGCCAGGATCTTGTCGATCGCGTCGGGAATGATCGGCTCGAGGTACGTGCGATCGGCGATCTGGGGGTCGGTCATGATGGTGGCCGGATTGGAGTTCAGCAGAACGATACGAAACCCTTCCTCGCGGAGGGCTTTGCACGCCTGCGTACCCGAGTAGTCGAACTCGCACGCCTGGCCGATGACGATCGGCCCCGACCCGATGATCAGCACCTTATGGATGTCGTCTCGTTTGGGCATGTTCACTCAATCCACGGGAAGACACACCCCGGGTCCACCCCGCACCCGGCCCTGAATCCTGCAAACCCTAGCAGTCCTTGCGCCCCGATTCAAGCAGAGCCCCGCGCTACGTGCCTAGACGTAGCGGCATCGCGTCCTTTGTGCTCCGCGGACGTGCGTTTGGCGCTTGCTTGGCGATGCCTAGTCGCTACGATGCTGTGGTTGGCGACTGTATCCAGCGGGTGAAAGGCTATTCATGCAGGATCCATCCAGCTACTACCGCTTCTGTCCGGGCGAAGAGGACGTCAAGATTTCCGACGCTATATGCCTGGGGAGGCGGCGCGCCAGCTATCCCAAGTGCCATGCGTGCCCGTTCAACGACGACCGACGTGCCGAAGGGGGTCCCCCTGACCGACATGGAGAGCCAAGTATGGGTTCGGAGGTTTTCAAGGCGTATGACATCCGCGGGGTCTACCCCACGGCGCTCGACGAAGGACTCGCATGGCGCATCGGGCATGCCACCGCCCAGTTCCTGCGAAGCACGCTTACCGGGTACGACCGTTCCGATCCGGAACTCAACAGCGTGGTGGTCGGGCGCGACATGCGCAAGAGCAGCCCGGCGCTGGCGGGGGCACTGATCGACGGCCTTCGGGCGGCCGGCGCGGGCGTCATCGATATCGGTATGATCGACACATCCCAGATCTACTTCGCCGCCAACCATCTGCGCTGTTGCGGCGCCGTGCAGACCACGGCCAGCCACAACCCGGCTCAGTACAACGGCTTCAAGATATGCGGCAAGGGCGGTCGACCCATCGGCCAGGACACCGGCTTGCAGGAGGTCGCCCGCATCGCCATGGCGATGACGCGACACGAGACGGGGGTGACTGGACCCCTGCGTCACGTGGATTTGACGCAGCCGTACAAGCAGTTTGTCCGTGGGTTCCTTCAGCCCACCCGAGCCCTCAAGATCGTCATCGACGCCTCGAATGGGATGGCGGGCGCCTGGTTCGACGTGCTGTTCGCCGATGCTGAAAACCTCGACACCACCGTCATCAACGCCGAAACGACCGGCGAGTTCGTGCACGACCCCAATCCCCTGGCGGACGCCAACCTGGCCCAGCTCCAGAAGGAAGTGGTGAAACAGAAAGCCGACATGGGCATCTGCTTCGATGGGGACGCCGATCGCTGCATGTTCGTCGATAACAAGGGAAAGATCGTACGCTGCGATACCGTGACCGCATTGCTGGCTCGCATCTTCCTCGATCAGCACCCCGGCTCGACGATCGTGTACGACCTGCGTTCCAGCCGCGTGGTCCGCGAGGAGATCGAGGCCGCCGGAGGCGTGCCGCGGCGCGAACGCGTCGGCCATGCCTTTATGAAGAAGACCCTCGCCGACACCAAGGCCGTCTTCGGGGGCGAAATCAGCGGGCATTTCTATTTCAAAGACAACTGGTATTGCGACAGCGGATTCCTCGCGTTTGCCCACACGGTCAACGTCCTGGGGAACCAGCGCAAGTCGTTCGCCTCGCTGGTCAAACCGCTCCAGCGATATGCCGGCTCGGGGGAGCGCAATTTCAGCAACGACGACAAGGACGGAACGATCCAGGCGCTGGCCGAGAAGTACAACGATGGCGAGGTCGATTTCGTCGACGGCGCTACCGTGCAGTACGAGGACTGGTGGTTCAATGTGCGGCCCAGCAACACCGAGCCGCTATTGAGGCTTATCGTGGAAGCCGCCGACGCGCGCCTGCTTAAGGAGAAACTCGCCGAACTGACCCCCCTGCTCGGCGAACCGGTCGAGCACTGACGGAGGCCGCCCCGTACACCGGTGCTCGATGCCGACGCGCCGGCTGCGATCCCCCTATGAGTCACTACGTGCACCGAACCCTCGAATGCGGCCTGGAGTTCGCGGCTGAGTTGCTGCCTGAACGCCGGACCGTAGCGATTCACTTCCAGATGCTTGCCGGTGCGGCCCACGACCCGGCCGACAAACTCGGGCTGGCCCATTTGATCGAGCAGACCCTCGACAAGGGCACCGAGCACCACGACGCACGCGGACTGGCCGATGCCTTCGATCGTCTGGGGGTGCGTCGCGACTCCTGGGTGGGGCGCGAGTCTTTCGGCTTTCGCGCCCTGAGCCTGCCGGAGTTTCTGCCGCAGGTGGTGCGGCTTCACGGCGAGATGCTGCGCAGCCCTACCTTTCCCGAGCCGGCATGCCGGACCGCGGTCGAGCTGGCGTGCCAGGAGCTGGACGGCCTCCAGGACGAGCCGATCGAGTTGCTTCGCAAGGTTCAGGCTCGTCAGGCGTACGGGCCGCATCTCGGCAGGCACCCGCTCGGCGAGCGGGAGACCCTCACGACGATCGTGCCGGATGATATCAGGAGCCAGTGGGCGAGCACCTTTTCAGCCGGCCGGCTCCAGGTTGCCGTGGCCGGGCCGGTCGACGTCGAGGCGACGACGGATCTGCTGGAGCAGGTTTTCAGTGGCTTCGGGCCGTCCGCACCAGCCGGCCGAGAACCCTTCGAGACGACGTTCTCGCCCGTCACCACGTACGTGCCGAAGCAACTTGGGCAGCAGTACATCAGTATCTGCTGGCCGGGCGCACCCGCCACCGATTCGGATTTTCCCGTAGAGCGCGTCATTCTGGGTATTCTGGCCGGCGGCATGAGCGGCAGACTGTTTACGGAGGTACGTGAGAAGCTGGGGCTGGTCTACTGGGTGGGCGCCTGGCACGAACACCCGCGAGCCGCCGGGATGATCCATCTGGGTGCCTCGACGAGCCCCGACCGCTGCGAGCAGACCCTGACCGTGCTCATGCGCGAAGTGGATCGCCTGACGGATGATCTGCACTCGGATGAGCTCGAGCGGGCGATCGTGGGGATCGTCGCGCGGACCCACACTCGCGGTGAGATCACCCTGGCGCGCGCCGCCGAGTTGGCGGACGATCTGTTCTATTACGGCCGGCCGGTTCCCACCGACCAGAAGCTCGACCAAGTGAGTCGGGTCGACGTCAAACAAGTCGCCGGTTACCTCGAGCGGCACCGGCGAGATCGCCTTTCGATCGTGACGCTGGGGCCCCATCCCAAGGGGTCTGAGACGGCAGAATAGGCAATAAGAATGCCGGGCGGGGTTTCGCCACGCCGTCGATTATGGTAAGAAGCCCGCTTTTGTAGCCGGTGACAATCCGCCCACGTGTTGTGAATGCGGCCTCATCGGATTCTGATGTCGAGTTTTTTGCGGAGTTGTGCACAATGTCCGACGAAGTGGTCCTACGCCAGGGATCTCGAGCGGTACGTATTTGTCCCCCCGCCCCGCCTACCCGCCTGGCTACGATGAACTCCACCGGCTGGCTGGGCTTCTACCCCTACACGCGGACCGACGCACTGACATTTCGTCCGGTCACGCGGCGCTATCGGGCTGTCACCGTCGAGAACCGTTACCTGCGGGCCACGATCATCCCCGAGCTGGGCGCCCACCTGTACAGCCTGTACGACCGGACCAATCGACAGGAGTGCTTCGTAACGCCTGAGTTAGTGCGTTACGGGCGCGTCCATCTTCGCGGAGCGTGGTATCCGCTGGGCCTGGAGTGCAATTTCCCTCGCGGTCACACGGTCAGCACGGCCTGGCCGGTGCAGTGGGCGTGCAAGCGGGGCTCGGACGGCTCGGCCACCATCAGCATGGCGGCGTACCATTGGTGTACGCGCATGCACTGGGAAGTGGATTTCACGCTGCGCCCCGACGACGCGCGATTGCACGTGCGTACACGATTGGCCAACCCGACGGACGTGCCGTATGGGTATATGTACTGGGCCAACGCAGCGGTGTGGATGAGCCACGACTTTCGCATGCAGGTGCGGGCCACCATGGGCGACGTTCGTGGGGAGGTCATCCCGTTCCCGTTTGCCGAGGGGCGCGACTACACCTGGTATCGCAGTCGACTGCACAGCTCCGACCTGTTCGCCATCGCGCTGGGTGAGTCGTGGTTCGGCGGTTACGACCATGGCAGGCGGCACGGTGTGGTGCACGTGGCCGACCCGGAGGTCATGTCGGGTAAGAAGTTCTTCTCGTGGGGCCGCAGCGAGGACGGCCTGATCTGGTCGCGCATATTCGGCATGAACGGCGAGCACTACGGCGAGATTCAGGCCGGCCTGAGACACAATCAGGGCATGGTCGATCGCATGGAGCCGGGGCAATCCCTTGCATTCGACGAGACGTGGTACCCCATCGCCGACACCGGCGACATCATGGCCGCGTCGGAGTCGCTGGCAGTCGGTGTGGTCACGCGGCAGGCCAGGCCGGCAGCGCCGGAATTGCGGCTGCTCAGTCCGATACCTGTGCCCAACGCAAAGCTTGAGGTGGTGGCCGGACGCAAGACGCTTCTGAGTCGATCCCTGCGTCTTGTACCCGGACAGTGCAAGGTCGTTGGGTTGCCCGCCTGGCCTGAACAGCAGCCT
>Ga0272441_10006323_pt1 | contig 19923 bp, 16 predicted proteins | sample SSMProp6N_FD_193582 | JGI IMG/M metagenome (GOLD analysis project Ga0272441, IMG submission 193582) | Marine sediment archaeal communities from Little Sippewissett salt marsh, Falmouth, MA, United States - SSM-Prop-6N | ecosystem: Environmental > Aquatic > Marine > Wetlands > Sediment ... | reverse complement strand
TCGCGCATGGTTTTCAAGGTGACCTCGTCAACCCGATAGTAGCCGATTTCGACAATTTGGCGCACCTCTGCTTGATCCTCTGAAATGCTCACCTTCTTGACCGAGTAGGAGGTCACCTTGATGTTCTTGAACTCATCGATGTCGGCCGGATGAGTTTCTCTTTCCTGCGGATCACGGAATGAGTCGGCGGTGTCGAAGTCCGACCAGAAGATCATCTTTTCATAGGATTTTGTCGTCTCGCTGAAATCGTCCTGCTTTTTCATTTCCGAGTATGCAGCACAACCGGCGGTCAGCGCCAGGCAGACGAATAAACTAAGTGCGTATCCGATTCGGGTTTTCATCAGGCTCTCCTATGGTCAAAAATAGCGGATCGGGAAACAGCGAGATTCAACGGTTTTTTACGGACGTATTTTCCCAAGAGCGGAACGCTTTGTCAATTGAAGAGTGCCGAGGCCGATGCATCCCCGACGCGCTGTGTTGCCCGGCGCTCGCACACGCTTGGTATGCTCGCTTCTCGCGCCTTGCGCTGCGGGCGCCGCGGTCATCTCGGTGCGTGACTGTTTTAACGAACAGGACCACTTAGCCGATTGGGTGCCGGAGGGAACTGGTACAGTCGGTGTGGGGGGGGTATGGGCAATGCGGTTGTTTCGAACCATTCTGGCGGCAACCGATCTGGTGGAAATTCCTGATCCCGTGGTCGTGTCGGCCCTCAAAACCGCCATCCATCACAAGGCTCTGTTGATCATATTGCACGTTCTGGAATCGACCTCCGACAGCGATCGATCGCGGGTCAGAGACTTCCGCAGTGGTGAGGATATAGTTGCCGGAGCCGAATATGTGCAAGAAGTGCTGCAGGCACTTAGCAACACCTATTATCGTTTCCTTCGCCGGCACGATCCGGTCGACATCCTTGTCAAGACCGGATTCCCCTGGATGCAGATCATCGCACAGGCATTCCGGGAAAAGGCTGATGCCATCTTTCTCGGGCCGCATGCCGGACGGGCTGCTCAGCGCGGTGTCGTGAGGGTCAAGGGCAGGGTGGGTAGCACGGTCGAGGGCGTCACTAAATACGAGCCCTGTCCGACCTGGATCGTCAATCGGATTATTTCCGCTCGAATGGTCCGGCTTGCACGGATCCTGGTCTGTGTCGATTTTTCCGATTCATGCCGCGCGGCCCTGCGGTATGCTGTGGATCTGGCCCGATCAACCGGCGGACGGTTGATCCTGTTCCACATGCACGGCGTGCCCCCGTCTCCACTCTATTCCAGGGAGCAGTATGATACCGACGTGGGCCGTTGTTGCGATCGGATGCAACATTTCTGTGCTGGAATACCGGCGACCGTTGCGTTTGAATACCACGTGTGGGGTGGCAGTCACCCCCACCTGGAAATCGTGCGCGGGGCCCTTAAGTTTGCTGCAGACCTGATCGTCATGGGATCGCACACCAAAAGTCAGGATCCAAAGTGGTACGTCGGCAGTGCGGTGGAACGGGTAAGCCATCGCTCCCAGTGTCCGGTGGCGGTTGTCACGGATCCGTCCGCGTTGTTGGTTTTTTCATAGTCGGCCGGCGGGTCGGACTGCCGGCCGGTTTTCCAAGGTGGTGATCGTAATTCCTTCTCGCTAAGATGTTACCTGCTCAAACACAGCCCATACCGGAGAAGTCGCACCGCAAACAGGTCGTACTGGTATCGACGCCTTGGCCGCTCTTCAACCGGCCCTCGATACAGCTCGGTGCCCTGAAGGCCTATCTGACCGCCAAGCATCCCGGACTGGAGGTTCGGGCTCACCACTTTTATCTCCAATTGGCGGCCGCCATCGGCTACGGTGTTTATCAGAACATTTCGGAGCGCACCTGGCTGGCGGAAAGCGTTTACGCTGCCCTTTTGTATCCGGAGCGGGCCGCAGCGATCGAATCCCTATTTCGCCGGAGGGCATCCGCCCGACCGATGCTCAAAGACCTTGACTTCAAGGCAATGATCGCAAAGGTTGAAGTCGTCTCGCAGGAATTCATCGCCACGGTCTCGTGGGAGCGAGTGCTCCTGGCCGGTTTTTCTCTCTGTCTTTGTCAGCTGACCGCGGTTCTGTTTTTCATCAAGCGCATCAAGGCTTTAATTCCGGACCTGCCGGTCGTGGTGGGCGGTTCCATGTTTACCGGTGACAGCCTGCCTCGCCTGCTAAGGGCTTTTCCGGAGATCGACTTTGCCGTGAACGGTGAAGGCGAGCGGCCCCTCAGTCTTCTGGTCGGCCGGCTCGATAGTGTTGCGGGTCGTCGGGTCTTGCCGCCGCCCGGCGTGATCGACCGGAAGACTGCCGCCCGTGAAGAGCCGGTGCCTCGCAACCAGTTGAAAGCGCTTTCCTCCTTGCCGATCCCCGACTTTGACGATTACTTTGCTCTGTTGAAATCTTTCAGCCCGGACATCAGCTTTTTCCCCACACTGCCGGCGGAAATATCACGAGGGTGTTGGTGGCGCCGGCCTGCGTCCGGAAAAACTTTTTCGGGGTGCGCATTTTGCAATTTGAACCGCCAGTGGAAAGGATATCGGGCCAAAAAGCCGCAGCAGATCGTCCGCGAAATCGACAATTTGACGACCCGATATCGGTGTCTCTCGGTGGCCTTTGTTGACAACCTGCTGCCACGCACGTCATCCGGAGAGATTTTTCAGAAGTTGGCCGGACTAAAAAAAGATTTGAACTTCTTTTGTGAAATCCGTGCGGATACGCCCCGAGAATGGCTCGAAAGGATGAAGCGGGCCGGTGTCGCCGAGCTTCAGATCGGTATCGAAGCGCTCAGCACCCGCCTGCTCGCGAAACTTAACAAAGGCATCACGGCAATCGAAAATCTGGCGGTGATGAAAAACTGCGAGGAATTGGGTTTGGTCAACGCCTCCAATCTGATCCTTCATTTTCCCGGCAGTGATCAGGAGGATGTCGACGAAACGCTCAACAATCTGGAATTCGCTCAGCCCTATTACCCCATTCAGTGCGTCCGGTTCTGGCTGGGTCTCGGAAGTCCGGTCTGGTCCAACCCCTTGAATTTTGGTTTACGGTCGATCACCAACCATCCGAACTGGGCCACGCTTTTTCCTCCGGAGGTCCTCACAATGGTGCGGTTTCCCCTTCAGTCTTATCGGGGGGACCGGACGGTGCAGCGGAAACTCTGGCGGCCGGTACAGGAAAAAGTCGAACACTGGAAAAAGGAATACCAAGAGCTTCACCAAGACTCGTTTTATAAACCGATTCTCAGCTATTACGACGGAGGAGAATTTCTCGTCATCCGCCAAAGACGGTTTCGAGCCGACACCCTGACGCACCGCCTGGATGGTTCGTCGCGCAAGATTTATCTTTTTTGCAAACAGCCCCGCGCATTGCCAGAGATACAGGCCCGCTTTCCGAAAATCAAGACCGATCAGCTGCTTGATTTTCTCCACATGATGGTGGGAAAGAAGCTGATGTTTGAAGAAAATAGACGGTTTTTAAGTCTGGCGGTCTCCGCCGCGGCGCGACGATGAGTTCAGGAGCTCCCGATGAACTCTTAGGATCGTTTTCGTCCAGGAATAGCCCTTTTGCGTGATTTCGGTGTCAATCACGCCTTCGGCGTGACCTTCGGCCTTTGCGGTCTGGCAACAGATTTTATGAGAACGAATCTATCCCTGGGGCTTGGTTTCGAGGGCGAAAACCGCTATTGAGAGCATCCGAAGCGGATTACTCCGGCTCCATCGTGGATTGAAGCGGAAAGCCGTTCTCACGCGCCGTGGCGGTGACGATGTTGACCTTGGTTTCCGCGATTTCAAACGGGTAGACACCGCAGACGCCGACACCGTTCTTGTGAACGGCCCACATGAGTTGGGTGGCTTCGTCCAGGGATTTGCTGAAGACCGACACAAGGATTTTAACAACAAATTCCTTGGTGGTGAAGTTGTCATTGTGCAGGAGCACCTTGAACATCGGCGGCTCGGTCACCTCTTCTTCGATGTTCGTAACGACATCTTCTTTTAAACCCGGTAGGTTTTCAGTCATCTTTACCCTCCTGCAACATCTTTCCTACTGAATTCTAACAATTGGACTGCAGAAATCAAGACCGACCATTTCACTCTGGCGGCCCATGCTGCATGCAGAGCCCTAAAACGTCTGCAGCGGTGACGGCCGCTTTTTTTTCAGTTCGGCCCGTTTGCCGACGGGATTAGACGGTCGCCGGTACCAGAAACGGCACAGCGAGCGGTGCCGCATGATCAGGGGGAAAAAGATCATAGAGACCAACAGGGCGAGGGTGTGATAGCTCGAAAACCAGCTCAACTTCCGGGTGGAGGTCACTGCCGGAACCCGGTCGATGATGGAAAATGACAGGTTGCGAGATCTGGCCCATCGGCCGATATTTTTTGAAAACCACACTTCCTCGCCCACATAGACCTTTTGACTGAACCCACCGACAGCCTCGAAACCTTCCCTCAAGCAGAAGATGAAACACCCAGCGGCGATCTTAAATTTTATTGAAAAGCGGTTCCAGGCGTCAATGGCCAGCCGATAAAAGGGCTTAAGCGGTCTGTCGGGTGCCACGGCGGCACCGCCGCCCGCACAATCTTTGCCTTCGAGTCGATCCAGGGCCAGTTGCAGAAGTTCGGGAGAAACGCGTGTGTCGGCGTCGACAAAGATAAGATAGCGCCCGCGCGCGCATCTGGCGCCGGTGTTACGGGCCCTGGAGATCTGGTTTATCGCTTCGAAGGCCACGGTGGCGCCCCAGCGGCGGGCCACATCGCTCGTGCGGTCCGTCGAGTTGTTGTCGACGACAATGATCTCGCCCGGCATCGCGGCGGTCGCCATCGCTGAGCGCAGGTTGTCAAGGGTTTGAGGCAGGTAGAGCTCTTCGTTGAAAGCCGGTACGACGATCGAATATTCAGGCAAGGTCCCGCTCACGGAGTGCTATTTCCTTTTCGGTTTCAGGGAAGTTAACTGAGTGTATCCATTTAGGTGAATTTTTTAATGCAACGTAGCGGCTCCCAGGGCCGTGAGCGCTCAAATATGGATTGCCGTGCCGGGGTTACACCGGTTTGCCGAACACTCTCAGGTCCTTTGCGACCTTTTCGACCACGAGTTTGACCGGTGCTAAACTTCTCTTTTGACAGTCCGCTTTTTCGACCAGAACCGGAATGTAGTTGGCCGACGTGCCCACGAGATACCCCTCCGGCAGGTGCTTGCGGTCCTCGATGATGACCTCAAGCGGTTTGCCGACAGATCGTCTGTAAAACTCTGATTTTTTATGGTCTCCTATCATCCGCATGACCCGGCAGCGTTCTCTCACCTCCGCTGTGGGAACTTTTTTTGTAAAGTGGTAGGCCGGCGTGCCCTTGCGGGGCGAAAAAGGAAAGACATGCAAATAGGCCACCGGCAGATCTTCGAGCAATCGACGGGTGCGCTCGAAGGACGCGTCTGTTTCACCGGGAAAACCGACCAGAACATCAACTCCGATGGCAGCTTCGGGCATAAGACAAAGGATTTTTCCGACGAGTTTTTCGAAGAATCGGCCGGTGTAGGGGCGATTCATTTTTTGCAGGATGCCGTCATCCCCGCTCTGGAGCGGAATGTGAAAATGGGGGCAGATCCGGCCGGGGCCGTCCCCGGCATCCACCACAAAACGGAGCAGCGCATCGGAAAGCTCCCGGGGTTCGATTGAACTCAACCGCACCCGGTCGATGGCACCGGCATTGCGGATTTGGCCGAGTAGCGTCAAAAGATCCGTCGGCGGCTTCAGGTCATTTCCGTAGCACCCGAGATGAATACCGGTCAGAACCACTTCGTGGTAACCGTTACGCTTGAGCCGTCGGATGCCGTCGATCGCCTTGTCGGGCGTCAGACTCCGGCTCGGTCCTCTGGCATATGGAACGATGCAGTAGGTGCAAAATGCCTCGCAACCGTCTTGCACCTTTAGAAACGGTCGGGATCGGTTTCCTTTAACCGGCCCGTTGATCGGGCCCGTCTCTTGAATGGTATCGGCAACCTTATTAGGGCGGTTGGATGGGGGGAGGCGCCGGTCGAGAACCAGGTCCAGTAAATGCGGTTTGTCGTCGATGCCCAGAATCCTATCCACGCCATCGATGCTGGTGATCTCCGCCGGTGCTGTCTGGGCATAGCAACCGGTGACCACCATGTGTGCTCCGGGATTGTTGCGCACAGCCTGGCGGATGGCCTGCCTGGACTGCATGGCCGCCCGGCCGGTGACGGTGCAAGTGTTGACAATGTACAGATCGGCCTTCTCCTCGGGGCCAGCCGGGGTCAGATCGGCCAGCTCGAGCTGTTCGGCCAACGCTTCGGACTCGTACTGGTTGACCTTGCATCCCAGGGTAATAATCTTAAACTTAAGCATTAGGAAATAGGTATAGAATACCGAAAATATTATTTTAAGAGTTATTATTTTTAAGGAATCAAGGGTCCGAGGATCCAAGGATTCAAGGAGTCCAGGGTGTAAGGTACAAGGTGTAAGGTTTAGGGTCCAATATTTTCAATTTGGAATCTTTCAGCGAAACTTAAACGTTTTCTCTTCGAACAAACTGGAGGCGGCGCTGAACCTTGAACCTTATAATTGCATCTAAACCTCGTTTCCGCCTTGAGCCTTTCGCCTTCAACCGTTTGCCGAGGGCGTTAACCTTATACCTTGTACCCTGCACCCTGAACCTTCTCCCTTTAACCTTTTGCCTTGCGCCCTTTTCCTGTTTTCCGGCTCAACGGGCAAACGGGCACAACCGGCTTAACGGGCTCTCCCTTTGAATTTTGCCTTTCACCGTTTGCCTTTAGCCTTTCTTAACTGTCACCACAAATCCACCCGCCGCCGATCACTTCATCTCCGACGTAAAACACGGCGCCTTGGCCGGGGGTGATAGCGGACTGGGGAGCGTCGAAGCCGACAACAGCCTTCTGCTGCGGCTGCGGGGTCAGTGTGGACGGAGCGGCAGTGTGGCGGTACCGCATGCGCGTGTGAACCCGGATCGGTTCGGAGGGTTCCGGCTGAATCCAGTTGATTCCCTCCACCCGGCATTCCGACGAAAGGGTGTCTCGTTTGGGCCCCACCACCAGGCGATTGTTTTGGGTGTCTATCCGCAACACGTAGTAGGGTTCGGCGGCCGGGCAGTTGATGCCCCGTCTCTGACCGATGGTATAGCCATGAAGCCCGGCGTGCCGGCCCAGGATGCGGCCTTCGCGGTCGACAATTTCTCCGGGAGACGGCGCCACTCCGAGCTGGTCGGTCAAAAACTCGGTGTAGCGATGGCTGCTGATAAAGCAGACGTCCTGGCTCTCCTTGTGGGTCACCGGCAGCAGGTTTTTTTCAGCAGTCAACTTTTTTACATCCGATTTTTTCATCTCCCCCAGTGGAAAACAGGTCCGTGCCAGTTGGTGCCGGGTCAAAAAGGCCAGAAAATAGGACTGGTCTTTTTGTCGATCGACACCCTTGAACAGGTGCGGCTGCCGGTATGCGTCCGGCACGATGCGGGCGTAGTGTCCGGTTGCCAGGCGTTCGGCCCCGAGGCGCCGGGCGTGTTCGTACAGAACCCCGAACTTGACAACCGGATTGCACACCAGGCACGGGTTGGGTGTTTTTCCCCCCACATACGTCCGTAAAAAGTATCCGATCACCCGGGTTCGAAAGGCGTCGGTCAGGTCGATGACATGCAGGGGGATATCGAGCTGGTCGGTGACGGCGGCGACGTTCCGTTTTTCCGGTTCATAACCGGTCAGAAAATGAATGCCGAAAACAGGATAGCCTTGGGTTTTCAACAGGGCAGCCGCCATCAGGGAATCCACCCCTCCGCTGACGGCGACCGCAATCAGCGGCTTCATTCGAAAAAGGTCTGATTGATGGAGTGGACTTCCATCGCCCGGGTCGGGCAGGCCGGAACGCAGAGTTCACAGACACTGCATTTCTTCTGATTGAACCGCACCGTCATGCGCGGCCTCTGGATGGAAAGGGCGCCGGTGGGGCAAACGGCGGTACAGGCCCCGCAGTGGGTGCACTTGATCTTGTCGCGCTGGACCTCCTGAGAGGCGTAGTCCACCTGGACTCCCTGGTCTTTGAGGTACCGCACGCCTTCTTTGAACTTTTTTTTGTCGCCCGACAACTCGAGCACCATGACGCCTTCCTTGCGGGGCAGTACCGCGGCGTTCAGGATGTTGAATGTCAGGTCGTAGTCTCTGGTGAGGTAACAGACGATCGGTTTCTGAGCAACTAGCGCCGGAAATCGCAAAATGAGAATCCTGGAATACACATTAACCTCCGGTAACCTCTTTATTTTTTTAGGTCGAAAGGATACAATAGAAACAAACAGAAGCGGTGTCAACAGCTGCTAAAAACCGCAGGCACTGCTTCAGTACAGCATCCGGGAACCCGGGGACCATCGATGAACCTGTTTGCTTACCGCACCACCGGCCTTCTGATCAAGACGATAACCGAGCTATCAAAGGCGAAGGTCAAACTCTACGGCATCGAAAACATACCCAGCGGATCAGTTATTTTCGTCCTCAATCACTTTACCCGCATGGAAACCTTTTTGATGCCCTACGTGATTTTCAAACTCACGCAAGTGCCGGTCTGGTCCCTGGCAAGCTATGAATTCTTCAAGGGCGCCTTCGGGGCCTATTTAGACAAAGTCGGGGCGGTGTCGACCCGCAATCCGGAGCGCGATCTTCTGATTGTTAAGACCCTTCTCAACGGTGAGGCCAACTGGATCATTTTTCCGGAAGGCCGGATGGTCAAAAACAAAAAGATCATCGAAAAAGGGCGTTTCATGATCTCTTACGCCGGTGGGAAACGCCCGCCCCACACCGGGGCGGCTTTGCTGGCGCTGCGCGCCGAATTCTACCGCCAGCGGATTATACGGCTGTTGGAAAAAGATCCCGAGGAGGCGCACCGCCTGCTGGAGCAATTCAAGATCGAGGACGCCGGGCCGCTCACAAGCCGAAACACCTGGATCGTGCCGGTCTGCCTGACCTACTTTCCGATCCGGGCCCGCGAGAACACCCTCAGCTCCTTGGCCACGCACCTGGTGGACGACATATCGGACCGCCTGGTGGAAGAGATCATGACCGAAGGAACGATGCTCCTATCCGGGGTCGATCTCGACATCCGCTTCGGAGAGCCGATCAAGATTGATGAATGCCTGTCGTGCCGGTCGATCGAGCGCGGCATCGGTTCAAAGCAGCGGCTGCAGTTCGACGACCCGCTGCCGCTCCAGCGTCTTATGCACAAGGAGGCGCTGAAAATCATGCAGCGCTACATGGCCGCCATCTACAGCATGACGTCCGTCAATCACGATCACCTTTTCGCTTCGCTGCTCAGATTTTCCCCTCACAAGAAGTTCGAGGAGCACGCGCTGCGGCGTAAACTGTTTTTGTTGACGGGTGCCGTTCGGGAGGTCAAGAACCTCTACCTGCATCAGAACCTCCAGGACGATCAGGTACACCTGCTGACCGACGACCGCTACGGCCGGGTGAGCGACTTTTTGTCGGTTGCCATCGAAAAAGGGATACTAAAGCGCGAGGGCCCCTACCTGATAAAGGACCGCTCCAAATTTTCCTCGCCCTACGATTTTCACCGGGCGCGCATCGACAATCCGGTCGAAGTGATGGCCAACGCCGTCGAACCGTTGACGGCGTTGCAACGCATCGTGCGTTGGACTGCCTGGCTGCCCGATTTTTGGGTCCGGCGCAAAGTGGCGGCCACGCTGCAACGTCGCGCATACAGTGAGTTCGACGAGGATTACCGGCAGTTCTTCATCGAAGGGGAATCTAAGAAAAAGGAGGTCGGAAGTCCGTTTCTGATCCGCGGCAGCTTCCGCCGGATGGGAGTGGTCCTCGTTCATGGATACATGGCGGCCCCCCTGGAAATGAAAGAACTGGCTGAATATCTGGCGCGCAAGGGTTTGTGGGTCTACGTCCCGCGTGTCAAAGGCCACGGCACATCTCCCGAAGACTTGGCTCAAACCCGCTACCCGGCCTGGGTGGAAACGGTCGATCGCGCGTATGCATTAATGCGCAGCCTGTGCCGGCGGGTGGTTGTCGGCGGGTTTTCCAACGGCGCCGGACTGACGCTTGATCTGGCTGCGCGGGTCGCTGATGCGGCCGGCGTGTTTGCCGTTTCGCCGCCGCTGCGGCTGCAGGACTTTTCGACGCGCCTGGTACCGGCCGTGGACGTCTGGAACCGCTTGATGAAAAAAGTCAGGCTGGGCGATGCCCAGGTGGAATTCGTGGAAAATCATCCGGAGAACCCCCATATCAACTATCTGCGAAACCCAATTGCCGGCGTGCGAGAACTGGAACGCTTTATGGGCGCCCTGGAACCCAAACTGGGCGCGATAAAGGTGCCGGCTCTGGTTATCCAGGGCCAGGGAGACCCGGTGGTCAATCCGAAGGGGTCGGTCAGGGTCTTCCAGCGCCTGGGGGCGGAGGATAAAACTTATGTGCTTTTCAGTTTCAACCGCCACGGAATCGTGCGCGGTGAGGGTGCCGAACGGGTCCACCGCGCTATCTGGGAATTCATCGAAAGATTAAATTGAGGGAATCGGGTAAAAATAATTCTTGACATGATACGCTGTGGTATTATTTTGTATTAAGCAGCGCCAGCTGCTAAAGAGGTTAGGTGATTTTATAACAACCATAACCCCTTTTCTCTTTCCTCTGTTCGAGGGGAGGCATCTTCCCCAATGCCTCCCCTTTCTTTTTGGGCGAAGGATGGAAACTAAGTCAACTATCTGTGGAGGCACCATGACCTCACTCGTCCGGCTTGAGATTTTTTCTGATTTTATCTGACCCTGGTGCTATTTCATTACCGGGCGTATTGAAAAGATTCAAACAACTTATGCCGTCGAGGTGGAATGGATTGCCTTTCCGCTCCATCCCGAAACCCCTGACAAGGGCCGTAGCCTCGAAGAGCTTTTTGCCGGTCGTCCGATTGACGTGCCGGAGATGGTGAGGCATCTGCGGCAGACAGCCGCAGAGCTGGGACTTCCATTCGGCGACCGCACCATGACCTACAACAGTCGCCTGGCGCAGGAATTGGCCGGGTGGGCCGCCGATAAGGGCAGAGAGAATGATTTTCACCGGGCCGTGTTTCGAGCGTACTTTTCCGACGGCCTGAACATCGGCAATCCGGCTGTGTTGGTGAAACTGGCGGATGCTGCGGGTCTGCCGGGCGACGAGGCCCGGCAGGTCATTGAATCCAGAACTTACCGCCAAGCTGTGGATCGGGACTGGGACAGCGCCGTGCGCTTAGGAGTGACCGCCGTTCCAACCTTCATGATCCGCGGCAAAACGCTGGTCGGCGCTCAGCCGACGTCAGTGCTCGAAAGATTCCTGGAAGAAAACGGCGCGCGGCGCAACCCTTCACCCCTTGATCTTTAAACCCTGAACCTTAAACCCTTATCCTGATTCCCCATGAACATCATCGGCACCATCATCCTGTTGGCTCTCCTGCTGGACCTGATCCTTAACGCCGCCGCCGATTATCTGAATTTGAAGACGCTGAGACCGGATCTGCCGCAGGAGTTTCGGGGCCTCTACGATGAGGCGCGCTACCGTCGTTCCCAGGATTATCTGAGAGTCAACACTCGTTTCGGCTGGGTCGTCTCCTCCTTGAATTTATTGTTGCTGCTTGTTTTCTGGTTCGGTGGTGGGTTTCCACTGCTGGATAAATGGGTGCGGTCTTGGCATCTCGGGCCGGTGCCCTCGGGCTTGGCCTTCATCGGCATTCTGTCTCTGCTGGCCGCCATCGTTTCTTTGCCCTTCAGCATCTATGCCACCTTCGTGATAGAGGAGCGGTTTGGTTTCAACCAAACCACCTGGTCCACCTTTGTCAAGGATAAACTCAAGGGACTGGCGCTGGCGCTTTTGCTCGGGGCACCGCTTATGGCCGGTGTGCTCGCTTTTTTCGAATATGCCGGATCCGGTGCCTGGCTTTACTGCTGGATGGCTGTCACGCTTTACATGCTGGTGGTGCAGTTTGTGGCACCGACATGGATCATGCCGCTCTTCAACCGGTTCAGCCCGCTGGGGGACGGGCCGCTGAAGCAGGCGATTTTTTCCTATGCCCGTTCGATTGATTTCCCACTCGATAACATATACGTCATGGACGGATCGCGGCGTTCCAGCAAATCGAACGCCTTTTTTACCGGGTTCGGTCGACACAAACGCATCGTTCTCTTCGACACCCTGATCGAAAGACACGGCGTTGAGGAGCTGGTGGCCGTGTTGGCGCACGAAATGGGCCACTACAAGAAAAAGCACATCCTTAAATCGCTTCTGCTGGGCGTCGCGCAATCCGGGCTGATGTTTTTTCTACTCTCGTTTTTCATCTCCGAGCCTGTTCTCTTCGAAGCCTTTTACATGCAGCAACCATCGGTTTACGCGGGGCTAGTTTTTTTCGCCTTGCTCTATGCGCCCCTCGACTTTCTAACGGGAATATTCATGCAGCTGTTCTCTCGCAAGAACGAGTTCGAAGCCGACCGTTTTGCGGCCGACACCACCTCGAATCCGAACGCGATGGCAACGGCCTTGAGAAAGCTGGCTGTCCACAACCTGACCAACCTGACGCCGCATCCCTTCTACGTGTTTCTGAACTATTCCCATCCACCTGTGCTGGAGCGGCTTCGGGCCATCGCGAACCGGGTTGTGCAAAGGGCGGCGCCGGTGCCGGAGTCATGATGACCATGTTCGATTCTGTCTTGATTATCGCCGACATCGAAGGCAGCTCCGGCTGCTGGAGCTACCGGGCATCCGCTTTTAAAACTCACGAGTGGGTCGCGGCCTGTGTGGACATGACGCGCGATGTCGCTGCGGTGGTGCACGTCCTTTTGGACAACGGAGTGCAACGGGTCATCGTGAAGGACTTTCACCGCACCGGCTTCAACCTCTTGCCCGAAATGATCGATTCCCGGGCGCGGGTCGTTCAGGGCTACAAGGTCGGTCCGGTGCCGGGAATTGGAGACCCGGGCTCAGCCGAGGCGGTGATCTTCTTAGGGATGCATGCCGCATCGGGTTCCAACGGGTTCATGGCCCACACGCTGACATCGCGGATTCGGGGCCTGGAGGTGAACGGAGAGCTTTTGCCGGAAGTGTACCTTTTCGCGGGATCCGTGGCGCCTTACGGAGTGCGGCCCATTTTTTTTTCCGGCTGTCCGGTTGCCTGCGACCAGGCACGGGACACCATTTCAGGTATTCACACGTATTCGATCGACAAGTCGGTCGGTCGGCAAGAGTTTGCTGTCGAGCCCTGGCGCCAAGGGCTTGCCCGGGCGGCAACTTCAGCGCTTCACGACGCCCAAACCGTCCCGTTCGAACCCCCGGGGCCTTTTCACACCAAGGTCACTCTGAGGGAGGGGGAGCTAGCGGCACAAAAACTGGCCAGCCGTTGGGGGTTTCACCGGCAGGGGGCCGACATCATTCTGCACAACGCCCGCCTTGTCGATCTCTATCTCGACCTGATCCGCATCTGCTACCTGATCCCGATGGCCGAACGGGTGCTGCCGCTGGCTGTGGCGGCGTCCAATCTGAGAGGACGCGTCGGCCTGGCCTGGCTGCGTCGGCAGATTAAGAAACGGTGACTAAAGGATTCAACGGACGTCACACTGAATGGCCTGAGCCATCGTTAAGTGACAAATTTTCCCACCGATCCTCCCGCATTCGTTTTGAATCGACTTTCCTAAAAAAAATTAATAAATTCGCGCAGCGAATTTATTCGAACAACAAGCCTTGAGAGGGACGGGGCCGCGGCTGCGTTGAAGATGGGCGCTTTCCCGTCAGCGGAGGTAGCGGCCGGTGGCAATCTTCCAACTGGAAGATATCGTAGTCAATCAGGAATGCGTCTTCCGCAGTTTGCGTAACGGTCTTGGGCCGATGAAAGACCAAATCGACTTCCTGGGCGGTCATCACCGGAAACCCGTAAGGACGGTTGCGATGCTTTATCGTGCGGCCCGCAGCGGTTCTCTGCTGCACGAACTCCTGGTGGTTTGCCAGACGGTCGCTGAGACGCCGATGGGCTATCGACGTCACTGCCGATAGGCTTCCGGTGACGGTTTCCCGAAAATCTGTCTCCAGTTCGATGCCGATGCCGTTTCGTCCGGTCGCCATGGCAGCAAACAGTGTGGTGCCGATGCCCAAGAACGGATCGAGCACGAGGTCCCCCTTTACCGAAAACATGTTGATCAGGCGATAAGGGAGTTCGAAGGGAAAAGCCGCGCTCCTCTTCCGGATGTCGTTGTCTGCCAGTCGCTGGGTCGCGCCGATCAGACCCATCCAGACATCTGAAAACCAGGTGTTGCGCTCTTCCCAGAAAAAAGCGCTTTCACGGCGCCGCTGTTTGTCTTCGGCCTCTGAAAAATCTCTCTTGGATCCTTTGCGCAAGACGAGGATGTGTTCGTGTTCGAGGGTCACATAGGCACCGGGCGGAAGCATACCCGAACCCATGAACTTGTTGGGAGCGTTGGTCGGTTTACGCCACAGAATCAGCGGCAGGGGCTGAAAGCCGATGGTGAGCATGCGTGACAAAATTCGAGCGTGGTTGGGATAGAGCATGAAATCAGCGCCGATTTTGCGCACGGCATCGCCGATGTTAATGCAGGTGATGCCGCCGGGTTTCAGCACCCGATGCACTTCGGCCCAGACCGGGTCCAGCGCTGCATGCATCCGTTCGAATGCCACCATGCCATGATTTTGCGTTAGGGCCTTGGCCACGGCTGGATCGAGACGGGCAAACAGCGTGTCCCACATCTGAATCATGGGGTAGGGTGGTGAGGTGACGACAAGATCGACGCTGTTGTCGCCGAGGGCCTTCATTTTTCTGGCATCGCCGAAATGAAGCTGGTGATGGGTCTGCAGGGTGTGCTCAATTATCATAGCTTGGCGCTTCAATATCTGTTTCAATTCCATGCGTCAATCGAAATCCGGTAGTTTATTTCTCCCGATAGATGACGAGAAGAATTCCAACCAACTTCGACCGGCAGTTTTTTTTTGAGATTTCCTCAATATTCCAGGAGATAAATAGATCCGGCGCTATTCTCTGTTCTCTTGGTTTCCATTTCATAAAATCATTGGACAAACAAAAATAAATATTATAATATCAATATGTTTAACGGCTAACGAACTCAACGAACTCAACGAACTCAACGGACTCAACGGACTCAACGGACTCAACGGACTCAACGGACTCAACGGAATCAACGAAATCAACGAACTCAACGGACTCAACGGATCTCCTATGAACGCAGTCAATCTCATTGAACCTCACGGCGGTGAGTTCGTCAACCTTCTGGTTGATGCGGAGCGAGCCACACTCCTCAAAAACATTGCCCTCAATCTACAAGACATCACGCTCAACGAACGGCAGTTGTGCGACTTCGAACTGCTCGCCTCGGGCGTTTTTTCACCGCTCAAGGGGTTCATGAAAAAGCCGGACTACGAGTCGGTCCTGGACCGGATGCGGCTTCAAGACAATACCCTTTGGCCCCTTCCTATCTGCCTGGACGTATCGGAAACAAAAGCCCGGACGTTCGAAGCAGGACAGTCGGTTGCGATCCGCGATCCGGAAGGTTTTCTTTTAGGAGTGCTCAACGTCGAAGACATCTGGCCGATTCAGAAGGAAAAAGAAGCCCAGTTGGTATTCGGCACGACCAGCACCGCTCACCCGGGGGTGGATTATCTTTTCAACAAAACCGGCGATTATTACATCGGTGGTGGTTTCGAGGTCACCAGCCTGCCGCTGCACTTCGACTTCCGACCGCTGCGTCTGACCCCTGCAGAAATCCGCCAGGCCTTTGCAAAAATGGGGTGGCAACGCGTCATCGGATTTCAGACCCGGCATCCGATCCACCGGCCGCAGTTCGAAATGACCATCAAGGCCATGCGCCAAATCCGGGGCAACCTGTTGGTCTTACCGATCGTCGGTATGTCCAAACCCGGCGATTTCGACCATTTCACCCGCATGCGCTGTTACCGGGCTGTCAGCCGCCACTACCCGCCGGATTCTCTGCTGCTCAACCTGCTGCCCCTGTCTTCCCACCAGGCCGGTCCCAGGGAGGCCCTGCTGCACGTGATCATTGCCAAGAATTTCGGTTGCACGGATTTCATCATCGGACACGATCACGCCGGTCCCGGAGTCGACAGCAACGGACAATGGTTCTACCAGAACGGATCCGCGCGTCGGCTGGCACAGGAGCACGCTGCCGAGGTCGGTGTCGACATCACGCCCTTCGAGCAAATGGTTTATCTTCCTTTCGAGGACGAGTTCCGGCCGACGGACCAGGTGCCCGAGGGGGTTCAGTCCATATCCCTCTCCGGTTCCGACATCCGAAAACGGCTGCAGCGCGGCCGCAACATTCCGGAATGGATGACGTTCCCGGAAGTTCTGGACGAGCTCCACAAGGCCTACCCGCCGCCCGGCCGTCAGGGATTCACCATCTTTCTGACCGGTCTTTCCGGCGCCGGCAAATCGACCATCGCCAAAATCCTGTATTCCCGCTTTCTCGAAATCGGCGAGCGGCCGGTGAGCCTGCTCGACGGCGACATTGTGCGCCGGCACCTGTCGAGCAACCTCAGCTTTTCGAAAGAAGACCGCGACGCCAACGTAAACCGGATCGGTTTCGTGGCCAGCGAAATAACGAAAAACCGCGGCATTGCGATCTGTGCGCCAATTGCTCCATATGAAGCGACGCGCAACGACATCAGGACCCGCATCGAGGACTATGGCGGGTTTGTGGAAGTGCACATCTCGACGCCGCTGGAGGTCTGCGAAAAAAGGGACCGCAAGGGAATGTACGCCAAGGCGCGTGCCGGTTTGATCAAGGGGTTTACCGGTGTGGACGATCCCTATGAAATCCCCCGGCAGCCCGAATTGCGAATCGACACATCCAATCTGTCCCCCAACGAGTCGGCCCAGGAGATTTTGCTCTTTTTAGGCGAAAAAGGGTATATCTAAGCGCTTATACGCCGTATGATCAAATGCCAAGTCGGTTATGCTTCAGTTTGGCCGTTGCAATCGCTTATGATCCCTTCACGTCAACATTTAATGAAATTCCCCGGGGGTTCAACTACATTGTGTCCGTCCAGAAATGGTAGATTTCGACCCCAGGCAAGGCCGCAGTGATTTTTCAACCACCGTCGTAGCAGTGCTACGTCGAGGATTGCAAAGAGCGAGCACACAGGCACGGGCCGAAAGATGACGTTTATGAGTGGACACTGCTACAGGTCCGCTACTAGCAGCACCTTCACTTCCTGAAACTGTTGCCATGCGGCATCATTGGTAATGATATAGTCGGCGCCGCAGGCTACTGCCGTTCCGAGCTGAATGGCATCCGGGGTTTTATACTGGTATTGAGCCCGCAGTCTTACCGCCTGATCTGCGATGTTCATGTCAAGAGGAAAAAGGCTGATATTTTCCGAGTTAGTAAGATAGTCCCGATATTTTCGAACCAGCTTTATCCGGCCAAGGCGTGCTGGATGAGTCGTCAGCTCGATGTAGGTAATAATCGAGGTTATGGCCTGGGCCCCTGTAGCGTACAGCTGAGCAAACAGCGAATCGAGAATCGGAAAAAAATCCGGGTGCCGCTCGAAATAGTAGATGAACGGTGCGGTATCCAGGAAGATAATATCTCCTGTGTTAAATTTTACACCCATGAATCGCGTTCCCGCCGCAGATAGTCTTTAACATCCATGCCTTCCCATATTTCTTTTCCCAGACCGGCTGCTTTGCGAAAATCAAGCTTTCCTTGCGGCCGTGTTTTTTCGGTATCGATAGGACATAACCGGGCAATTTTCTTGCCGGCTCGCTCGATGATGATTTCCTCACGCCTTAAGGCGACTCGGTTCAAAATTTCACCCAATTTTTGCCGTGCTTTGACTGCCGAAATAGTCTGACTCATAGTAACTCCTAAACTATAATGATTGATATAATCATACTAATCATAATGGTTAATTTATGCAATAGATTTTGTTAAATAAAAAATGGCGCTGAGCCATGCTCAGCGCCATTTTAGTTTTTATTGGTCGGGAAGAGAGGATTTGAACCTCCGACCCCAGCGTCCCGAACGCTGTGCTCTACCAGACTGAGCCACTTCCCGATTAAAAAAGAATTTTTAAAACTTTTTAAGGAACTTGTCAATCCCAATGTCACGCGGAGAAGGGATTCTTGAGCACAATCGTCTCGTCTCGTCCCGGGCCGACCGATACAATCTGGATCGGTGTTTCGGTCAGTTCTTCAACCCGCTTGAGATAGGTTTTCGTCGTTTGGGGCAGGTCACCGAATTGGCGGATCGTTGAAATTTCCTCGCTCCAACCGGGCAGGGCTTCATACAATGGCGTGCATTCGGCCAGCACCTTGAGGCTGGCGGGGAATTCGTTCAATCGTTTGCCCTTGACCTCGTAGCCGATGCAAATCTTCAGCTCATCGAGTCCTCCCAAGACGTCAAGTTTGGTGATGGCCAAACCGGTCAGGCCGTTGAGGCGTACCGCGTTGCGCACGATGACCGTGTCAAGCCAGCCGCAGCGGCGTTTGCGCCCTGTTGTGGCACCAAATTCGACGCCCTTTTCCTGGATGCAGGCGCCGGTCTCGTCGAAAAGCTCGCAGGGAAAGGGGCCGGCGCCCACGCGGGTCGTGTAGGCCTTGACGATGCCGATCACATCCGTTACCGTCCCGGGACCGACGCCGGAGCCGCAGCAGGCGTTGCCGGAAACCGTGCTCGACGAGGTCACGAAAGGGTAGGTGCCGTGATCGATGTCCAGGTGGGTTCCCTGGGCGCCCTCGAACAGCACTTGGCGACCCTTCTTGATCGCCTCATCGAGGGTGATCGACACATTTGTCACATGCGGCGCCAGGCGGTCGGCGTATCGGCGGTAGGTGTCGATGATCCCCTCCGCATCGAGCGTGGCGGCAGAGAGATAATTCTTCAGATAGAAATTTTTTTCGTCCAGTAGGGTGCGCACTTTTTCGGCGAAAGTCTCGGGTTCCAGCAGGTCGATGAAGCGCACCCCACGGCGGGTGGCCTTGTCTTCGTAAGCCGGACCGATTCCCCGGCCGGTGGTGCCGATTTTCTTGTCGCCCTTCATTTTTTCACGGGCCAGGTCGACGGCTTGGTGGTAGGGCATGATCAAATGGGCGCGTTCGCTCACCTTGATTCTGTCGGCTCCGACGTCGATGCCCTTGCCGTCGAGATAATCCATTTCCTCGATCAACACCGCCGGGTCGACCACCACGCCGTTGCCGATCACACAGGTCTTGCCCTGCAGAATACCGGAGGGCACCAGATGGCTGATGAACTGTTCACCTTCGACGACCATCGTATGCCCGGCATTGTTGCCGCCTTGGAAACGGACGACAACATCTGCACGTGCAGCCAGAAGATCGACGATTTTGCCCTTGCCCTCATCACCCCATTGCGTTCCGATGATAACGGTGTTCGCCAAATTTCACTCCTTACGTAATTGAAGAAAGGGGGTCAAGGATTCGAGGGTTCAAGGACCCAAGGATTTTTTTCTAAAGACTTTATCAAGGTCTTAAGCATCCTTTCAACCTCTCCAATGTCCCGCAGCTGTTCCGACAGGCTTTCTGCTTTAATGTATCTTAGGTCACCGGATAACAATATTTGTGTCTCAAATTCACAATATTGAACAATAGTTTATATCAGTGTCTATCGAGAAATAGTGGATTTTGGTTCAGGCCAAGGCCGCAGCGAATTTTAAACCGGAGGCGTAGTTTTCTACGTCGAGGTTTTCAAATTAGCGAGAACGCCGGCCTGGGCCAAAAGATGCTATTTCTGGATGGACACGAACGCGTTTAACGCGAAAAAACTCCTTGATCAATCGCCGGCAGGCCCCTTCACAGACCCCTGAAATAACCTCGGGCTGGTGATTGAAGCGGTCGTCTGCGGCAAAGTTGTATATTGAACCGGCGGCGCC
>Ga0272441_10006322_pt1 | contig 19930 bp, 19 predicted proteins | sample SSMProp6N_FD_193582 | JGI IMG/M metagenome (GOLD analysis project Ga0272441, IMG submission 193582) | Marine sediment archaeal communities from Little Sippewissett salt marsh, Falmouth, MA, United States - SSM-Prop-6N | ecosystem: Environmental > Aquatic > Marine > Wetlands > Sediment ... | reverse complement strand
GCCCGGTCGGGCGACCAGGTCGAACGCCACCTCGATGACGACCTCGTGGCTGATGACGAGACGCACGCCGACGGCGAGCTCGTCGAGGGTGGCGTTCACCGAGCCCTCGATGGAGTTCTCCATCGGGACGATGGCCCCGTCGGTGATCTGCTCGCGCACCGAGTCGAGCGCGGCCGACACCGTCGGGAAGGGTGTCAGCTCGTCGTCCGGGCCCAGGGGGAGCGACCGCAGGGCGGCCTCGGTGAACGTCCCGGGAGGGCCGAGGTAGGCGTAGCGCATGTACCGGTCACCTCAGCGTGATCTGGCGGTTCGTCAGGGCCGCCCGGCTGCGGCGTGCGTCCGAGTCGAGCGGGCTGCGGTCGGCCACCTCGGTGACGAGCCGCGTCGCCATCGCGACCGCCGGGTCTTCCAGGTCGTCGAGCAGGACGCCCTCGTCCAGCTCCCATACCGGGACGAGCAGGCCGTGGGCACGAAAGGCGCCCAGGAGGGTCGTCCCGTCAGTCAGAGCGTCCTGTCCCACCGCTCGCAGCCGGGCCAACGCATCGAGCAGCGCGTCCTCGCCGTGGGGCTGCACCCAGCGCAGGTAGCGCCGCTCCCCCATCGTCGCCACGTAGGCGGAGGTGACCGACGCGAGCCGTTGGGTGGGGATGATCGAGGAGTTTGCCTGCTCCATCACGGCGTTCACGGCGTCGTCGTCGGTCTCGCCGACCCAGAAGTCGAACGTGTCGTGCAACGTGACCTGCAGCGGCGCCTCCGGGTCGAGCAGGTCCTGCAGCCTTGGGCCGGGGCCGGGGAGGCCGACCAGTGACACCGCCCCACCGGCGTCCTGCTCCAGCGCGGCCAGCATCGCGGCCGCAAGGTCACGCGACGGGTCACCCGACGACGTCGTGGTCTGCAGGGCCAGCAGCACGCTGCCGTCGTCGCGACGCAGCGCGGGCACGGCACCGGGCAGGACACTGGCGACGAGCACGTCCTCGCCCCGGTGCTCGCCCGCCGCCTCGCCGTCCAGGGTCACCGGTGCCGTGGCGGACGGGACGAACTCTCGTAGCGCCACCCACTCCGTCTCGTCCGCCAGTCCCTCGAAGGGCCGCTCCACGACCGGAGTGCGGGCCCGGGCGGCGGCCTTGCCGTGGCAGATCTTGTACCGCTTGCCCGAGCCGCAAGGGCAGGGCTCTCGCGGGCCGACGACCGGGACGTCCGCAGCGGGCGCAGGACGCGGCGGGCGGTTCTTCTTCGCCATGCCCGGAATGGTGTCAGACGAGCACCACGCCGGGGTTCAGCAGCCCCGCCGGGTCGAGAGCACGCTTCACGGCGCGCATCGCAGCGATGTCGGCATCGTCGCGGGCGAGGCTGAGCAGGCCGGCCTTGGCCCGACCCACCCCGTGCTCGGAGGCGATGGACCCCCCGGCGGCAGCGACCACGCCGAGCACGTCGGTGTCGATGTCGGCATCGTCGGGGCCCGGTCCGACGACGCTCAGGTGCAGGTTGCCTTCGGCCAGGTGTCCGTAGGTGAAGAGGCGGTGTGGTGCGACGGTGGCCCGAATCTGCTCGACCACCTCGTCGAGCCTCTCCATCGGCAGCGAGACGTCGTACTTGTGCACCACGCCGAGGGTGGCGAGGGCCTCGGGATGGCGCTCGCGGTAGTCGACCAGCCGGTCGTCGACCACCGCCTCCGCGCGGTCCGGGAGCTCGGGCAGGGCAGTGGTCTGCAGCAGCAGGTACACCGGCCAGGACGTGGGCAGGGGCGGTGCCATGCCGGTGACTCGGCACGTCACCTCCAGACCGTCGGCGGTCATGACCTCGGCCAGGCGCACCCCGGACGCGGGGAGCAGGTCGACCGCCTCGGCGAGGCTGCGGCACCCGACCAGCGTGGTCACGCCAGGCGGGTCGGGCTCGTGGAGCCTCACCCGTACGTCGGTGACAAGTCCGAGGGTTCCCTCGCTGCCGACGAGCAGCCCGGTGAGGTCGTAGCCGGCGCCGTCCTTCGGGGGGCCGTGACGGCGATCGACCACCGAGCCGTCCGCGAGCACCGCGCGCAGGCCGGTCACCTGAGCGCGCGTGTCTCCATACCGGCAGACCCGCAGCCCACCGGCGTTGGTCGCCACCGTGCCGCCGATGGTGGCGGAGTCCCGAGCGGCGAGGTCGACCCCGTAGACGAGCCCGACGGCGCGGGCGTGGCGCGCGAGGTCGGCCACCGTGACGCCGGCGCCGACCGTGACCTGCCTGGCCTGACGTCGTACCGGCTCCTTCTCGGTGAGCCTGGTGAGTGAGACCACGACCGCGGTGTCCGGGGAGCCCGGGACCGACCCACCGACGAGCCCCGTGTTGCCGCCCTGCGAGACGATCGGCGTCGCGTGCTCCGCACAGGCCGCCACGACCCGGGCGACCGCAGCGACGTCACCCGGTCGCACCACCGCCCGGGGCCTGGCAGACCACCGCCTGGTCCAGTCGGTTCCGTACGGCTGCGTGAGCGCCGGCTCGATGAGAAGGTGGTCGGCCGCGTCGCGGCCCAGCGCCTCGGCCAGACCACGGAGCAGCGCGTCAGGCATGCCCGATCTCACCACGCTCCGGTGCACGCGCCGCATAGGGCACCATCGTGGTGTGCCCGGAGAGACCGACCTGAGGCTGCTGCTGGCGTCGCTGGCACCCCGACGCGACCCACGGTCGTACGTCTTCGTCACGATGCCGGTGGCCCCGCCGGACGTCGACACCGTGGCCACCGTGCACGAGGAGGAGGGTGTGACCCTCGTCGTCGAGCAGCGCACGGCGGACGAGCACGGCTGGGGCTACGGCTCGACCATGGCTCGCATCACGCTCACCGTCCACTCGGCTCTAGAGGCGGTCGGCCTCACGGCTGCTGTGGCGTCTGCGCTGGCACGAGCGGGCATCAGCGCCAACATGGTCGCCGGCTACCACCACGACCACGTGTTCGTCCCGGAGTGTGACGCCGCTGCGGCGGTGGCGGTGCTCGCAGCGCTGTCGGCGGAGTCGTCGCTGCCGTCCGGCGACGGCTCGTCGTCACGGCCCTGACGCCAAGCCTTGAGCCGCTCCAGAGGACGGCCGATGCGCACCGCCGCGTAGCCGCCGATCGCTACGGCGACCTCCGGTGTCGCCGCGCCGACGCACGCCACGCACATGCGAGCAGGATAGGCAGACAAGGTGAACGGGCTACTCCAGCACCTCGCGCCGCCGGACGGGGTCCGCGCCGGGCTCGCTCTTGGCCCGCAGGCCGTCGATCTGCCCGTTGAGGGCAGCCTCCACCGCCGAGAGAGCCGTCGCGGCTGCGTCGAGCCTCGGTAGCAGCACGTAGTCCGCGCCCGCGGCGTACAGGGCCTGCACCTCCCGGAACGTCGTGGCCGTCGCGATCACGCTGGCGTCGGGGTTGACCTGGCGAACAACCCGCACCACCTCGTCGGTGGTGGCGGACGAGAGCACCTCGTCGGGGATGGTGCACAGCACGACGCGGGCCCGGTCGACACCGGCGTGGTGAAGCGTCTCGGGGCTCGTGATGTCGCCGTACACGACGTGCGGGCCGAGGGCGGCGATGCGGGGATGGATGCCGACGTTGAAGTCGACGACGACCGACCGGGAGAGAAGCTCGGGCGACGTGGCTGCCATGTCGGACAGCAGGGACGACGCCGTGCGGTGCACGCCGAGCAGCGCCAGGTCGATCTCGTCCTCCTGCTCGGTGCTGCCTGCCGGGGGTGGCTTCATCCCCAGCCGGTCGAGCACCGGCTCGATGCGCGCATAGATGAGCTCGGCGCGGGTGAACAGCAGCGGCGTCGTCACCGCCGTGATCACGAAGGCGAAGACGATGACCGAGTTCAGCGTCGGGTCGATGTGGCCGAGCTGAAGGCCCAGGTAGGCCACGACCAGGCTGAACTCCGAGATCTGAGCCATCCGGATCACGGTGAGACCAGCGTTGCGCCGGTCGGTCCCGGTCAGGTACAGCAGGGGCAGCATCACGACGAATCGGGTGACGACCGCGAGTACCGCTACCCCCACCGCGGCAAGCACCACGCCGATCCCCGACGGTGCCGGGATGGTCATGCCGATGCCGACGAAGAACAGCGTGATGAAGAAGTCGCGCACCACCGACACCTGCCGAACGATCTCGGCGCTGAACGGCAGAGCAGCGATCGTCGAGCCCGCGATCAGGGCTGCGACACCAGGACTCACCGAGATGCCGGGGTCCCAGCCGAACGCGGCCTCGAGGAAGGTGTCGAAGTTGAGCCCGATGAGGACCACCCCGAAGGCCCATGCCAGCGAGGCGACCAGGATCGTGGAGGGCTGCTTGGCGATCCACGTGAAGCCCACCGGGAGCACGTAACGGGCCAGCAGCCAGGCGATCCCTGCGAGCAGCGCGATACCGACGAAGGTGGCCACGATCGGTCCGGCGCTGGGGTCGTCGAAGTTGGGCTGCAGGGCGAGAACGATGATCGACCAGATGTCCTCGAAGACCAGCATGGTCAGCGCGATCCGGCCACTCACCGTGTCGAGCAGGAAGGACTGCTGGAACAGGGCGACCACCAGAACGGTGGACGACGCCGCCACGGCGAGGCCGATGTAGAGCGGCCCGAATCCGTCGCCCAGCAGACCGCTTCCCACGCCGACGAGCACCAAGCCCTTGGCCACGACGAACCCGAACAGTGCGCTGATCGGGTAGAGCAGCGGGCCCGACACGAGCACCGACCTGCCCTTGCTCAGCAGGCTGCGGACGTCGATCTCCAGCCCGATGAGGAACAGCAGCAGGATCAGGCCCAGCTGGGCGATCGTGTCGATGTTGTCGCGATCGGAGATCAGCCCGGTCACCACAGGACCGAGCAGCACGCCGGCGAGCAGGAACGCAGCCACCGTCGGGATACGCAGCCGGGTGAAAGCGATGGCCAGCACTCCGGCAACGACGAGCGAGAGGGCGATGTCGAGCACGAGGTCGGGGAGGCCGCCATCGGCTCCCCCGGCCGCGAGCAGCACCGTGGCCGCATCCATGAGCGGGGACGCTAGCCGGTACGCGTATCACGCGTGTAACAGGCACCGAACTCGCGCCGGGAGGCGAGACTCCGAGCGCAGACGGCCGGGCGGAATGCCTCGACGGCCCTCGAGGTTGCCGCTCGCATGGCGACCCTGGGCCTCATCGGCAGCGGAAACATCGGCAGCACCGTCGCTCGGCTGGCCGTGGCCGGCGGGTACGACGTCGTGCTCAGCAACAGCCGCGGACCCGACACTCTCGGTGACCTCGTGGACCACCTCGGACCGAAGGCCCGCGCGGCAACCCCGACCGATGCCGCGTCCTCGGCCGACCTCGTGGTCGCGACGATCCCCCTCTACCGGTATCGCGAGCTGCCCGGCGAGGCGTTGCGCGGCACCATCGTCATCGACACGATGAACTACTACCCGGGCCGTGACGGGACCATCCCCGAGCTGGAGGACGAGTCGACGACCACGTCGGAGCTGGTGCAGGCGTTCCTCGCCGAGTCGCGCGTGGTCAAGTCGTTCAACAACATCTTCTTCCGCCACCTGGCCGACCTCACCCGGCCCAGCGGTGCCCCTGATCGCAGCGCCCTGCCCGTCGCCGGCGACGACCCGTCAGCGAAGGCCGAGGTGGCAGCCGTTCTCGACGCGCTCGGGTACGACACCGTCGACGCGGGCCCGCTGGCGCAGGGGTGGCGCTTCCAGCGCGACACTGCCGCCTACGGGCTGCCTTATGCGGCTCACCCGGACGACTGGGGTGCCGGGGCCCGACCGGCGGGAGTGTCGACGATCGAGGCCGCCCTGGCTCGAGCCAGGCGCTACCGCGACATGTAGCGCCGGCGCAGCGGCGCCACTGTCCGCCGTCGACGAATCTGACCCCAGTGTGTGCTGGCCGCTACGCGTCCGTGCTGGCCAGCAGCAAGGCGGCCTGGCTGGACCGGTACCCGTGGGCGAGCAGGACCGCGATGTCATCGTCCTCGTCGACCGAGATCGGCGAAGTTGTCGGTGGCTGGGCGGCTGCCGGGTCGCGGACGGTCTCAGCCAGCTGGCGCAAGGTGCGGGCAGTCGATCGGGCCAGCTCGCCGGACGTCGGCCCGGTTGTCTCGCCGTGCTTGAGGGCGCGGTCCACGGCTACTCCGACACGCGCGGTGGTGTGCAGGCCATCGAAGATCTTCTCCGCGAGCACAGCCGACATCCCGGGACCCTGGGGCTCGACGACGCGCAGCTCGACGCCGTGCTCGACTGCCACCCGAGCCTCGCGCACGGACCGCCGCATGGCCTTGCCGCCCCGTGGAGTCGCGCCGTCTGCTCGCGCGGCCACCGCGTCCATCCACGTCGCTGTGGCGTCGGCGTAGTCGGCCAGATCACGGGCCAACCGTCGACCGTGCGTCACCGGGACGAGGACGAGGAAGGCGATGGCCAGCACACACCCGAGCAGCACGTCGACGATGCGGTCCACAGCGACCGTGGCGGGGTCCTCGCCGACCACCGAGAGTGTGAACACCGTGACCATGCTGACGGTCATCACGTAGAGACCCTCGTTGACCGAGGCGATGGCGAAAGTGGCGGTAGCGAGTGCGAACAGCAGGAGCAGGTCGATGCCCGTGTTGTTGCCGGTGAGGAGCACCAGAGGTAGGGCAAGGGCGACGGCCACGGCCGTGCCCAGTGCGCGAGCGACCGTGTCGGCGGTCAGCGCACGGTAGTCCGGGCGGAGCAGCGCCACGGTCGTGGATGCCACCCAGGATCCGTGGGGGAGGTCGAGCAGAACAGCGATCCCCAGGCTCAGCAGTGTCGCCACGGCCAGGCGAGCGGCAATCACCAGGTCGCGGCGCTGTGGGTGTCGCAGGTAGTCCGAGGCTCCGTCACCGACGCCGCGGCGGGCCGTCGACGCCCGACTCGGCGTGGTCGCAACCAGGGCGGCGACGTGCCGGTACAGCCGCAGGGTGCGGCGAGCCAGATACCGCGAGGTGGAGTCGGCCGTCTCGTCGGCCAGGACTCGCTCGGCCTCGAGGCGGCACTGGTAGAGACCGGCGAGAGCCTCCTCCGACTTCGCGCTCATCCGCCCGGCCACCGATGCGGTCCGCAACGCTGTGGCCGTCGAGCGCAGAGCGGTCGACGCGTTCGCCAGAGCAGCAGGGACACCGTCGGCGGTCGGCAGACCGAGGGCACGCCGGACCCGGACGGCCCCCGCCTCCTGCCGCAGCTTCTCGGAGTCCTTGACGAGCAGGAGCAGACGCCTGCGCCGCTGCTGGCCGAGGTCCGACACCGAGACGGCGGCGAGGGCCGCACTGAGCCGGTCCTCAGCCGCACGGCCAGTCGTGGCCAGTCGACGCGGGAGGGCGTCGTCGATGTGGTCGGCGACGGCGACGAGTGCGGCGGCGACCGGTCGCCGCTCCATCACGTCCGCCTCGATCCGCACCCACAGGCGCGCCAGCAGCGCCTGCGCGAGTCCGCCCAGCAGCACGGCCAGGGCCATCATCGGCGCCTCGTCCGGCCGGACGAGAGTCACCCCGAGGAACGCGGCGACCGGAAGCACGTCGCCGAACATGCGACTCACAGCCTTGTCATGGTGAGCGGCCAACCCTGACAGCCCCGCGGCAACGGTGAGAAGCACGACGCTGACCGGCCAGAACCGGTCGAGGAGACCGCCGACGAGGACGACCCCGGAGTACAACAACGACTGCGTGAACATGACCCGCGAGGTGTAGCTCGCCGACGCATTCCGGTCCTGAAGGGCCACGTACAGAGACGCGACGCTGGCCAGAGCGCCGGTCTGGGGGTCGACCACGACCGAGCCGACCACCAGCGTGAGCACGACGACGAGCCCACGGCGAAGGGCTGACCAGCGTCGGAGCTTGGACCGGTCCACCGCCGACACCGAGCGCCAGAGCGTCCGCGCCAGGGTCACCGTGGGAGTGTCGCCCATCGGGGCAGTGGCAGTGCCCGATTCTGCGACGCGGCGGCGAACCACGGACCGCGGTTCGTGTCCACGATCAGGCCATTTGGCACACGCACCTGGGCCTCTCGCGGAATCTGTCACAGCGTTGCACGCCAGGCTGGGCTGCAACGGTGCCGTGACGACTGGCCCGTCGAACTGGGGCCGACGACGTCGAGTCAGCCCTGTCCGTGGTCGGTGGCGTGTGGGTGCAGGTAGTGGGGGTCGGTGATGCCCTGGTGGCGCATGGCGACGCCGGTGAGCATCTCGCGGGCGCAGCGGTTGGCCAGCAGGGGTGTGACGTAGGTGGGGTCGACGAGGGGGTTGAGCTCGACCATCTCGATACCGACCAGGTTCGTCTCGGCGCCGAGGCGCCGTAGCAGGGGGAACAGCTCGCGTGGCGTGAGGCCGTTCGGCTCGGGCGTGCCGGTCCCGGGGGCGTAGGCAGGGTCGAGGACGTCGATGTCCAGGGAGATGTAGAGGTAGTCGGTGCCCTCGGCGGCCTCGGCGATGGCGCGTTCCATGACATGGTCCCAGCCGTGCTTCTCCACCTCGGCCATGAAGTGGTACCTGAAGCCCTGGTCGCGCATCCAGGCCAGGTCGTCGTCTGCGGGCATGTAGCCACGCAGCCCGACCTGGATGAAGTTGTTGCCGTTCACGTAGCCCTGCTCGATGAGCTTGCGGACCGGTGTGCCGTGGGTCAGGTGGTGACCGATGCCGAACGAGGCAGCGTCGTAGTGCGCGTCGAAGTGGACCACGCCGATCTTGCCCTTGCCGTACACGTCGGCCAGCGCGGCCACGTCCGGGTACATCAGCGCGTGGTCGCCACCGACGATGAACGGCATCGTGCCGGCCTCGGCGATCTCCCGGACGACGCCGCGTACCGGTTCGACCGAGCGGTGGGTTGACTCGAAGTCGATGGCGGCGTCTCCGTAGTCGGCGATGACCAGCTCGTCCAGAGCGTCGACCCGGGTGTGCGCGTGCGGCAGGCCAGACGCCACGTTCGGCAGGTACATGTCGTTGGCGCGCAGCGCACGAGGCCCGTACGCGGCACCGCGCATCCCGCCGGAGAAGTCCAGGCCTGCACCAACCATCGCTACGTCGACGTTCGCGGCCTTGAGATCAGCAGGGGTCATGGCAACCGGACGCTGCAGGAACGTGGCGATCCCGTGCGAGGACAGGGCCATCGGGTACCGGTTCAGATGGATCAGCCCGGGCGGGCGGTCACCCTGCAAGTTCGGGATCGGAGTCCGCCACATGTCCTTCGTCGGGTCGTCCGGGTTCAGCTCAGGGAAGTCCGTGGGCTGCTCGGCCATGAGCCGACCCTGACACACAGGGATCTGCCGCGGTAGGCGTAGCTCTGAAGAACCGGATGGATCGACACGCCGATCGCCGCCGTGACCGAGCTTCTCCCCCCGGGACGAGCACCGCTGAGCCGAGCACGAGCCCCCCCCGTAGTAGAGGAAGCGAGCCCCAGCTGGGAGCCCGTTCACCTGTACGGCGTCCATTTGTGTGGGGGGTTTGCCAGCATCGAGGCCTCGTGTGCAAGATCCCGCGGCTCCCGCCCGGGGTTGTGCCACCGTGACGGCCTCGGGGGTACTTGTCATCTTCCGCCGCGCCGGACGGGACAACTACGTGGCTCAGCCCCCGGTATGGCGCAGGTAGGCGGCGAAGTGGGGGACGGTGAACGCGATGCTGCCGCGCTCGCTGGAGTACACCAGCCCCTTCTTGAGCAGGGCGTCGCGGGCGGGCGACAGAGACGCGGGCTTGCGGCCGAGCAGAGCGGCCACGTCAGCGGTGGAGACCGCGCCGTCCCCCGCGGGCAGGTCGGAGGCCAGCGTCGCCATGGCGCGCAGGTACTCGCGCTCAGCAGGGGTGGCGCGCTCGTACCGCGAGCCGAAGAAGCCGACGCCGAGGTCGGTGCGGGCCAGCGGTTCAGCGACGGCCACGTCATCGGCCGAGATCGGCGATCGCGGCGCGACGTCCCACACGGCCTTGCCGTACGCCTGCACGAAGTAGGGATAGCCGTCGGTGGCTGCGTACAGGGCGTCCAGCGCGCCGGTGGTGAAGTCCGCGCCCTCCTCCCGTGCCGGCGCGACGAACGCCCGGTCGGCCTCCGGGCGATCCAGCCGGTCGACGCTGACGTAGCGGAACAACCGCTCCGAGTACGACTTGGACGCCGACAACGTCGCGGGCACGTGGGGCAGACCCGCACCCACCAGAACCACGGGCAGGCCCTGCTGGGAGATCTCGTGAAAGGCGGCACACAACGCCGAGGCGTCGTCGGCGGAGAGGTCCTGCATCTCGTCGACGAACAGGCCGACGCCGGTTCCGACGTCTCGAGCCAGCTCGGCGGCGTCGACGAGCACCTCCAGAAGGTCGATCTCCATGTCGCCGGTGTCGGCCCGCCCGGTTGCCGCGGGGACGTCGATGCCCGGCTGCCACCGGTCGCGGAGCTTCGCCGACTCCGGCGCCGACCTCAGCGCGAACGCCTTGAGGACGGCGAGAAACTCCCGTACCCGTTCAGGGTCGCGGTGGCGCACCGCGATGTCGCGCACCGCCAGATGCAGAGCCGACGACACCGGCCGGCGGATGGAGTGGCCGGGGCGAGCCTCCAGCTTCGCCGTGCCCCACAGGCGGTCGATGGCCCTGGACCGCAGCGCGTTGAGCAGCACGGTCTTGCCGACGCCACGCAGCCCCACGAGCACGACGCTGCGCTCGGGGCGCCCCCGTGACGCCCGCTCGAGGGCGACGTCGACCGATGCCAGCTCCGTGTCACGACCTGCCAGCTCGGGGGGACGCTGTCCTGCGCCGGGGGCGTAGGGGTTGCGCAGCGGATCCATTCGACCACTCTATCGACATCTCTAGTGCTCTCTAAGTCTGACGCTACAGAATGGGAGAGAACGTGAGACGTCGACCACGCCGCCGCCCGTCTGGCGGGCTCAGCGCAGCAGGCGCGACATCCGGCGATCGGCCAGGGGCTTGCCGCCGGTCTGGCACGTCGGGCAGTACTGCAACGACGAGTCGGCGAACGAGACCTCCCGCACGGTGTCTCCGCACACCGGGCATTCCTGGCCGGTCCGCCCATGCACGCGCATGCCGGAGCGCTTGCTGTCCTTGAGGTCGGTCGCCGGCAGCCCTGCCGAGCGCTCCACCGCGTCAGACAGCACCGCAACGATCGCCTCGTGCAGGTGGGTGCGCTGCGCCTCGGTGAGCCCGGACGCCGGCGCGAACGGGCTCAGCCGCGCCGCGTGCAGCGCCTCGTCGGAGTAGGCGTTGCCGATGCCGGCGATGCGGCCTTGGTCGCGCAGCACCCCTTTGAGCTGGGCGCGTCCGGCGTCGTCGAGGATGCGGGACAGGACGTCGGTGGTGAAGTCGTCCGACAGGGGGTCGGGGCCGAGCGACGCCACGCCGGCGACCTCTCTGGGTGTGCGTACCAGCGACACCGCCATGCGCTTCTGGGTGCCGGCTTCGGTGAAGTCCACCGATGCACCCGATGCCAGCCGCACCCGCATGGCCAGCGGACCCTTGCCGGGTCGCGCCGGCTTGACCGCAGCACCCGACCCGTCGCGCCACCTCGCCCACCCGGCCCGGGCGAGGTGGACGACGAGGTGCAGGCCGTCGGCCTCGAGGTCGAGGAACTTGCCGTGCCGCGTCACGTCGGTGACGGCCAGCCCCGCCAGGCCCGTCACCGGCGGGTCGAAGGTCTTCAGCACACTGATGGCAGCGACGTCCACGCCGGCGACGACGTCGCCGACCATGCGCTCGCGCAGGAACGCGGCAAGCGCCTCGACCTCCGGCAGCTCCGGCATGACGCCATCCTCACACGGGGTCGGTGGTCGCGGAATCCGTCCGCGGGTGATCCGTCCAGCGGACCGGCGGAAGGCTCAGTGCCTCTGAGAGCAGGTTGAGGTAGTGGGACCGCTCCAGCGCCCGCGCCCCCAGGCTCTGCAGGTGGGGAGTCACCCACTGGACGTCGAGCAGCCGCCGCTGCGGCTCCTCGGCCTGCCGCATCATCGACACCAACGCCACCAGGGCCACCTTCGAGGCGTCGCGGCCATCGGGCTCGTGCCACATCGACTCCCCGGCGAAGAGCCCGCCGATCGCCACCCCGTACAGCCCACCGGCCAGGCGGCCGTCGGGAGTCCAGGTCTCGATGGAGTGGGCCCATCCCAGCCGGTGCAGGTCGAGGTAGGCGGCGGCCATCTCGGGACTGAGCCAGCCGTGCGGCCGGGAGGGGTCACCACATCGCGCCACCACCTCCTCGAAGCACGTGTCCACGCGCACCTCGTACCGGCGCACCGACGCACGCAGCGACCGCGACACCCGAAGGCCGTCCAGAGGGATCACCCCCCGCGGCTCCGGCGACCACCAGCCGATCAGGCGTCGACGCCGCACGGTCGACGGCATCGGGAACAGCCCGGCCCGGTAGGCGCTGAGCAGCGTCCCCGGTTGCAGATCGGCCCCGACTCCCACGAGGTCGTCGTCCGGCCACGTCGCCGGGTCGGCGAACGACCACCCCGTGCTCGGTGGCTCGACCGGACAGTCCACCCGCCCGATTCTTGCCGCACACTCCTGCTCTGTCGTCCACAACGGTTGTGGTGACCCGAAGGCGAACCACCGGCGACGTACCGTGGGCACCGTGAACCTTCGGCGGACGCTGGCGATGCTGGCTGCGGGCGAGGCGGGCCGCCGAGCGACGCCGGTGGCCGCGTCCGGTGCGTCGAAGGCCTTTCTCAACCGGGCCATCGACGGTATCCAGGGCTTCCCCGGGGCGCGGGAGACGGCCAGCAAGCAGCTGGTGACCTCGGGCGACACCGAACGCGCGGTGAAGGGCATCATCGAGCAGCACGTTCGCCTGGCCGGGATCGGCGGTTTCGTGACGCAGGTCGGCGGCGTGATGGCGCTGCCGGTCACCCTGCCTGCCAACGTCGCCGGCCTGGCTGCCATCCAGCTACGGATGGCGGCGGCCATCGCCCACCTGCGCGGGCACGACGTCGGCGCGCCGCGCGTGCGCCTCGCGGCCATGGCGACCCTGCTCGGCGACGACGGGGTGGCCGACGCGATCGAGAGCGGGTCGCTGCACGCCACCCCACGTGAGCTGGCCTTCGGGCCTGCCCTCGTGGACGACGCGACGCGCGCACGGCTGGCGAGCACGATCGCCCAACAGCTCCTGGTGCGGGTGACCGGCAAGCGCGCCAGCCTGACCCTCGCGCGAGGAGTACCGATCATCGGCGGAACCGTCGGGGCCGGCATGGACGCCGCCCACACCTGGCGCGTGGGTCGCTACGCGGCGTCGGAGTTCACCCCTGCCCTCACCATCGCCCGCGCGGATCGGCTGCCCGAGCCGCGGGAGCAGGCGCCGAGCTAGGGCTGAAAAGGTTGCCGCTCGTCGAGACGCAAGGACATCCGTCCCGCAGTCCGCCACACCCTCGCGAGCAGGTCACGGTCGGCGTCGGTGATCAGGTTGCCCATGACACGCAGTGCCAGGGTCATCAGCGCGCGGGAGCGCATCCCCACCGGCCCCGCCACAGGCAGCAGGCCCGGCACGGTGAGCAGGCCGGCGAGGCGACGGGCGATGGAGAAGGCCTCTCCGTAGTGCTCGTGCAGCACAGCCGGCCACACCGCTGTGAGGTCGCGCTCGTCGAGCAGCTCCGCGGCGAGCCGGCCGGTCTCCAGGCCGTAGTCGATCCCCTCACCGTTGAGGGGGTTCACGCAGCCGGCCGCGTCCCCCACCAGCAGCCAGTTGGGGCCCGCGACGCCTGACACCGCACCGCCCATGGGAAGCAGCGCAGACCAGGGCGCCCTCACCTCACCGTGCAGGGCCCAGTCGTCGCGTCGCATGTCCGCGTAGTGCGCGAGCAGCTGCCTGAGGTTGACGTCCGCGGGCCTGGCCGCCGTCGCCAGTGTGCCGACACCGATGTTCACCTCGCCGCCGCTCAGGGGGAACACCCAGCCGTACCCGGACAGCAGCTCGCCCTCTGTCCCCCGCAGCTCGAGGTGGGAGGAGATCCACGGGTCGTCACTGCGGTCGGAGGCGATGTACCCGCGGGCGGCGACCCCGAAGGCGGTGTCTCGGTGCCACTGGCGGCCCAGCGCCCGCCCCAGCTGGGAGCGTGCCCCGTCGGCCACGACGAGGTGGCGGCAGCGCACCGTGACCCGGTCGGACCCCCGCCGCATGTGCACGGCGCGCACGCCGCCAGCATCGCGATCGACGTCGGTCGCCCGCACGTTGTCCAGGGTCTTGGCGCCGGCGGAGATGGCGACGTCACGAATGGTGGCGTCGAGCTCCATCCGGGGCACGGCTCCGCCGTGCGCCGGAAGCGTGCCGCCTGGCCAGGGCAGGTAGAGGGTCTGGCCGAAGCCCGCTGCCCGCAGGCCACGGTTGACCGCACGTCCCCGCAGCCAGTCCCCGAGGCCCAGGCGGCCCAGCTCGTACACGGCGCGCGGGGTGAGGCCGTCCCCGCAGGGCTTGTCGCGGGGAAAGCTGGCGGCGTCGGCCAGAAGCACGTCGCGACCGGACCCGGCCGCCCACGTGGCGGCCGCCGAGCCTGCAGGCCCCGCACCGACGACGAGGACGTCGGTGGTCATCGTGTCGTGCACGGGCATGGGCTCAGTGTCCCCGGTGCAGCGGCAGTCGCGAAACCGGACGGCGCGGTCGGGTGCTGGAACGGGGCCGGGGCGTGGCCGGGGCGTGGCCTCACACTCGCTGCGGGGGCGCGCATCGCCCCCAGGGTGTTCACTGGACGCATGTCCGAGGCCGACGACGCCCCCGCGGGGGCGCTGCTGCCCGGTCGTGTGGGGTTGTTCGTCCGGCTGGTCTGCCAGCCGGGACGGCGCACCGCCGCGCTGGACGTCACGAACCGCTACATGGACGAGCTGGCCGCCGAGCCCGGGACCGAGGCCTTCATCGTCGGTGTCGACCCCGACGAGGCCGACGTCCTGTGGCTCTACGAGTGGTTCACCGACATGGCCGCGATGGAGGCCCACCGATCGAGCGAGCCGTTCCACGCGATGATGGCCGAGCTGCCGTCCGTGCTGGCCGGCCCGCCTGCCCTGCTTCGCGTGGACCCCCTGCGGATGCACCTGGCACGCGCCGTCGCCGACGGCCGGACGGTCGACCGCATCTTCTGACGCGGCACCCCGGCGGGGTGCGGCGTCCAGCGGCGCCGACGATCACCAGCGCCAGCCGCGGGCCTCCAGCGCCGCCTCGGCGAGGAGCCGGTGCGAGACACCCCTGCCCTCCTCCACGTCGACGCCGGCCAGCCGGCACGCGTCGTCCAACGTGCGTTCGTAGGCCTCCTGCAGCGCACTCACCCGGTGCCACCCGCCCATGCGCAGCCGGTCGGCCGCATCGAGCGCGCGAAGCTCGCCGGCGAGACGGGCCAGACGCTGCTGAAGGGCGAGCGTGGCAAAGGGGTCCGCCGTCGGCGTCCGCATCCGCGACGGCAGCAGCCTGGCCAGCACCTCCCGCATGTCCCCATGGTGCGCCTCCCAGGACGATGCGGCCAGCCCGACGACGCGAATCCTCCTCGCTTCGCCCAGATCGTCGCGGTGGGGGACGTAGCGGGGCAGGATGGGCGCATGCGCGTGGTGCACGTGGATGTCGCGGTGGTTCCCGACCAGGTTGAGGCGTTCCTCGGCGCCACGCGCCTCAACGCTTCCGCGTCGAGGCAGGAGCCGGGGGTGCTCCGCTTCGACGTGGTGCAGGACCGCGACGACCCGACGCATGTGGTGCTGGTCGAGGTGTACGCCGACGAGGACGCGCCCGCCGCCCACAAGCAGACCAGCCACTACGCGACCTGGCGCGACACGGTGGCGCCGATGATGGCGCGACCACGTTCGGCGACCACGTTCGACGCGGTCGATCCTGTCGACCCCGACGCCTGGCGGTGTGGCCAGCCCTGATGCGCCGCGCGTTCACCTTCGCCACGGCGGGCCGCATCAGCGTGGGCCCTGGGGTGGCGACCGAGATCCCCGGCGCGGTGGTGGCGCACGGTCGCCGCGCGCTGGTGGTCACGGGCGGTAACCCCGGGCGCTACGACGTGCTGGACGCCCTCGCCGAGAGCCAGGTGAGCATCAGCCGGCTGGCAGTGGATCGAGAGCCGACCGTGGACGACGTGCGTGAGGCCACCGCGCTCGCCCGGGAGTGCGACGTGGTTCTGGGCCTCGGTGGCGGCAGCGTGATCGACCTCGCGAAGGCCGCCGCCGCTCTCGTCGCCGCCGACGACCCTGTCGACCACCTCGAGGTCATCGGCAGAGGCCGTCCCCTGCCGCCGACGGCCCTGCCCGTGGTCGCGGCCCCGACCACCGCCGGCACAGGCTCCGAGGTGACGGCCAACGCCGTGCTCGCGTCGCCGACGGACGGGGTCAAGGTGAGCGTGCGAGGCCCGACACTGCTGCCCAGGGCCGCCATCGTCGACCCTCTCCTGACGGTCAGCTGCCCCCGCAAGGTCACGGCCGCGGCAGGGCTCGACGCGTTCACGCAGTGCCTGGAGCCGTTCGTGTCACCCATGGCGACCCCGCTGACCGACGGGTTCGCTCGCACCGGGTTGGCCGCCGCGGGCCGCTCGCTGCGTCAGGCGTACACGGACGGCTCCGACGTGGACGCCCGAGGCGACATGTCCCTCTGCTCGCTGCTCGGCGGCATGGCGCTGGCCAACGCCAAGCTCGGGGCCGTGCACGGCATCGCGGGCGTCGTGGGTGGGATGACGGGTGCCTCCCACGGCGCCATCTGCGCGGCGCTGCTTCCCTCCGTGGTCACGGTGACCGTGGCGGCGTTGCGCGATCGTGCCCCGCAGTCGCCTGCCCTGGCCCGGTACGGGCGCGCCGGCGAGCTCGTGAACGCTGACCGGTCGTCCCGGGTCGACGACCTGGTGGACTGGATCCGCGAGACCTGCCAGCAGCTCTCCATGCCAGGTCTCGGGTCGCTCGGGCTGAGCAGCGACCAGGTAGACACCGTCGTGTCGGCGTCGGCAAGGTCGTCGAGCATCAAGGGTCACCCGATCGAGCTGACCTCTGACGAGCTCCGGCGCATCGTCCAGTCGTCACTATGACTCCACGGCGACACTGGCGAAACTCGGTGAGTGCGCGAGGGGGGAGTTGAACCCCCACGTCCTTGCGGACACACGGACCTGAACCGTGCGCGTCTGCCTATTCCGCCACCCGCGCGAGAACGCCCAGATTATCACGCTCGCCCAGGTGTCTCGGCGTGCGAGGACGGCCCAGCACCGCGGCGCCGATACGATCACGACTGCTGGTGCGGCCGGTGAGTCGCGGTTCCCACACGCATGCGAGGAGGTGGCCATGGGCAGGTTGCAGCGCATCGAGCAGCGACTGGAGTCCTGGGTCAGCAGGGGGTTCGCCCGCGCCTTCCGCAGCGACGTCCAGCCGGTCGAGATCAGCGCTGCTCTGCAACGCGAGCTCGACAACAACGCCCAGGTTGTCAGCCGTGACCGGTCACTGGCGCCCAACGCCTTCGTCGTGCGACTGTCGGGACGGGACCACGAGCGGCTCTCTCCGTACTCCACCAGCCTGGTCAGCGAGCTGACAGCCCTCGTGACCGAGCATGCCGACCTTCAGCGCTACTCCCTTCCCGGGGCCGTCAGCGTCACGCTCGAGCAGGACGACGCTCTGCGCACGGGCCAGTTCGAGGTCGCCGCCTCGGTCCGCGCCGACGTGTCCTCCTCGGCCGTCCCCGGGCCGGTCACGTACGACGCTCCCGCGTACCTGGAGGTCAACGGCCAGGTGATCCCTGTGCGGGCCGCCGGCGTCGTCATCGGTCGGGGAAGCGAGAGCGACGTGCGCATCGACGACCCCGGCGTGAGCCGCAAGCACGTCGAGTTCCGGGTGCTCGGCGAGGGCCGTGATGCCGACGTCGTCGTCGTGGACCTGCACTCGACCAACGGCACGGTCGTGAACGGTGCGTCGGTCGCCCACGCCCCCGTGCGGGACGGCTCCCAGGTGGTCATCGGGTCCACCACCATCACGGTGCACGCTGTCGACCCGCGCACCAGGGGTGAGTGAGCGATGTCGGAGCTCACGCTCACGCTGATCCAGCTGGGCTTCATCGCTCTGCTGTGGATCTTCGCCTTCGCCATCGCCTCGGCGATCCGAGCAGACCTCTTCGGCGTGCGACCACGCCAGCCTCAGCCCCCGGCAGCGCCACAGCAGCCGCCAGCTGCTCGGCCGTCCAAGCCGGTCAAGCTCCACCGGGGAGCCCCGACCAAGGTGGTCGTCATCGAGGGCGGCGACTCCGGCATGCAGGCGGCCCTCACGGGGGCGGTCACCCTCGGCCGGGGCGGCACCAACGACCTCGAGCTGGGTGACGAGTACGTCTCGACCCGGCACGCGAGGTTCGTGCCGCACAACGGTCAGTGGTACGTCGAAGACCTGGGTTCCACGAACGGCACGTACGTCGCCGGCGCGCGCATCTCGCGCCCGACCCCCGTCGGCGCCAAGTCGACGATCCGCGTCGGCCGTACGGTGCTGGAGCTTCGGAAGTAGCGCGGCGATGACACTCGCGATCCGATCCGTGGCCCAGTCACACGTCGGGCTTGTCCGCCCCGGCAACGAGGACTCCGGCTACGCCGGTCCGCGGCTCCTCGTCGTCGCCGACGGCATGGGTGGGCACGCCGCGGGTGAGGTCGCCAGTGCCGTCACCGTGGAAGCGCTCGCCGGCCTGGACGGGCCGGGTCCGACTCCGGACGACATGGACCGGGACGAGGCGCTCACCGCCGCGATCACAAAGGCCAACCAGCGCATCCGAGACCTGGTCGACGCCGACCCGCGGCGCAGTGGCATGGGCACCACGGTCACGGCGATGCTGTGGACCGGCGATGGGTTCAGCCTGGCCCACATCGGTGACTCGCGCGCCTACCTGCTGCGTGACGGGGAGCTCACCCAGCTGACCCGTGACCACACCTACGTCCAGGCCCTCATCGACGAGGGACGCATCGCCGAGGAGGAGCGCGAGTCACACCCCGCCCGGTCGCTTCTGCTCCAGGCCCTGGGCGGGGACGACGTCGCCCCTGACCTCACAGAGGTCGGGGTGGCCGACGGCGATCGTGTGATGCTGTGCAGCGACGGGCTCTCCGGCGTCGTCGAGCGCACTGTCATCGCTGACGTCCTGACCCAGGAGACCGACCCCCAGACCGCCGCCGACCGGCTCGTCGAGCTGGCCGTCGCCGGCGGTGGGCCGGACAACATCACCTGTGTCGTCGCCGACGTTCGGGCCACGACCCACGAGCCCCACGACGACGACACGACCGAGGCGCACCTCGTCGGCGCGGCTGCGATCGGGGCCGGCCACCCCGATGCACTCCGCTACGACGACGAACCCGACGACCCTGCGCCCAGTGACGACGTCGCCGCAGCCGACGCCGGCGACGAGGACGAGGTGGACGCGGACGAGGTCGCTCGGTACGCCCCGCGACGCCCGAGCCGCACGAGACTCGCCATCGCGGCGGTGCTCGCGGTCGCCGTCGCCGCGGCCCTGTTCCTCGGGGTACGAGCCGTGTCGGCGTGGTACGACGAGCAGTACTACGTCGGCGTGACGGACGAGGACGTGGTGATCCGCCAGGGGGTGCCCGGCATACCGGGCAGCGCGGTCGTGACCGAGGTCGACGGGCTGCCGGTGGCAGCGCTTCCGGACGTGTACCAGGAGAACGTCGCGGACGGAATCCGTGCCGACGACCTCGCCGAGGCACGTGACATCGCCGAGCGCCTGCGGCGGCAGGCCTGCCGCGCGAACAACGCGGGAGCGCAGATCAGCGGGTTCCCCGGCCTGGACTGCTCGAGTGTCGAGGGGTCGACGTCATGAGCGCCCCCGCAGCCCAGACCTCCCGCCAAGGCACGGGCCGGTGGAGTGAGCTCATGCTGGTGCTGGTGGCCACCGCCATCGCGGTCGGCGCATACGTCATCGTCGGGCTGGGCACCGACGGCGACCTGCCCGAGCGCTGGCCGGCGTACGCCATCGGCTTCGCGGGTGTGGGAGTCGCCACACACCTCGTGGTGCGCTGGCTC
>Ga0272441_10006321_pt1 | contig 19932 bp, 21 predicted proteins | sample SSMProp6N_FD_193582 | JGI IMG/M metagenome (GOLD analysis project Ga0272441, IMG submission 193582) | Marine sediment archaeal communities from Little Sippewissett salt marsh, Falmouth, MA, United States - SSM-Prop-6N | ecosystem: Environmental > Aquatic > Marine > Wetlands > Sediment ... | reverse complement strand
TGAACTGACCTATCTCTGTGGGCTGTTCCTCGCAGTGTTCTTCCTTCCTCGGTTCTGGCTGGCAGGTCGTCACTACGGCTACATCACTCCGATGGACCTTCTTTCGGACAGGTATCAAAGCAAGACGGTAGGAGCTGTCGCTGCCATTCTGGCGCTGGTGTTCCTCGTTCCCTATGCAGCGGCACAGCTCATGGGAATCGGCCTGCTGCTCAATGGTCTGAGCGAGGGGGGCATACCGGTATTCGTGGGAATCCTGGTCGCGACGGCTCTGGCAATCGCATGGTCGCGTATCGCCGGTCTGCGCTCGATAGCATGGACGGATGCCTTCCAGGCGCTGATAATGATTGCCAGCGCAACCGTTCTGCTGGTCTTAATGATGTCGGAACTAGGAGGCTTCAGCGCTTTTCTTTCGAAGTTCGAAGCTCAGCACTCAGGGCTCCTGACCATTCCATCCGAGGGCGGTACGTGGAGCCTGAACATGTTCATCGGGCTTGCCTTGCCCTGGTTCTTCTTCTGCCTCTCCAATCCACAGGTGAGCCAGCGCTTCTTCATCCCGAAGTCGGTAAGGGCGATGAAGCAGATGCTTGGTGGGTTCCTCATCTTCGGTTTCGCCTACACGCTCATCGCGGTTCTCTGGGGCTTCGGAGCCCTTCTGCTGGTGCCAGGGCTTGAGAAGGCGGACATGGCCACACCAACACTTCTTGCGATGCCGTTCATTCCTCGTGCACTGGCCCTGGTGGCGATGATTGGCATCGTGGCCGCCGCAGTCTCGACCATCGATTCCATTCTGCTGACTCTTTCGTCCGTCTGGGCCAGGGATGTCTACAAGGGCGTCATCAGGCGAGACGCGACGGAAGCCCGCGAGCTGAAGATTGGCCAGTGGGTGATACCCATCATGGCGCTGATAGCACTTCTGTTCGCATGGCAGGCGTCGACGAAGAGTGGGCTGGACTTCATGATTGCGCCGCTGTCGGCGGCCGCTTCGGCGGGATTGCTCATGGTTGTACCCACCATCTTTGGCGCGTTCTACTGGAAGAGAGGTACTGCCGCAGGTTCGGTGGCAAGCATCCTTGTCGGTGCTGCCGTTGTGCTCGTCCTCCAGGTGACAGGGGCGAAGCCTCTGGGGTGGTGGCCCGGTGTATGGGGACTCATTTGCTGTGTGGTTGTGTTCGTGGGGGTCAGCCTGCTGACAAAGGCACCAACACGCAAAGCCGAGGAGTTCCTGGGCTACATCTCCCAGAAGCTCTCCTCGGGCAAGTACGTCTAGTCTGGCCTTACACCTGTTGTGGCTGGCGGCCTACGACAGCCACCTTGGAGAAGCGTATCAGCGCACCAGAGTCGGTCTTGAGCACCACTGTGGCGTCGTCGATCGTTTCGACGGCCCCCCAGATGCCACCGCTGGTGACCACTTTCGAGCCCTTCTTCAGGCTGAGGAGCATTTCCTCTTGCTCCTTCTGGCGCTTCCGCTGCGGGCGGATGGTGAAGAAGTACATTGCCGCAAACATCAGCACGAAGAAGACAAGAAGCGGGAGTATGGATGCGAGTTCTTCGCTCATTGGTTGGCTAACCTCCTTGATTCTGCCCCGTGTTTTAGACGAGGTCTCCTTGCAGCGCCCATGGGCTTGTCCGCGTGATTCTCACGTCAGCAAGCTGCCCCACGAGCGGTTGCTCGCTTGTAACGAACACTAGCTTATCAGTGCGAGTTCTGCCGTACCATCTTCCTCGACGCATTCCCTGGAACAGGACCTGCTCGATACGTCCCCTGTAACCAGCGTTGATGGCCCCAGCAACACGCTCCTGCAACTCCTCCACATGCTGAAGTCGCGCGCTCTTGACCTCGGCCGGTATGGAATCGGCGTATTTCTTCGACGCGACGGTGCCTGTCCTGGGCGAGTACGCAGCTACGTGAACAACATCAAAACGCAGGGCCTCAAGGGCGGCGTACGTGTTGTCAAACTGTTCATCCGTTTCTCCTGGAAATCCGACGATGATGTCCGTGCTGATGGACGCCGTGGGCATTGCGGCACGAATGTCCCTCACCAGCGCCGAGTATTGTTCTACCGTATAGCCTCTTCCCATCCAGCGCAGCATCTCATTGTCTCCGGACTGCAGGGCGAGGTCGAGATGCTCGCAGACCTTCTGCAGTCGCGCCATCGTGGCGATGAGCTTCTGGCTCATGTCTTTCGGATGATTGGTGAGGAAGCGGATACGCTCCAGTCCCTCCGTGGGTTCGAGCATCTCAAGGAGGTCCGCGAGATCGGGCTTCTCTGGCAGGTCATGGCCGTACGAGTCGACATTCTGCCCGAGGAGAACAACTTCTTTCGTGCCTGCATCCACGAGACCGCGCACTTCCGTCGCGACGTCGTCCGGAGTGCGGCTCGTCTCACGTCCCCTGGTGTACGGAACAATGCAATACGTGCAGAAGTTGTTGCACCCCTGGATGATGGGAATGAAGGCGGAGACGCCCGAATCATCGTCACCCGACATTGCCGGCATGCAGCCTTCGCCCACAGGTCGGTCAAGAGGTACGTACGCGGAGAGCCATTCTTCGAGCGCAGCATATTCTCCGGGTCCGAAGAACAGGTCCACGTGCGGAAACCTACGCTGTAGTCTGGAGGAGTCGAGAGAAGCGAAACATCCCGTGACAAGGATGTTCACGTCCGGCCTCTCGCGCTTGACGCCTTCGAGGAGGCCCAGTGTGCCGATGATGCGATCCTCGGCACTCTGTCTCACGACACACGTGTTGAGGACTATCAGGTCCGCATCATCGAACGAAGTCCCCGCATCGAATCCTGCGGACGTCAGTAGACCCGCGATGCGGTGAGATTCTGCCTTGTTCATCTGGCAGCCGATGGTCCAGAGGTGGTATCGAGGCATATGCGGCTATGTTCCTGCGGGAGAGTATATGGTAGTGTATGCGTTCGTGTCAGGCAAACTTGACAGAGCGGACGCCTCACACAGGGAGCACTGGAAGCGCCTGCGTGAACGTTTCAATCAGGACGGCCTCGACGGGTTCCACAACTACGAAGTCATCGAACTACTACTCACGCTCGCCCGTGCCCGGGGCGACTGCAAGGACATAGGCAAGGACGCCATCAAGGTTTTCGGCAGTGTACGAGGCGTCCTCGATGCTCCGGACGAAGAACTGCAGCACATCGAAGGCATTGGCCCGAAAAGTTCTTTCGCTCTCAGGCTTGTTCGCGCCGCCGCTGAGTACTACTACGGGGACCGCCTGAAGCAGGACACCGTCACATTGAGCAACTCCCAGTCGGTGGTCGACTACCTTCGAATCCACATGGGATCGCTGCCGCGCGAGTCTTTCCTTGCCCTGTTTCTCGATGCCCAGAACAAAGCCATCAAGTGGGAGACGCTCTTCGAGGGCACGCTAACATCAAGTGCAGTCTATCCTCGAGAGGTCTTCAGACGAGTGCTCGAACTCAAAGCCGCCTCCGTCATCTTTGCGCACAACCACCCGTCAGGTTGCGTCGAGCCCAGCGAGAACGATATGCAGATAACCAGCGACCTCGTTCTGGCAGCCAGCTTCATGGATGTGCGCGTCTTGGACCACATAATCGTGGGCGCGGACACGCACTACAGCTTTGCGGACCATGGGCTCCTGCGAGAATGCGCCCAGCACGCACTGGACTTCCACGAATCCCGCCGCAGGCGAGGGTAGCTACCCCCTGTCGAAGTAGATGCTCTTGCCTGAAGCGTTGAGGGGGATTCCCAGAACGATGTCCGCTTCGAGCCATCCGAGCTTTGTCGCGCCAACGCCAATGGTGTACATGATGCGATTGTCGACCCCGTGATCCGCTGCCACCTTTGCCGCACTTCCGAGTGCCACTCCAAGGTCCATCGACGCGAAGGAACAAACTGGTCCTGAGAAGTCCCCTCCACTCGTTTTGTGCGCTCTCGCATTGAGCAGAGCTTCACATGTCTTGAAGCCACACGCGCCACAGTCCAGCGGCTTCTCTGGCTTCTTGGGAGCGCCGACTACACCTATCAACACGACGCACGCCGAATTGCGCAGGTTGTTGGCATCTCTATGCATGGCTGCCTCGAGGATATCCGGCTTGCCCGGTGCAGCATCGTCTGTTGCTCTGGCGATGGTCTCCAGATCGTCGCCGTCAACAATCATGGTCTTGATGGAATCTACGCCTCTTCCCTTGGGAGCAGTTCGTGCCGCCGCACACATCATGCGTGCCACATCCTTGATTGCATCCAGTTCTGCTTCAGTTGATGAAATTCGAGCCATGACAACTCCCTTTAGTACGAGAATCCCACTTCGAAAGCCTCTTTCCAAAATGTGGATACAGAGTACGCGATTATTCCGAACCCTCAAAACGGGTGGTACAATGGAATTCGGAATGAAGCGTACGAAGATAACCGGAACAGGCGTATTGAGATTCACACGAATACTGAGTCTGTTTCTGCTCGCGGCGGGCATGCTGCTGGTGGCAACGGTGTCGATTGGCTGCGATACACCCAGCTACGCCCAGACCATCAGGATTGTAGCCGAACCTGTCAACACCTCGGGGCTCTTCGCCCGCATCGAGTATCTGCGCGATGGCGAATTGGCGAATTCCGTGCACCTGGTCGACGGCAATGGGGACGGAATCATCGACGGCAAGTCGGGGCCTTCTGAAGAGGGCCTATGGCCGGTAGGATGGGAATGGTTCGACGCCATGTACGCCGATGTGGTGGTTGGGCAGACATCGATGGACTTCGACGGCCAGAAAGTCGTCGTTCACGAGGCCAATACATACGAATTCATCGTGGGCGAGTATGAGTGCGGAGCTGGCTCCTAGCAGTCGGCACTGGTCTTGTTCGAGGGGGAGTTCACAATGTCAGACGAGTGCTTGTTCTGTCGCATCGTGAGTGGAGAAATTCCTGGAGACATGGTGTACCAGGACGAGGAGATGGTGGCGTTTCGTGACATCAATCCCGTGGCTCCCACGCACATACTCATTGTGCCGCGTGTTCATATCGCGTCAGTGGAAGGCTTGAGCGAGGCAGACGAGGGATTGATTGGGCGCATGGTACTACGTGCGAAGGCTCTTGCTGCCAGTGAGGGTGTCTCAGAATCGGGATATCGTCTTGTGGTCAATTGCGGGCCTGACGGAGGACAGGTGGTCCATCACCTGCACATGCACCTGGTTGGAGGACGACGGCTGGGCAATCGGCTGGGTTAGAGAGAGCGAAGTCTTTCCTCGAGCTTCTCGATGCTTGAGTCAGGAGTCGATGCCCCTGCTGTAATGCCAACACGTTGTCTACCCCGTACCCACTCTTCTCTCAACTCCGCAGCATCCTCGATGTGGTGAGTCTCTACTAGCGAGGAACACGTTTCGGCCAGCCTGCGCGTGTTGGCGCTGTTGTATCCCCCGATGACCAGCACCACGTCAACACTCTGAGCCAGCTTTCTGGCAGCGGCCTGTCTCATCTCCGTCGCCGTACAGCGAGTATTCACGAAGCGCAGCTCCTCAATGTCGCTCAGCAGCATTGCCGAGAGCTCCTGGGCGAACGCCGCGAAATCGTGCGCCCGCTGGGTGGTCTGGACTATGACAGCGACCTTCCGAGGTGGCGTACCTCCGTATGCGGCCATAACGTCACTCGCTGTGAGCGCGGGGACAGCCTCTTTTCCTCCCCATCCAAGCAGCCCCTTTACCTCGGTATGATTCGCTTCCCCGAAAACCACTATCGAGAAGCCTTCTGCTGCCAGTTTGCGAGCAAGGATCTGGACTCTGGAGACATTCGGGCAGGTTGTATCCACTACCTCGAACCCGCGTGCCGCCAGGTCAGACATGACCAGAGGGGACACTCCGTGTGCAGATACCACAACCACAGGGCCGGACAGCTGCTCCGCGTCATTGATTGTACGGATGCCCAGGCTCTCGAGTTCTGCAAGCAGTAGACGATTATGGGCGATGGGTCCTAGCGTCTCGAGTTGGCCGTGCTTCGCCGCCGCTTCCCTGAGAAGTCTGACTGCGCGACGCACGCCGTAGCACAGACCGAGTTCGCGGGCCCTCTCAACCTGCATAGGGGCCTCTCTGCTCTGGGGGCATGAGGGCCGCTATCTGGCGCATTATCTCATCGGTGAGGCGCGTAGCATCCGAACGCGACAGACGCCTTGCGCTGTGCTCAAGGTGGAAAGGCTTGCCGATGTGCACCTGAACGCGAGGACGCTTGAGAAGCGACAGCGGCCCCGTGATCTTCTCGGTTCCAAGCATGGCGATAGGGACAAGAGGCGCGCCACTGTGGAGGGCAAGGAAGGCGGCGCCAGGTTTTCCCTCGATCAGTACTCCTGTCTTGTCTCGACTGCCTTCGGGGAACAATGCAAGTATGTGCCCCCGACTGAGCAAGTCCTCAGCCTGGCGCATGACCGCTCGCTTGTCCTCAAACGTTCCCGATCGCGCGACGGAAAACACCTCAGCCGAGCGAAGAACGTGTCCCACAATCGGGACAGAGAATAGCTCCTTCTTGGCCATGTAGGTGACCCAGCGAGGCATAGCAAGCATAAGCAGTATGGGGTCGGTGAGGTTGACGTGGTTGGCCACGACAATGAGGGGGCCCGACTTGGGCACATTCTCTCTGCCGGTCACTGACCAGCGGAGGCAGATACGATAGACGATTCTGAAGAAGGCAAGTATGGCGCGAGGGCCACGTTTCATTGACTATTCTCAGTCCAGTTCTTCACTGGCGGCACTACTCGCGCTCGCGCGCAGCCGCGAGTTCAACTATTCTGTCTACCACTTGCTCAAGCGTGAGTCCATCCGTATCGAGGGTGACGGCATCGTCAGCGGGCTTCAGAGGCGAGACTTCGCGGGTCATGTCATTGTGGTCGCGCTGGCTGAGTTCTGAGAGAACTGTCTCGTAAGGGACATCCGCGCCACGCTCCTGCATCTCCGCAAAACGCCTGCGTGCACGCTCTTCGATTGAGGCCACGAGGAAGACCTTGAGGTCAGCCCAAGGAAGCACAACGGTTCCGATGTCTCGTCCAGCCATTACGAGACGGTGGTCCTCTGCCATCCGACGCTGTTCTGCGACCATGCGTGTTCGGACCTGCGGAATCTTGGCTATGAGCGCCACGTTACGTTCGATTTCCTGAGACGTCAAGAGGCGAGATACGTCTTGGCCATCCACAAGTACCACAAGGCGCGAGCCCGTGGTCTCCACGAAGGTGAATGCAGAGTGATTGGCGAGTTCGACAAGAGAATCGGCATCCGTGGGAGAAACCCCAGCGGTGAGGGCTTTGTACGTGAACGTTCTGTAGATGACTCCCGTGTCGAAGAACTGGAAGCCCAGTCTCTCCGCAAGCAATAGGCCGACGCTACTCTTGCCGACCGCAACGGGTCCGTCGATGGTAATCAAGCGTAGGTTCAAACTGGGAGACAAGTATACCAGACTCGCTTTGGCGGAGGCCCTCCCTTCTCGCGGACGTGTGGTATAGTGGCAGCCGACCCAAATCGGAGTTGATTCATCTCAGGAGGTGCTCATGCGCAAGAAGGTAGCCGTCATCGGCGCAGGCATGGTTGGAGGCACATGCGCCCAGCGTTTGGCGGAACGAGGATACTGCGATGTGGTAGTGCTAGATATCGTTGAAGGACTCGCCCAGGGCAAGGCGCTCGATATCCTTGAGACACTTCCCATCGTCGGTGTAGACGCGCATGTGACAGGCACTTCATCGTACGATGACGTAGCCGATTCCGATGTGGTGGTGGTCACTTCCGGAGTCGCCCGCAAACCCGGCATGACCCGGGAGGACCTTGTTCTCACGAACATGAAGGTCATCTCCGCCGTCTGCGAGAACATAGCGCGGGTTGCGCCAAAGAGTGTCGTGGTGATGGTAACGAATCCACTGGACGCCATGGTCCAACTTGCGCTGAAGGTTACCGGCTTTGAGAGAGAGCGAGTCATAGGTCAGTCTGGAATACTGGACTCTGCCCGACTTCGGACGTTTATCGCGGAGGAACTGGGAGTCTCAGTGAGCAGCGTCTCCGCGTACATACTCGGTGGTCACGGCAACACCATGGTAGCTCTCCCGAGGCTGTGTACGGTCGGAGGAGTTCCGCTCACCGAGTTGCTGCCATCCGAGAGAATCGATGCACTTGTGCAGCGCGCAGTCAATGGCGGTGCCGAGATTGTTGGTCTTCTTAAGACCGGCAGTGCTTTCTACGCTCCGTCTGCAGCGGCGGTCAGTATGGTTGATTCGATAGTGATGGACCGGAAGGAACTGACTCCGTGTGCAGTTCGTCTTCAAGGCGAGTATGGCATTGATGGAGCGGTGGTAGGAGTTCCTGTAATACTGGGTGTTTCGGGAGCCGAGCAGATAGTCGAGCTTCGTCTTACCGAAGACGAGCGTGTGGCGCTCGAGAAGTCCGCGCAGGCTGTACGTGAAACATGCGCGATTATGGGACTCCAATAGGGTGAGGACACCATAATGGTACGAGAAGTTGATGTCTCCAAGCTGACCGACGCCGTATCAGGACTTTTCCAGGAGGCGTGTCACCGCCTCCCGCCAGACGTAGTGGCAGCACTGGTCAGGGCGCGCGACACCGAGGAGTCCGAGATGGCTCGCGATATCCTCGACAAGCTGTTGCAGAATGCTGAGATCGCACCTGTCGAACAGATTCCCCTCTGCCAGGACACGGGCCTGGCGGTAGTGTTTGTCCGCCTGGGGCAGGACGTGCACCTGGTCGGCGGAGACCTCGTCGATGCAATCAATGAAGGGGTCAGAACAGGCTACCGTGACGGCTACTTGCGTAAGTCAGTCGTAGCGCGGCCCTTTACCGCGCGTGAGAATACGGGCGACAACACGCCGGCAGATGTCTGGGTCGAGATCGTCCCGGGCGACAGAATTGGCATTTCGGTCATCCCGAAGGGTGGCGGCTCGGAGAACATGAGTCGGCTTACAGTGCTGACTCCCGCCATGGGCAGACAGGGCATCATCGACTACGTGTCAAAAGTCGTTGACGACGCTGGAGGCAATCCGTGCCCTCCCCTTGTTGTCGGCGTAGGAATCGGTGGCACCACTGAGAAGGCCATGATGCTGGCCAAGAAGGCACTACTGAGACCCGTGGGGGAACCCAGCGCGGACTCAGAGAACGCGGCTCTTGAAACCGACCTCGCTCAGAGGATCAACGCACTCGGAGTCGGCACACTGGGCTATGGCGGGACAGTGACGGCTCTCGCGGTGCACGTCGAATCATTCCCATGCCACATCGCGAGCCTGCCGGTAGCAGTCAATCTCCAGTGCCACAGCGCGCGACGTGGACACACAGAAATCTGAGGAACACAGAGAATGGCTGAAGTCAGGCATATCGAACTACCGTTCACAGAGGAACTCGTGCGCGAGTTGCGTGCAGGCGATAGACTCCTTCTGTCAGGCACCGTTTACGTCGCGCGCGATGCCGCACACAAGCGAATGGTTGAAGCGCTGGATCGAGGGGAGCAACTACCGATTGACATTCGGAACGCAACTATCTACTTCATGGGACCTTCTCCTGCTCGACCCGGCAGGCCGATGGGTGCAGGAGGCCCCACAACTGCGAGCCGCATGGATCCTTATTCACCCCGGCTGATTGCTTTGGGTCTCAAGGCGATGATAGGAAAGGGCGTCCGGTCGCGCGCAGTCAGAGACGCGATGTGCGAGCATGGTGCTGTCTTTCTTGGTGGAATCGGAGGAGCGGGAGCGCTCCTGTCCAAGGCGGTCAAGAGCGCGGAGGTCATTGCCTACGATGAACTCGGACCGGAGGCGCTTCGCCGACTCGAAGTGGAGGACCTTCCTGTTACCGTTGTTGACGATACGACAGGACGTGACCTGTACGAGGAAGGCAGAGAACGCTACCGTCGTGTCTAAGAGCCTGCTTGCGAGTCTCTGAGTTCCGCTATGCGAGCACAGCCGCGATGGCCGAGCCGACCTCGGCAGGGCTGTCGACCACGGTAGCACCCGCATCTCTCAGCAACGTCTTCTTGCTCTCGGCCGTGCTGGATGCTCCTGAGACAATGGCGCCCGCATGGCCCATGCGTCGCCCCGGAGGCGCGCTGGCTCCAGCGATGAACGCAACTACCGGTTTCTGCATCTCGTCTCGTATGTAGTTCGCAGCCGCCTGTTCCATAGAGCCGCCAATCTCCCCTACCATTGCCACCGCGTCCGTCTCACTATCTGCTTCGAACAGTCTTAGCACGTCAACGAAACCAGTTCCCGGAAGAGGGTCGCCTCCAATCCCCACGCATGTAGATTGGCCTATCTTGAGTGCGCTGAGTTGGGCTACGACCTCATATGTGAGCGTGCCACTGCGGGATATCACGCCTACCCTGCCAGGGTTGTGGATGTGACCCGGCATGATGCCAAGCTTGCAGTGTGCGGGCGGCGAGATGATACCTGGACAGTTCGGACCAACCACGCGCACGTCCTTTCCCTCGACATAACGGTGCCAGAGCACTTCATCCCGTGCAGGAATGAACTCCGTGATGCAGACAATCAGAGAAATGCCGGCGTCAGCAGCTTCAATGATGGCGTCAGTGGCGTATGCGGCCGGCACGAATATGAGGCTCGTGTTTGCGCCCGTCTCCTGGCGCGCGCGTTCGACGCTGTTGAATACGGGGATCGAGTCTTCCCATAGCGTGTCCCCTTTGCCGGGCGTGACGCCGGCCACGATTCTGGTTCCGTACTCGATGCAGCGACGAGAGTGGAAAGAAGCCTCACGTCCGGTGATTCCCTGGACGAGTACCGATGTCTTGTCGTTGACCAGAATCATTCTGAAGTCACTCCCCGCTAGTGAATCGCCGTAGCCACGGACAGGCGCGCTGCGCGCGACAGGTCGGACTCAAGCATGACGCTCATCGGGCCTCTGTTGAGGATGCGTGCAGCCTCGTCGGCGTTTGTTCCCTGCATACGCACCACGAATGGAATGGAGGGACGTAGCCTCTCGTGCACATGGATGATGGCTCGAGCGACGATGTCGCAGCGGAGTATGCCCCCGAATATGTTGACCCAGGCAACCCGTACATCGGAGTCCCTGAGCAGCAGACCCAGTGCTCCTGCTATGGTGGCCTCGTCAGCAGCTCCTCCAACATCGAGGAAGTTCGCAGGCGCGCCTCCCATCGACTTCACGAGGTCCATGGTTGCCATGGCCAGTCCGGCCCCGTTGACCAGGCAGCCGATGTTGCCATTCATTTTCACGTAGCTGACGCCAAGCTCTGCCGCCTCACGTTCGAGTGGGTCGATCTGTGTGTCATCCTTCATGGACGCGATCTCTGGCTGGCGATGGAGCGCGTTGTCGTCGACCGTGATCTTTGCATCCAGCGCCAACAGCCGTCCGTCACTCGTGACGACGAGCGGATTCATCTCAACCATGCTGCAGTCTTTGTCTATCAGCAGTCTGTAGCATCCACGTATGGCATCGGCCGCCGAGGACGCCATACTGGCAGTGAGTTCGAGGTGGCTGGCCAGTGCACGCACCTGGTAGGCCAGTACCCCGGTGAGCGGGTCGATGACTACTCTGGCTATCTCGTTCGGATGCGATGAAGCCAGTGTTTCGATATCGACGCCGCCTCTTGCGCTCGCAATGAAGACGGGACGGTGAGTCGACGGGTCGATGAGTACTGCCAGGTAGAGTTCTCTCTCGATAGTCGTGCACTCCTCGATGATGACACGATTCACGGGCAGCCCTGTGGTGCCGCTCTGTGCTGTGACGAGGCGTGAGCCCAGGAGCTTGCGAGCGACGTCTTCTGCTTCGGCGAGGGTCCGCGTCGCAACCACGCCTCCTGCCTTGCCGCGACCTCCCGCGTGGACCTGGGCCTTGACGACGACTCGTCCGCCGAGTTCTCGTGCCGCCGCGCGTGCGGCGCCCGCACCGTCAACGACGACGCCTCGTGGAACCCCAACGCCATATGCGGCTAGCAGTTCCTTGGCCTGGTACTCGTGAAGCTTCATCTCTGCTCCTCATCGGGCGAGGAAAGTAACGGGGACTGCGGCGAGCCGGGTTTCCGGGTGGCGGAGGGAGTGGGATTCGAACCCACGTTCGCTTGCGCGAAAACGGTTTTCAAGACCGTCACCTTAAGCCGCTCGGTCATCCCTCCGTAGCGGCGAAAGTATATCATCGCCCGTGCTCTTGGTGACACGAACGGATGCCCTATTGACTTGTACGCCTGCCGTGCCTAGAATTCCGCGGAATGTCTGGCGTAGCTGTCAGGCAGGTGTTTCGACACCTCAGCGGTTCTTTCCTGAGGTTCCACCGATTGGCACTCTTCCAAGACTTCTGGCTCGCGTTACGGTCTATTACCATCTTCACAACTGAAGGGCTGAGGTTCTCCTCAGCCCTCTTTCTTTGTGCGCAAGCATCGCGTCTCGAATTCTATCGAGGAACAGCCCCGTGTTGCCTCGATGGAGGAAAAATAGGCGTTCTAAAAGGGAGGGAATCAAATGGGTGCAGAGACAGAGATCTTCAGCTACGCGGACAAGATCGGACCGGAGAAGGTAGTGCATTTCTACCATCCAAAGCTGCAAATCAAGGCAATTCTGGTAGTCGACAACACCGCGTTGGGGCCGGCGATCGGTGGGATTCGGGTGGCTGCCGACATTACTACGAACGAGGTGTTCCGCCTCGCCAGAGCGATGACGTTCAAGAACTCAGCAGCCGGAATCGCGTATGGAGGCGGCAAAGCTGCCATAAAGGGAAGTCCAGACATCGAAAACAAGGAAGACGTGATTCGTACTTTCGCAAAGATGCTGCGTATCCATGAAGACTACATTCCTGGACCGGACATGGGAACGGACGAGCACTGCATGGCAATCATACAGGACGAGATTGGCAGGGCCATCGGACTGCACAAGGAACTCGGCGGCATCCCTTTGGACGAGATTGGAGTGACAGGTTTTGGGGCAGTTGAGGCTGCCGAGGTGGCCGCAGAGCACATGGGCATGGAGTTGGCTGGAGCGAGGGTCGCCATCGAGGGATTCGGTGCCGTAGGCCAGGCTTGCTTCCGCTCTCTTGCCTCGAAGGGCGCGAAGGTTGTCGCAGTGTCCGATATAGATGGAGCAATCTACAATCCGGAAGGGCTCATGTTCGAGGAGATGGTTCAGTACGATCCCAAGACCAAGGTAGTCAGCAAATTGTGGAACCGAGCGTACACAGGGGGTGAACGTATTTCTGACATGGAGTTGTTTGCCCTCGATGTTGACGTACTTATTCCCGGTGCAAGACCGGACGTCATTACGATGGACAATGCGAGAGACGTCAAAGCCCGACTGGTCGTTGAGGCGGCAAACATCCCCACTAGCATGGACGCTCAGCGCTATCTCGCTGAACGCGACACGGTCGTGGTTCCGGACTTCATCGCCAATGCGGGGGGCGTGATAGCCGGTGCGATGGAACTTCGCAGAGGTACCATTGAGGAGAGTTTCGAGGCCGTACGCAAACAGATACGTTCAAACGTTCACGAGATCTTCGAGATTGCAGACGCCGAACACTTGAATCCCCGGCAGGCCGCGGAACAGATGGCTCTTCGAAGGGTCATGCTGGCGATGAGGGACAAGGGTCGTATCTGATGGTCGAACGTGCCCTGTTCGCGTGCGAACCTATTGACAATACGAACCAACCCGTCGAATAATAGCTACATCACGTACGGGACGGGATTGACTTCCCCTCCCTCCAGACCCACTAGCGAGTCGTGCAAGGGGGGTGTGCCTGGGGCAAGCTGAGAAGGCTCGTCAGAGCTGACAGGGTCTATCTTCGCACGGTTGCCGTTGTAGGTGACCGCAATTCTCAAGCCGTACAACAGGACGCAGGCGACAGCTGTCTCCACGAGGCAAAAGGTCGAGTTGTCGGGCGTCTTCGGGCTGAACAACTGGATTAGGAGGTGAACAATTGGCTGAGTTGACGAGGGAACGATGGGGTAAGCGTAGCTACTTCATCTTCGCTGCACTGGGTTCTGCCATCGGTCTGGGTAACCTCTGGCGGTTCCCGCATCTGACGTACTCGAATGGCGGCGGTGCCTTCTTGGTGGCATGGATGATTGGACTCCTGGCCATTGGAATACCGTGGCTCATCGTCGAGTATGGCATGGGCAAGTATTTCCAGAAGTCTGCCCCCGGAGCGTTCGAGGGCATCGGCAAGAAATGGGAGTGGTTGGGATGGTGGCCTGTCTGGGTCGCTTTCCTGATTGACACGTACTATTGTGTCGTGATGGCATGGGCTCTGCGCTACATCGTGTCTGCGGGCACAGTGGCCTGGGGCATGGGAGAGGCCGGCGCAGCTGGCGCCGCCGACTACTACTTCGGTACGGTCCTCAGGCTATCAGGAGGACCCGGAGAAGTCGGCTCTATTGTACCTGAACTTCTCATTGGACTTGCTGTTGTCTGGATCATCATCTTCCTTGTCGTACAGAAGGGGGCCGCGTCAATTGGCCCGGTGTCCCAGTGGGTGATGATCACTGCATGGGCGTTCCTCATCGTCCTTGTGATTCGTGGACTGACTCTGGTTGGTGCCAGTGAAGGTCTGAACTACTACTTGCAGACTGACTGGAGCAAACTCGCGAGTGGCGATGTGTGGTTCGCTGCACTGAGTCAGATCGCATTCACTCTTTCTGTCGGCATGGCCGGAATGTACGCGTACGGCAGCTTCATCAAGAAGCGCGGCGACGTGAACAACAACGCTTTCATCACTGGATTCGGCAACTGCGCGACTAGCTTCTTTGCCGGATTCGCTGTCTTCAGCGTTGTCGGATTCTTGATGCAGTCCCTGTCGATTCCGGTCGAGGAAGTCAGTTCTTCGAGCGTTGGGCTCGCGTTCATCACGTGGCCGGTGGCCATCTCGATGCTGCCCGGCGCTAACGCGCTGTTCGGCGTCATATTCTTCGTCTGTCTGTTCCTTCTGGGGCTTTCCTCGGCGTACTTCCTTGCCTACGGTGGCGTCATTTCCCCGCTGATGGATAAGTTCGGATGGGGCAGGATGAAGACGACCCTCGGCGTGTGTATCGTCGCGTTCGCTATCGGTATCCTGTTCACAACGCAAGGCGGTCTCTATTGGGGTCCCGACATTCTTGACAGGGCAGTTGCCTTCTACGGACTGCTGCTGACGGGCGCGATAGGGTGTCTCGTCGTAGGTTGGGTGTTGCCAGTCAGTCGGCTTCGTGAATTCGTGAACGAGACTTCGGACTTCAAGATTGGCCCCTGGTTCGATTGGCTTGTGAAGCTCATCATCCCTGTCGCGCTGATCTTCGTGCTTGTGTATGGTGGCTTCATGAACGACATCCCCAACTCGTACGCGGGCTACCCCCGCTGGGCCAGCAACGCGATTTGGGGCACACTGGTTATCACGCTCATTCTTAGCTTCATCCTTGGCTCGATGAAGACCAAAGGCCGCGCGGACTAGTAGGAGGTGATGAATTATGTCTATTGAAGCGTTAGTCGCCGCGGTAGTGATGTGGGTCGTGTTCATAGGCGGCCTCTCGTGGTGTCTCTCCAAGTGGCGTGGTGGTGGCAGCGAGTGGGAGGAGTAGTCTAGAGAGGACACCTCCTTGTGAGACCCTTCGGGGGTGGGCAGCGTTCTTGCTGCGCACCCCCTTTCCTTTTTCAGCAAGAGGGAGACCTGGCAAGTCACCGTCCGTGACGCAACTCTCCAGTTCGAGCGTCGTTCCACACGAACACCGTGTTAGAATGATTCGCAGATGCCATACCCCGTATATCGTCTTCTTGATGCCAACTTCAACCGAGCTTCGGAAGGACTTCGCGTGGTCGAGGATACCACCAGGTTCGTCCTTGACGATGGCGAGTTGAGTTCCTCGTTGAAAGCCATGCGTCATGAAGTTGCAGGTTTGGCAAAGGCGATTGGCCTCGATCTACTCTCAGGCCGCGATTCCTCCAGCGACGTTGGCAGAGAGTCCGGGGTTCGCGTCGGTTCTGGCCAGCGCGACCTCCTCGACCTGGTTCGAGCCAATCTGAAGCGGGCGCAGGAGTCTCTTCGCGCCATTGAGGAGTATGCACAGACACCTGAGTTGCAGAGCAGACTTGATGTAGCAACCGCCGAGAGCCTGCGGTATCGCGCCTACGATTGTGAGCGTCAGATTGTCGGGCGTCTCTCACGTCGCCTTCAGGCACAGAGAGTCCGAGGACTCTATGTGATTGTTGACCAAAAGGTTGTCGGAAGCCGCTCCCCCTTGGTCGTTGCAGAGCAAGCTGTTATCGGAGGGGCTGGAGTCATCCAACTGCGCGACAAACTAAGTCCGAAGGCGGACGTACTGCGTGTGGCGGGTGAGATGATGAAGATTTGTGCCAAGCACGAGGTTCTGTTTGTAGTCAACGACTACGTGGATATTGCTGCAGCAATAGGGGCGACAGCCGTGCACATCGGACAGACCGATATTCCCATCGAGGCTGCGCGACGATTGCTACCGCTGGACTCGATTGTAGGAGTGTCCTGCCATTCTGAAGAGGACGTGCTACGTGCTCGTGCCGCGGGAGCGGACTACATTGCGGTGGGCTCGGTGTTTCCGACAGCTCAGAAAGCGAACCCCATCGTTGTTGGCACGGATTTTGTGTCATGGGCAAGGGAACAAGTGGAAGATGTGCCACTCGTCGCCATTGGCGGCATAGATGTGAACAACGTGGCTGGAGTTGTCGCGGCGGGAGCCGATGCGATTGCCCTCATCGGCGCTGTCGTCGGGCAAACAGACGTCCTCGGTGCTGCCAAGAACATGGTTGCGCGGATTGAACGAGCTAGCAAGGAGCGAGAAGCAGATGTCCACAAACCAGCTTGAAGACATAGCAACGGCAGCACACGAGTACTTCTCGATTCAGAACCGCGCAAGGGAGCGAGCGCTTCCTTTGTGTCGGCAGATGATTCAGAACAGCGGCAATGCGATCCGTTCTGCTCATAGACTGCAGCCTGAGAAAGCACACGAGCTACTGAATCAGAACGGTGAGGTGAATCGTCAACTGCTTGAGGCGGTTGCCGACAGCGAAGAAATACGCCAGGCGGGTTTCGTGCATGACGCTCAGAAAGAGTATGCAGAAGCATGTATCACGGTTGCCCTGATCGAGAGCAGGCCACTGCCACGAGCGGAAGAGATAGGTGTCTCCATGCCTGCGTATCTGAATGGGCTGGGTGAATCCATTGGAGAGATGAGACGGTACATCCTTGATAGCCTTCGCCGTGGCGACACGTGCCGGTGCGAGGAACTCCTGGAGACCATGGACGACTTCTACGGCGTGCTGATGGGCATGGACTACCCTGACATGGTCACGCACGGCTTGAGACGCAACTCCGACGCTGCTCGAGGACTGATTGAACGCACCCGTGGCGATCTCACCAATGCCCTGAGGCAGGATGGACTCGAGGCGCGCCTTGCAGAATTCGAGAAACGCATCTGTTGACAAACAGAAGCGCTCCTCATAAAGTGTGAATTCGGAATGACCCGAACGTAATACGTGAGACAAGGCGCTCAGGTCGATGACGCGCCTTTTCTTGTGTCTTGAAGGAGGACAGACGTTATGGATCTTATGTGGCTAAGCGTGGCTGCCGGTATTATCGGCGCTGTCGTCGTAGTCTTCTTCGCAAAGTATGTGCTTTCTCAGGACGAAGGCTCTGATGCGATCAAGGAGACATCGGCGGCTATTCGCGAGGGCGCTATGGCGTTCATTGGCAGGGAGTACAAGACCTTGTCCATCGTTGTCGTCATAGTAGCTATCTTGCTCCTAATCGTTCCCAGTCTTGGTTGGAAGGTATCTGTCGCATTTGTGTTTGGTGCCATCTGCTCGATGGGTGCTGGCTACGCCGGCATGAACATCGCAACTCGGGCCAACGGACGCACATGCGCGGCTGCCCAGAAAGGACTCAACGCTGGGCTTCGTGTTGCCTTCCGGGGTGGCGCGGTCATGGGCCTGACGGTGGTCACTATCGGCATCCTTGGCATCGCCATTCTCTATTTCCTATGGCATGACCATGCCAACTTCCTTGGAGTCATCCCTGCCTACGGCACGGGAGCTTCGCTGGTTGCCCTCTTCGCCAGAGTGGGTGGAGGCATCTTCACCAAGGGCGCTGACGCTGGCTCAGACCTGGTTGGTAAGGTCGAAGCTGGCATCCCTGAGGACGATCCGCGCAATGCGGCCGTGGTTGCCGACAACGTTGGAGACAACGTTGGCGATGTGGCAGGAATGGGCGCAGACCTGTTCGAGTCCTATGTCGAGTCAATCATCGCGACGATGACACTGGCAGTGGTGGTCACCGCTACCGGTCTCGTCGACAGTGAAATGACTGGTTGGCTCATCCCGATGCTTATCGCCGCCGCCGGCCTCGTCGCATCCGTTATCGGGTGTTTCGTGGTGCGCGTAGGTGAGACAGTCGAAATGGGCAAACTGCTTGCGGCACTGAGGCGCGGAACACTTACTGCGTCCGTACTCACCGCAATCGCAGCCTTCCTCATTATCCAGGGCCTGGGAGCCAGCATCAACCTCTTCTGGGCGATGCTCGCCGGTCTGGTTGCTGGCGTTCTCCTTGGTGAGAGCACCAGCTACTTCACGTCCTACGAGTTCAAGCCAACCCAGACCATTTCCGAAGCTTCATCATCCGGCGCTGGCGCGACCATTATCCAGGGTTTCGCGGTCGGTATGCTGAGCACATGGCCCGCGGTTCTACTTATCGCCGGTGCCATCCTCGCCGCCTTCTACTTCGGCAGCTACTATGGTGTCGCTCTTGCGGCAGCCGGTATGCTCTCGACACTGGGCGTTACTTTGGCCACCGACGCCTACGGCCCGGTTGCTGACAACGCTGGCGGTATCACGACCATGGTTGGACTGCCTGAGGATGTTCGCGAGCGGACTGATGCACTCGACTCCCTGGGCAACACTACCGCCGCTACAGGCAAAGGCTTTGCCATTGGCGCTGCGGCCCTGAATTCCCTCGGTCTGATTCTCTCGTTCGCAATCGCAACGGGTATCGTGTCTCTGGCCGGCGGAGGCATCTCTGTCACGGAACCTGAGCAATTCAGCCTGCTGAGTGCGCCGATTCTGATTGGCATCCTGCTCGGCGCGCTGATGCCGCCGGTGTTCTGTGCCATGACCATGAAGTCGGTTGGTATCACCACCGAGGCCATCATCAGCGAAGTGCGCCGACAGTGGAAAGAGCTTCCGGGTATCATGGAAGGAACCCAGAAGCCTCAGTATGGCTTGGCGGTGGATATCTGTACCAAGACGGCCCTGCGCGAGATGCTGGCCCCCTCGATCATGTCCATCATTGCGCCGGTCATCGTCGGAGTAGTCCTCGGCAAATTCGCACTGGCCGGCTTCCTTGTCGGCGCCGTTGTCATCGGTTTCATTCTGGCCATCATCCTCAACAATGCCGGTGGCGCCTGGGACAATGCCAAGAAGTGGATTGAGTCGGGCAAGTTCGGCGGCAAGGGCTCTGAGGCCCACAAGGCCGCGGTTGTTGGCGATACTGCCGGCGATCCCATGAAAGACACGGCTGGCCCCTCCCTGAACATCATGCTCAAGCTGATGTCCGTCATCTCCCTGATGCTTGCTCCGGTTCTCGCCGGTTTCACAGGCATCATCTAGTATTCAACGAACCTGACTGCAGAGGGTGGGGCACACAGATGCCCCGCCCTCTTCTCTTTGGTGGCCCCTTCGGGGCGGTGGTACAATCAGCCAGCCAATGCCTGAAGCGATAGTCGTACGCGGCGCTCGAGAGCATAACCTCAAGAACATAGATGTCACCATTCCTCGTGGCAAGCTCGTGGTCATCACTGGCGTGTCCGGCTCTGGCAAGAGTTCTCTCGCTTTCGATACCATCTTCGCGGAAGGCCAGCGACGGTACGTAGAGTCACTTTCCGCATATGCGAGGCAGTTCCTCGGGCAGATGCAGAAGCCCGACGTGGACTATATCGAGGGTCTGAGCCCCGCCATCTCCGTGGACAAGAAAGGGCCCAGTCACAATC
>Ga0272441_10006320_pt1 | contig 19935 bp, 21 predicted proteins | sample SSMProp6N_FD_193582 | JGI IMG/M metagenome (GOLD analysis project Ga0272441, IMG submission 193582) | Marine sediment archaeal communities from Little Sippewissett salt marsh, Falmouth, MA, United States - SSM-Prop-6N | ecosystem: Environmental > Aquatic > Marine > Wetlands > Sediment ... | reverse complement strand
CCGACTTCGGAGAGGAACTTGGCTTTTGTGTACTTAGCAACGTCTTTGGCTACTTCAAAATAACCGCCTGCGCCAGCGCCTTTGGCGTGTACAACTCGTTCCGGTATACGTTCACGGTTGAAGTGTACCAGTTTTTCAATCAAGTGGACATCCTGAATCACTACCGGTCCGTTATTGCTAACAGTAAGAGAATTTTGGTCGTCTGAAACAGGAGCACCTTGGTTTGTGGTTAAAGTTTTTTTCATAAATTGTTTCTTGCTTTAAAATTAAAGCCTGATTAATTTACGGGCGTAAGGTTATTTAAGAATTATTATTACCTAGTAAAGCCATGCAAAATTCAAGAACGGACGCGATGATAATCCAAGCCCTGCGCAGTAAAGGCTACAAAGCAACCCCTCAAAGAATAGTCGTATGCAAAACGGCGCTGAGCAACCGTGAGCACCCAAGTGTACGAGACATTTACCTAAAAGTGAAGAAGACCCACCCTACAATCAGTTTAGCAACTGTTTACAAAACTCTTAACATCTTAAAAGAAAGTGAATTAGTTCAAGAACTAAATTTTCCACAAGGGCAAACAAGATATGATTCATATCTTGAGCCGCACATAAACTTGGTATGCGTAAGATGCGGGAAAATCCAAGATTTAGATGACCCATCCGTAAAAGAACTTGTTAAAAAAGCGTCTGTTGAAGCAAATTTTGCACCTGCCACTCAACGCACAGATGTTTACGGCGTTTGCGGGCAATGCTCTAAAACGACCAAGTGTAAATGATTTTGGAGTGTTTGAATAACTTCTAAGTAGCGTTTGATTCTCCAACCGCCTTTCCAATCTCGTCTAAAACTTCTGTGAAGTCAGCTTTACTTGGCTTCACCCCTCGCTTGGAGACTTTCAATATGTTGATGTAACCCTTCGTTGTAAGTTCCTTCTCTAGAACTTTCAGGGTTCCACCTTGCTTTATCGCGTACGTACAGAAAAGAATCGTTTTCTTTCCCCCACCTTCGGGCAAGCGTTTAACGAAAGACTGCACTTCCGGAGTAGGTCGGAGACCCATAACGGGCGTACCTATAACTAAAAGGTCAAAATCCTGAACAGCTGAAAGTTCAGGGACGTCTGCTATGTTGAAAACGGGTGCTTTCAGCAATTCCGATATGGCTTCTGCCAAACGTTTCGTATTACCTGTTCGTGAGATGTAAAGAACACAAGCCTTCATGATTTCATATAGCAGCCACTCGTCTTATAATCTTTGTTTCCCGTCGTTTCTCGGTTCGCTGAACTTGCTACGCCGCAGACACGATAGTAAGCATGTATACTATTGTGAGAATGTTGAAGACGAACAGGGAGGCAATATTCAACGCGCTGAAACTTTTTACGCTCTTTTTCTTAAGAACGCCTACGAACCCAACAAGCGCCGCTGTCAAAGGTGCGATTGAGAAAAGAGCCAAAACTTCGATGCTCAAAACTGCGGAGGCAACCAGCCCGTAATAGACAAAGAACGTTATCGTGGCTGATGCTGTCAACGCGAGAATCATAAGGAAAATGTTGTGTTCTCCTTTTCTGACAACAAGAGTTCTTTTTCCTCCTTTTCGGTCGATTTCGGCGTCAGGAGCCTCCAGACTGAGGCTGAGCATGAACCCATACATCACGAAAGGAACCGCGAGGCAAACAAACAGCGGGTCAAGCTGTCCTTTTACTGCCAAGTAGCCTATCGCAGGAATCGCAAAGCCTGTTACGCATGCCACAGCAGCCTCGCCGAAACCTCTTGAAATTAAACGTGTTGGAGGCGCCGAGTAAAACCACCCCACGAGGCTGGCGCCCAAGATGACGATGAATATTTCGATGGGTGCTCCAAGGAAAAGGAAAATTGCGACGGCTAAGACATTTGCGCTTGCTAGAAGTGAGACTGAAATGGTTTTTGATGCTGGTCTGAGGTTTGGGTGGTTGACGAGGATTGTGCTGCCTGCGAAAAATTTTTTCTGTTCAATGTGCTTATCGACTTCAACGTCGAAGTAGTCGTTGCTGTAGTGCGATGAGAGGTCTCCTAAGAGCACCACGACATACGCTGAAACAAGCAGTGCAGGGTTGAAACTTCCACCGTTGGCAAGTGCCAAGAGTGCTCCAAGAGAGAACGCGAGAAAACCGCCTGCCACAATGTGAACCCGTATTATTTTCAGAAGTTTTGTGGCGTTTGAGCTGCTCGTGAGCGTCCTCTCCTTTTCTCCCATTAATTATGCGAATAGCTTTATCTATTAAAAACATCCTATAAACTCGGGAGCGGTCGAAGGGAGTTTGAATGAGGGAGAACCTTAAAGCGTACATGGATCTTACGCGTTTGCACTTCTTTTTTGTCTGGCCGATACTGTTCTGCGCTGGACTTTTCCTTGCTTTCCAGTATCATGACAGCTTTTCTTGGCTGCTCGTGATTAAAGTGGCGTTGATTGGCTTCCTTGGGTTCGAGGCGGGTCTTGTCTTGAACGACATTGTGGATGGTGACATCGACAAGAAAGATGTGGAGTTTGATAAACTGACAAAGTACTGGAGGGTCTTCGGTAAAAGACCTATTTCGCAAGGGTTAATCACGCGGCAAAACGCCGTCTTGCTATTTGGTGTGCTTGTGGCAGTTACGTCCATCCTGATTTTTACGCTTCCGTTTCCGCAGGCACTTTATGTTTTTGGCATCATGGTAGTGTGCTATTGCCTTGAGGTTTTTTACCAAGTTAAAAAGCGGAACCAGAATTTCCCGTTTGCCCAGCTGATTGGGCGGATAGACTTCACGCTGTTTCCTATCGCGGGTTATCTTTGCCTCGGCAGCCCAAACGTGAACATACTGCTTTTTGCCTTTTTCTTCTATCCGCTGGCGTTGGCGCACTTGGGAGTTAACGACATCAGCGACGTTGCGAACGACCAAGTTAAAGAAATGAAAACCATACCCTTACTATACGGGTTGAAAGGAACAGCCTACTGGATACTTCTCTTCAGCATAATCCATCTTGTAACGACAATCCTCTTCCTAAACGTGCTTGGAACAATAGCGATTGTTGGTTTCGCAGTGGGATTCTCGCTGATATCCATTGGAAACCTAATAATACTTAAGGGAAAAAACGCGGCTTCCGGAATGAAAGCACTGCCCCTGTTCCACGTAGCCATGCTCATCTACGCAATCACAATAATACTGGAATACGTGATGTAGCACTTTTTTCTCAGCAATTTTTGCACATAAAAACGAAGCTATCGCTTTACTTAACTGCAGAAAAAATAAAAAAAGAAAAGAGTTGGGTTATTTACCGCGTTTCGAGTTCGCGTATATGCCGACACCGAGAGCTATTACGACAACGACTACTATGCCCGCGTAGATGTATTCCATTGGTATGCCAGTGTTTGTTGTTTCTGGATCTCCACCTGTTTCTGTTGACTCTGAAATTTCGGCGACTGTCCATGTTGAGAAGTGGTCGGTTGCGCAGACTAAGTATCCGTCTTCGTCGATGACGCTTTCAACTGCTTCCCACTCGGAGCGGGTTCTGTTCCAGTACATCCATGTGAGCCTTGACGCGTTGACTTCCCTGTTGAGTTGTTGGCTGAGTTCTGTCTGGTTGATGTGTAGGCGTAGCTGGGCTTTTAGCTGTATTGTGGCGTTGGGTTCTATGCCGAAGTAGCAGTTGAGTGTTTGCTGCATGGTTTGTGCGCCTTCAAGTGGTGAGCCGCTTAAGTTCATGGTAAGTGTCATGGTTTGGTTCGGATCTATCGAAAGTCCGAAGAGTTGGGGCTTAACTGTTGGGTCTACGGTGACCACTAGGCTGCAGTTTTTGGTGCAGTTCATTAGCATGGTTGTGTTTCTGTAGCGGAATAGTGCGGGTTCTCCTGCTTTAACTTGCTCCGTTTGCGCCACAGGCGTTACGTCAGTTTTGTTATATTGCACAGCGTTGTCAGGGACACCTGGCACCTCGATCTTGCCTGCATCAGAGCCTTGTTCAGCACCAGCAGACGCTAGGCATAGCGGCGCAAAATATAGCGCCATCAGTAAAGCAATAATGGACGCAGCGATTTTTGCTCGATTTGTTGTACGGTTGGTTTTTACCATCTCAAATCACCTGACACAATATATGCTAAGCGGTAACTTAAGGGACACTGCGAGAAAAGCATTCCAGAAACAGAAACGCTTGTTTCAAGCTAACGCTTCAGATCAAATAAATGTGCAGAGAATTGAAGCGGCGAGCACACTGCCATATTATTGTTTTTGCCGTTTCGGTCTCAGTGACCGCACAGTGGTGCCTGCCCGCCACATTTCAGAGCTGCCCATTTCTTCAAGTTCGTCAGCAAGTTTCTGCCTGTAGTCTGGCGCATTGCTTTTTTCGAGAACTATCCGTGTTTCTTCTCCAGTAGCCACAAGCTCGTACAGCGATTCAAACAGGGGCTTTGTGCCGTCGCGGAAACGGTTTCTCCACCTAAGTGCACCTATGCGTGCGGTTTCGCTGCAGTTGCAGTACATCCAGTCCATGCCGTTCTCGTCAACCAGCCTGATTAAGCTTTGAGTGAGTTCTTCCACGGTTTCGTTGAAGGCTTCGCTTGGGCTGTGTCCGTGTTCTCTTAGAGTGTTGTATTGTGCTTCCATTATGCCTGCTAAAGCGCCCATTAAAACGCCGCGTTCGCCTGTTAGGTCGCTGTAGACTTCTTTTTCGAATGTGGTGGGGAACAGGTAGCCTGAACCGATGGCTATGCCCATGGCTTTAACGCGGTCTTCTGCTTTACCTGTGTAGTTTTGATGCACGGCGAAGCTGCTGTTTATGCCGCTTCCGTCTAGAAAGTTTCTCCTGACTGATGTGCCTGAACCTTTCGGGGCAACCAAAATCACGTCAACGTTGTCTGGTGGAATGACGCCTGTTTGGTCTCTGTAAACTATTGAGAATCCGTGTGAGAAGTAAACTGCATCGCCTTCTTTCAAAGTTTTCTTTACTACAGGCCACATTTCCCTTTGTCCCGCGTCGGTGAACAGAAACATTTTGATTGTTCCCCGTTTTGCGGCTTCATCCATTGAGAACAGGTTTTCGCCGGGAACCCAACCGTCTTCAACGGCTAAGTCGTAGTATTTTTTGTGTACGCCTGTGTTTTCTTGTCCGATTATTACTTTGATTCCGTTGTCTCGCATGTTTAGGGATTGTGCGCGACCTTGAATTCCGTAGCCGAGTGAAACGACAACTTCGTCTTTCAAGATGTTTTGTGCTTTTTCTACTGTGAATTCTTTTCTTGTGATGACGTTTTCTTTTACGCCACCGAAATCTAATTCTACCATAGCAAACTCCTCAAACCACTGTATGTGACGCGAAGAGATAATTAAGAATTACCGTGCAAAAACGCGTCTATACTTGAAAACCTTGGTGGTGCTGCAGGGACTGATTACTGGGTGTAACTTCCTGTGTTTTCGAAAACTATGAACCCGCAAACTTCTGTTGTATGTGAACGTTCAGAATCGTTTACTTGATCTTCGTCGCATGCTAAACCAATTTGTGTGCTTGATGTTGAGTATATCAGTGCCCAACCTCCGTTGTTGCCATCCATTTCTTGTTGGAAGGCTAATGCTATGTTTGGTGGTTCAGTGAATGTTTGGTCGAAGGCGGTGTTGTATGGTGGTGAGTTCGTGAGTCCTTGAATTGTGTCGGCTGTTTGTTTTGCATCCCATTTTATTCCGTTTAGAATGTCGTAGCCTTCTTGGATAACGATGTATCCTACGTCTTCGGTTTCGTGTGTGTCCACGGCTTCTGCTCCATTTAAGGCTATTCGGAAGCTTGGGTCTCCTGAACTTGGCGGGTTTGTTCTGCTGTCTGCTTCTGAAACATAGGTTGTAATCCATGTGGGGTCGTTGTAGCTCATGACTTGATGGAGAACGATGACGTTTCCACTGTAGCTTTGTCCGTAACTTCGTAAATCATAGTTCCAGTCGTTGTTTTGTCCAACGGTGCTTGTTTGGTACTTTTTAGCTTCAATTTTGAATGGTGTTGTCCATTCACCTTCTTCAACCACGAGGTAGTTGACTGTGGTTTCTGGAAGCGTTTCGTTTGAAGGGTTTTGTACTCTTACTTTGAAGCTGTTTGGCAACACGTCAGTGAGGCGTACTGTTCTCGGTGAACCTGAGGTGTATGTAGGAGAACACACGATTATCGGGCTTGAATAGGTTTGTTGCAGAGTAACCGTTTTGAATGTGTCGTTTGCTGTAACTGTTCCCCATTCCATTTTGAATACGGAGGAAACCAGTTCTGCGGTTGCTAGGTAGAAGAAACTGTTGCCTCCAGCGGTTTGAAACGTGAATTGGTATTTTGCTCCTATAACGAATGTGCTTGAGATTCGCACGACTGCTGTGTCTCCGCTGTTTATTCGGTTTGACCCAGCAATGTAGACTACTGTGGCTGGCTGAGAGTTTACTGTGATTCTGTTTAGGCTGACGCTGGACGTTCCAATGTTGTTTAGGGTAACGTCGATGTAAGCGGTGTTTGGTCCCCATTGGTGGTTTGTTGCGTGCAGTTCTTCGATTTGCATAAACGAGGTGGATAAGCCACTAATCCACGCTACAGTGGCTAACGAAACGGCTATTACTACGCCTAGCAAAATTACGCTGGAAACAACTGGACTTAACGCCTTTTTCGTATTGCGTGGAAGCATAAATGGGTTTTAAGGGAAAAATTAGTGATATCATTTATGAATTCAAAATCAACATTATGCGTCAGCAAAGCTTTTTGTGCAGTGCAGGAGGATGGGCAAGTGCTATGCAAATGATTCGTCATTTCGGCGAAAACTTCGTTGTTATGTTCACATTATGGTTTTGTGAGAATGAAAAGTGCTGCTTTGCGGGTTGGATGCAACTAAAATTTTATATGCAAATTTCCAGAAAGTGTTTGTTATGTCAAGTTCTTGGAAGCCTGTTTTGCTGCAGAGCCTTAACATTGTTGTTTTTGCAGTGACAGTTATCGTTAATGGGTTGGCGAGTTCTCTTGCGTTAAACGGTGTAACTACGGCTGAAGTTTCAGACTTGTATTTCACTTTGGTGACTCCTGCAGGATACGTTTTCTCAATCTGGGGCGTAATTTACACGTTGCTTCTGCTTTTCGCGGTTTTCCAAGCGCTACCAAGTCAGAGAGAAAAACCGTTTCTCCAAAAGATCAACATTCTCTTCATTTTAAGCGGTGTTCTTAATGTGGTGTGGCTTTTCCTTTGGCACTATGACCAAATTGTGCTGTCAGTGGCGTTGATGTTTGCGTTGTTGGCGACGTTAATCGCGATTTACATGCGGCTTGGAATAGGCAAAACCACCGTAACGCTGAAAGAGAGAGTGTTTATGCATTTACCGTTCAGCGTCTACTTAGGCTGGATCACAGTAGCCTCAATTGCTAATGTTTCTTCGGCGTTGGTTTCCATCCAGTGGGACGGGTTTGGCTTGGCGAACGACACTTGGGCTGTGCTTGTGATTGCAGTAGCCTTGCTAATCACGCTTTCAGTAATCGCTACAAGGAAAGACGTTGCTTACAGTCTTGTGATAGTTTGGGCGTTGGTTGGCATAGCTGTTAACCAAAGTGGCTACCAAAGCATCGTAACAGCAGCAACGGCAAGCGCAATTATCATAGTGGTTGCGTTGGCTGCGGTTCTCGCTTGGTCTAAGTTGAAGAAATGAAGCTTACAATCGAAATTTTGGGTTCTATTGAAAAAACAAATTGGTACCTTTTAGTTACTTTTGGTTATCTGGAGCATTCTGGTGCAGGTCTGGACTGACGCGTGATTTTTTGTCTATACCCCCTCTATTTATAGCTTGAACTATAGTTTGAACTGTGCAGGGGTAGCCGCTTGGAAAAGTCACCACCACTTTTTACATGAAAACTGAATAGTTCCGAGAGAAGCGCCACGGATAGACGCAGTGGGGTCTGTTAACCCAGAAGATTTAAGTTTAATCAGCGTATTGATGACTTTACCGTTTAAAACTCGCCGTCCAGCAGGTTGGGGTCGTAGTCGAGCTTGGTCTAAGGTTTCTTTTTTAATTTTAGCTATTTTTTTAGCCTCTATATTAATAATAATGGCTAATTGGGCTTTAAAAGTTTTTTGAGACACTATTTGCTTGTAATAAGAGGTTAGTTAAACGGGTAAGGGTTGAATTGCATCAAAACGACTCATTAAACACACAGGTACTTTAACCGCCTTTACCGAGCGGAGTTAGGAACGTAAAAATTTTACAGTTCATATCAACAAATATACTCAAGTTTTCAGATTCAAATAAATAGAAGGGTCTGAGAGGAGTTGTACTTTCTCTGCATGGCTTCCACACAAGACCTTTGCTAACAAAATTTTCGGTCGGATAGGCTGCAGTAGCACAATTAGAAGCTGATGCTTCAGGTATTATGGGGTCTCTTTGCATTTTCTCGAAAAAAGTAATTCCTGCGAATTGACCAGTTCTCGCATTTATCTGAATTATGAAAGCAACTTTCTCATTATGCTTCCATGGTACCAGAAAATAAGCTGATTTATTGTGAAGGTATTTAACGAAAAAAGGGGTGAAAGGTTTTCCAACAAGCGGCTTTCTTATAGAGTTTGGAAAATTTTTGATTTCGGGTCTATCAAGTGAGACAACTGCGTTTTGAATAGCTTCTCTGGGAGAAATCCACTGTACTTTTTCATTTTTTCTTTTCATTTTTTCATATTAGTCTCCTTTCAATCCGGTTGTGAACACCGTAGTGAGTTCAGTGAATATTTTACCATCAATTCTTACGTATATTGGTGTAGTGCCGACCATGTAAAGATAGAACGGCATAGCTGGGGAATACGATTCTTGACAGGGCGTCCAAACCATTGTTGGCGAAACAGAAACTGCTTCTGGAAACAGCTTCAATGCTCTCTTTTGCGCTTTAAGTTCGATGCGGCCATTAGTTTGCCTCATTAATCTTCGAGTAATGAACCTTGTGGGCAAAACCCTCGGCATTGCTTTCCTCTCTATGTTTCGCTCTAACAAGCTAACTCCCATAAACTCTCCGTATCTTGCATCAACCTCTGAATACGCTCTTACGCCTTCAGAATTCTGATGAGGCACCAAATAGTAATATTTGTTTAAACGGTCAAGACGTTTAACCAAGAGCGGTTTACCAGGATTATTTTTACGCAGAATTTCGTTGACTCTTTCATCTTTTGCAAGATGTTTCTCTATGCCCTTCATGCTAAATTCAATTGCTTGGTTTCGTTCAATTATTCTACGTCCATCCGCAAGCATTTCCCGAGGAACATGTCTTGGCAGACCAATCTTTGGCGGTTCTGGGTCAACCACTGTAATGTACTGCTTCAGACCGTCAGGGTTATTATAGTTGCATCCTGTGAAATAGTCATCCTGCCATGTGTTATATGTGACATACTCGTTTCCAGTTCCGTTAACTCCTCCCGAGCCACAAGGGTCCGTGGCGTCATGTGGTTCATTATCTTCAGCCACCGAGTTATGTATCCAAAATCCGTTAATTGCGTAATTTGCGCCAGATACGGGTTCAACATCGGTGATACATCCAGGAATTACTATCCAGTGTGCGCATCCGAAGACCAAAGCGATTGGTGAAACTCCATACTTGTGAAGTGTATGTACAATTTTTCTTGACCCTTCCTCTTCTGTCGTTGGCAGAGACGCAATATAACCGTATGTCCCAGCGGGTCTTCTATTATTTAAAACGTATCTTATTCCGTATGGGTCTCCATACCAGCCGCTTGAGGCTGCGTTGTGTGCGTGTATATCGTTGTAAAGGTCATCTTGGTCGAGTTGGGAGTATGGAACTCCAATTTCAGCCAGCACCATCATTGAACAGGCAGCAGAACAATAGTAACCAGTATCTTGTGTATGATATCTACAACCAGTGTGCTTTATCCATACCATTTTCTCACCTCCTTTATTTTCAAGTGAAAAGAAAAGATTTTAAAAACTGAATATGGCTTCTTCTCACTCAATCAACAATATAATGTGAACAGCTATTTTAAATATTCTTACAATAATGTAAATCGAGTTTTTTGAATCAAAATATGCATATTTAAATAAAAACTATTAAAAAAAGCACTCCACCTGCCACAAATTTCTACATGAAAAAGCTAAAACAGCAAAAATCCCATATAGTATAGTATATGGGCAAAAAGTCGCTTTAGACTCTATTTGCGCTTTCAATCAACCTCAAGATTATATGATTTCATCATAGCCATAAAATAAAGAAAATGAAGGATAGTATAGAAAAAAGTAATAACTGCCATCAATAAGGTGTTAACTGTTGGATACCCAAGAGTAACACCATCAACGAAATATTCACTAACAGTCCACATGAGCAAGAAGATTATCGGCAGGGCAAGCAGAAAACTCGCCATTTTAAGACGATTACTAATTTTCCTCAACTCAAACGTTATAAAACCGAAAATCACTGAATCGGCTGTAAGAATACCGTTCACTATTGATGAATCTACTTGTGCCTCAAAATCAAGCTCGAAATAACCCCCTGTTTTATAACCAATATAAAGGAAAGGAATGAATATAGAAGCAAAGAAAATCACAACGCCCCCAATCATCCAGAGTATCAAATCTGATTTTGATATTTTACTCATGTTAACGTAATTGTTCAGTAGTTTTCTTAAATTTTTTCTAAAAAAGAAGGAGAAAGCTACTTGCGTTTTCTGAAAAGCTTGACTGCGTCCATATCTGTAACGTACTCGAAGCCTTGCTCTATCAACTGTGAAGCTTCATTGACATTCGTTGCAGTCTTACAAGTGAACTCCTCTTCTTCCGACATCGGCAACAACTGCGTGTAAATCAGCGTTGTCTCAATCTTCTTGTGTCCGAGATTTCTCATGACAAGCAAGATGTCTCTTGTTCTTCTATAAAGCATGGTTGCATAGTAGTGTCGCAAATCGTACAATCTTATAGATTTGATAGCTGGGTCTTGCAACTTCATAGCAACATTGTTTCTTGTTCTGCGCCACAGCTTACTCATCCATACGCTCTCTGGAAACGAGTCGTACTTGCTGAAGTAGAGCTTGAGCATACTAGTCGTCTCTTGTTTCAGCTTCAGCGTTCTCGAAGCGTGACCTTTGAAGCCTCTCACTGAAACCAATCGTCTGTCAAAATCTATATCTTTTCTATTAACCATGCTAAGTTCGAATGGCATCATACCGCACTCCATCAAGACTTTGAAGATTACAGCGTACTTCTTTGAAGCACTGATAACTTTCATAATGTTCTCTCTTGTCGGTATAGTCGGCAACTTGCGCTCACTCTTGAAACATGGTCTGCTCCATGCGATGTTGTTGACTGCTGTGAAGTAAGCATACGCTTTAGCGAAGCTCTGTTTGTAACTATTAGCAACTTTCAAGTTAGCAATGCAAAACTTGACTTCTTTAGGTTTCAGCAAGTCACAGCGTTCACTCAAATACTTGAGCTTGTAAGAAGTGCCTCGCAGTGTGCTTTCAGCGAGACCAGAACCCTTAAGCTTAAGTAGTGTGTTGACGATTTCGTTTTTACGATTGGGTCGTAGTCCAGCAGGTTGGGGTCGTAGTCGAGCTTGGTCCAAGATTCACGCCCGGGGCGCGTGAGACCCTGGGTTCAAATCCCAGCGGCCCCACCAAAAAGCTTATTTTAATAAATAAAGCTTATTTTATACTTATTTTAGCTAATAGAGCATAAATTGATTAATGCTATTTTGGGTTGGGGGTTAAATTTTAATCCTTAGAAAAAAGGGGATTTGTGAGATTTTCTGCGGTTGACATCAACATTCGCGCGTGCGTCAGCTTGAACCACGCCCTGACGAACGCGTCCGCGAGCTTATTATCAGCCTTTGACGCCTTTGGCGATGCGGTCGCCGATTTCCTTATCGATGTTGCGCCAGTATTCGAAGGCCCGCTGCAGCACGGGTTCGGACACACCGTTTTTCAAATGCCCCACCACATTGGACACCAGCCGGTCGCGCTGCGCATCGTCCATGACCTTGCGCACCAGGGTGCCGGGCTGGCCGAAATCATCATCGTCCTTGCGCTTGGTGTAGGCGGCACGGATGAACTCGCCGCTGGCACTCCAGATGGCCACCTCGGGATACCTCTCGGGGTCGGCCTTGGGGCCGCCCTTTGAGTTGGGCGCATAGACCGGATCGGAGACTTTGTCAATCCGCATCGTCCCGCCTTTGCTGTAGCTGTGCACTGGTACTTTGGGCCGGTTGACCGGAATCTGCTTGTAGTTGACCCCCAGACGAGCCCGGTGGGCGTCGGCGTAGGAAACCAGGCGGGCGAGCAGCATCTTGTCCGGGCTCGGACCGATCCCGGGGACGAGGTTGTTCGGCTCGAATGCCGCCTGCTCAATCTCAGCTTGAAAATCGCTCGGATTGCGGTTCAGCGTCAGCTGGCCCACTTCGTGCACCGGGTAGTCTCCGTGGGGCCACACCTTGGTCAGGTCGAAGGGGTTGAATCGGTAAGTCTCGGCTTCTTTGAAGGGCATGATCTGGACTTTCAGGGTCCAACTGGGGTAATCCTCCCGCTTGATCGCCTCGAACAGATCGCGGCGGTGGTAGTCGGCATCAACACCGGCAATCCGGTCAGCCTCTTTCTGGGTTAGGAAGTCGATGCCCTGGTTTGTCTTGAAGTGATACTTCACCCAGTAGCGCTCGCCTTTGGCATTGACCCACATATAGGTGTGGCTCGAGTAGCCGTTCATGTGCCGATAGCTCCTGGGGACTCCACGATCGCTCATCAAGATGGTGACCTGATGGGCCGACTCGGGCGAAAGCGTCCAGAAGTCCCACTGCATGTCGTTATCGCGCAGGCCGTTTTCCGCACGGCGCTTCTGGGAGTGGATGAAGTGCTGGAACTTCATAGGATCGCGTACGAAAAAAACAGGGGTGTTGTTTCCCACCATGTCATAATTGCCCTCTGTGGTGTAAAACTTCAGCGCAAAGCCGCGCACATCCCGCCAAGTATCGGGACTGCCGCTCTCGCCGGCCACGGTAGAGAACCGGGCCAGCACCTCAGTCTTCGTGCCCGGTTGGAACACGGCCGCCTTTGTATAAGCGCTGACGTCCTTGGTCACCTTAAAGTATCCGAAGGCCCCTGAACCCTTTGCGTGGGGCTGGCGGTCTGGAATCATCTCCCGGTTAAAGTTGGCCATCTGCTCCATCAGGTAGTGATCCTGCATCAGAATTGGGCCATCAGGCCCCACGGTAAGAGAAAACTCCTCGCTGGCTACCGGGATCCCGGCATCTGTTGTTGTGGGTTTGCGTTCGTCTTTTTTCATGATTATATCATTCAAAATAATGCAACTCCTTGATTTGTGATAAAATATTCATCTTTCAGAAAATCTCCTTTTCGTCTGCTATAAGTTAGCGCAAAGGTTTATTTAAGAATTATTATTATCTAATAATCTATATGACAACCTATCTTAAATCAGACGCCTCCGCAATTGAAGCTCTGCGAAGTAAAGGTTATAAGGCAACCCCGCAGAGAATAGCCATCTGCCGAATTGCGCTGAACAGTAGAGCCCACCCTTCAGCTCAACAATTGTACGATGAGGTTAAGAAAATCCATCCGACCGTGAGTCTGGCGACGGTCTACAAGACTTTAGAAGTACTTAAGGATCTAGATTTGGTGCAGGAGATTAATTTTCCCAAAGGGCAAGCACGGTTTGATTCTTACATGACTCCTCACATAAACCTGATCTGCTTAAAATGCGGCACCATCATCGACCTAGACAATAAGACAATAAAAGAAATAACAAGGAAGGTTACTGCATCCACAAAATTCAAACCGAATGGACAACGTATGGATGTTTATGGAATTTGCCAAAAATGCAGTAGCACCAAATAAAAGAAAAGGGAAATTAGTGCGGGAGATATTTAATCAATTGATTAAATTAAGAATTGGTTAAGAAGTTATTGTCTGCTTTGCCACTTTTCGAAATGGAATATTTCATTTATTGGCTTTTTTCGTGGTTGTCTTGGATTTTCGTTAGATATCCCAAAGGCTATTGCTCCTACTATTCTAGCATCCAATGGCAGATTCAATGATTCTTTGAGTTTTCTTTCATCAAATGCACCCATCCAACATGAACTAACACCTTGAACCCAACCTGCAATTACCATGTTTTGAAGGGAAATTGTTACATCCATCAAACTAAGTTTCTCAATAATCACTTCAGATGACCTGTAGAAACCCACAACAACAAAGGATGCTCCATTAACCCAACGATTGAATCCCTGAAAGTCACATGCATCTTTTCCCTCACTTTCCCTTACAACAACAAAATGCCAAGGTTGTGTATTAGTTGCTGAAGGAGCAAGCCTTCCTGCCTCTAAAATATTCTTAAGAACTTCTTCACTTACTGGTGTGTCTTTGAACTTTCTTACACTTCTACGAGCCAATACTTTTTCAATACAACTCATTCTGTTTTCCTCACTTTCAATTTTTTTAATTTTTCCACAGTATTTTGGATTATTTTCCTAATTTCATCTATTGGAACACCTTCGGCAAGCGACAGGGAAATTTCGTTTGCAATGGGAGCAAGTAGGTTTCTATTATTGTAGAATGCTAAATGTAAATCATCAAAAGTTTCATGAGCTAAACAAATTGATTCGTTAATTTTCTCAGAATAGTAATCTTTTAACTCACCATGACCTTCAACAACTTCCAAACCTGCTTTTGTTATTTTGTATAATTTTTTATTGCCGATACTTTTTCCATTAATCCATCCCTTATTTTCCATGGATTTTAGTAATGGATAGACACTTCCTGTGCTAGGTTTCTTTCCAGTTAATTCACCCACTTTCTTGATGATATCATACCCACTAACTTCATCTTCTGAGATTATCTTTAGCATCCATAGATTGAGTAACCCTTTTGCCATCATTAGCACCATTATATCGATACAGATATATCGATATCGATATAATATAAACGTTACTGAAAAAGTAGAAGTAGGTTACTTATCAGTTTATAACCAAGAAACACCAATCAGCATTGGAGAAAGTAGAAATCAGAAGTTAGATTTCGGATTGCGGGAGATATCTCCACTTGAGATGGGGTTCAAATCCCAGCGACCCCACACCAATCATTTTGCCAAATAATCTATCAAACATGTTACTCCAAAAAAGCGTAAAATGAATGTAGAAATACGAAAAAACATGATGATTAAAACAAAAAATTGGGGTGGGTGATTTTTAGTTTAATTAAAACCCGCTGCCGTCTGGAATGCCATCCCCCGCGTTGGGTGCTGGTCCCATTCCAGAGTTATCTTCGTTTTGCCAGTTAGGTTGATCAAACCCGCTGCCGTCTGGAATACAATCGCCGGAATTTAGTGCTGGTCCAACACTAATTTCAGCTGCTACAATTCCACAAACCATGCTGGCACAAACTAAAAGCAGTATAGCAATACCTACATTTTTTTTCATATTTTTTCCTCCATTTTCAACATTCAAAATGTTGTCCTATGTTTAATTTAAGGGACATTATGAAAAATCCGTTCCAAAAAATGAAACAGTTCGGGGGCAATATTAAATTAGAATTGTTTGGGTTTGGGATTAAAAATTAATGCTGCTGCTGCGTTCCTGACTTACTGCCTTTTGAGACATCATACCTGAATTCAAAGCGAAAGACCAACCCAGAAGGCGATGAGCTATGTAGTCAAGAAATCTTGACTAACACTGAGTCCTGTTTGGTCAAGAAACCTTGACAAAAACCCTTTTAATTCTCAGATGGACCATTACATGTTGGGGGCAAGTATGGGTAAAAGTGCTGCTGCAATGTTTGTTCTCGTCTTCCTAATAGCAACGTGCATAGCGGTTACGCCTGCGTTTTCCTCGGCTGACTTGGTTGAAAACTCTTGGGCGTCCAAAGCGTCGATGCGTCAGGCAAGAAGCGACTTAGGTGTTGCTGCAGTTAACGGCAAACTATACGCTATAGGAGGCTCCACGCGAAAAGGCGGTCCAGAAGAGTATACTGGCGGATATGTGGGAACAAACGAAGAGTATGACCCAGCGACGGACATATGGACTTTGAAGGCTTCGATGCCCACGCCGAGATCCAATTTTCATTTAGAAGTTGTTCACAACAAAATCTACTGTATAGGTGGAGAAACAGAAAGCGGAACCAATACGCAAGCCAACGAAGTCTATGACCCATCAACAGATACTTGGGAAACCAAAACTCCTCTACCTACTCCAAGAGTATCTTTTGCCACTGTAGTCTTCAATAACAGAATCTACGTCATAGGCGGATTAGTTCGTCAAGCAAACCCAAAAGCGTATACGGGGGTCACGGAGGTTTACGACCCAGTCTCGGACAAGTGGGAAAAAAAGGCGGCAATGCCCAACGCCAGTTTTCCAGAAACCTGTGTTGTGATAAACGGAAAAATATACGTCATAAGTTTCCGTGGAAAAATCTTCCAAGCTGGATCTCCCCATAGAATTATCGACCCCGTATCGTATACTGCTGTTTATGCCGAAGCCACGGATTCGTGGACCAGTAAGGCACCTATGCCGGTTGTTCAGTATGGTGCAGGGGTTGTCTTCGACGACAAAATTTACTTCATAGGCGGTAGCTCGCTACTCCAGATTTATGATCCCGCAACTGATACGTGGGGCGAAGGAGCAAACCCACCTTCATGCAGAGTTGACTCAGAGTCCATTTTTGCGACAACAGGTGAGATGGCGCCGACACGGATCTATATAGTGGAAGATAATCTTCACATCTATGACCCTGAAAAGAACGAGTGGACTCTCGGTCCCAGCAACCCAACTAACCGCTATTCTATGGGTTTAGCTTTTTTGAACGATAAAATCTATGCCATTGGAGGCATAACCACAATTCATTCAACTGATTTATTTTCACATGAATACTATATTATCACGAAGTACGCCACAAATGAGGTGTACACACCTGTTGGCTACGGCACCGTCCCGCCCATCGTCGATGTTGCTTCGCCGGTAAACCAGACGTATAATGTAAGCAGTGTTTCAGTAGATTTCACGATGAACAAGTCCGCTGCATGGATGGGGTATAGTCTTGACGGAAGAGACAACGTAACCGTCAACGGCAACACCACTCTAGACGGCTTGTCAAACGGCTTGCACAACATAACAGTGTACGCGAGAGATTATTTGGATAACACAGACGCATCAGAAACAGTCAGTTTCATAGTGGAAGCGCCCTTCCCGACAACATTGGCCATAGCAACTGTAGTCTCCTTGTCTATTATCGGAATAGGCTTGTTGGTCTACTTCAAGAAACGCAAACACTAAACCTTAATTGTCTCTCCAGCCTTTTGAATAGTCGGGAGCGGCTAGCAGGTAGCGAGTTTTGCTCGTATCTCTAAGCCTCAATTGGAGAAATATTAGAAGTCAATCCACTTTGTTTGCAGCCAGTTTATCAGTTCTTGTTTGGTTTTCGAATTGGTTGAATCCATTAGATTTCTTATGAGGATTGCTCTTTCATCTGGGTTTTTGGGGATGCCAAGAGAGTTCATTACTGCGTGGTTGAAATGAGTTTGAAATTCCAGTGGTATCCGCTTGGCAACAACTCCTCTAGGGGTTTTTAGGATAGAAGCTTGATCAAAGTAACTCTCTGGAAAACGCCCGTTATCGATTTGCTCCCAAGCAAAAAAGGCGCATCTGCTTCCAAACTCGTATGCTTGCAACACGTGGCTTTCCGTTGTATCAGAACTCCAAGTTCCCACTTGTTTAACGTAGTTCGGCAACAGCTTTTTCACTTCGTTTTCAAGTTCTAACTCTACTCTATACCTGCTTTGTTCGTTGCTATATTGAAATCGGACCCTTAATTCATCTGTCCCATTTGGGTTCTGCGGATCCTGATAATAATGGCTGAATGCAAACCCCTCTATTAACGCTTCATTTTCGAGTTGCTGTATCCAGTTCCTCAGTGCCCGAATAACTTCTTTCTGCTTGTCAAAATCTGCTGGAATTGGATATTCACGCCACAAATCTTTCCACCTTACTCGATACTGGTAAAGCTTTGTTTTCGAGCTATTTGAATTCTTGCTCAATTTTCACCGTGATTTCGGGTCTACTTTCTACCTTCAAGAGTTTTTGGCAGCAAATGCCTCTCACGTTTGTTCTGGCTTTGCATACTTTCTCAGGGGCAGGCAGAAGTGAACTTGCTTCTTGTACTCTGTGAATTCTCGCCCGAGTTTCTTTTCAAGCCTTTTAGTTTCTCGTGAAGCTGAAACTGCTAGAAAAAACAAAATATATACTAAAGCAAGGCCAGCAGGCACAATCAGATACCAACTCGCGTGCAACGTAGCCGTCAACATTAAGCCGGAAACGAAGAGGTAAACGCCTGCGTAAAGCGGGTGCCGTATGTATGAGTATATGCCGTGGGCTACAAGTTTGGGGGCGTCCATGCAGAACCCCGTCCAAGTGTGATGCCTCGCAAGATCCCATTTTGCTTTTACCACGAGAACTGTGCCCAGCAAAGTCAAGCCGAAACTGGCAAGGTCAACTGGCGACAGCACGTTCAACGTGAGAAGTGTGTGCGAGTAAACCAGCAGTGGCGCCAGAAGAAGCAACTTTAACACGCGCGTCCATTTCTCGCTGATTAACGGAACCATGCCTGCTTTTCTTTTGAAGTCAGAGATGAACACGGCGAACGTAATAGCTACAATAGCTTGGCAAAACTGGAAAGCAAAGAGTTGTTCCACGCTGCAAATCGCCTTTCTAACAAAAGACGCCGACCTGATATTTAAGAATGCAGAACAGTTTATCAAAATTCCATTCAATGATTTTAAATAATTATTTTTAATACCAAAAGCTTTTCTTTACAAGGAGAGTTAAATGTAGAGTGATTCAAATGGCAAAAAAGCCGCCTAGAAAAAGAGTCAAAATCAAAGGCCACTACTACAGCGTTAGGCAACGCTCCACAAGCAAAGGCAAAAAAGGAACCATACAGGGCAAATGGAGCAGCAAGTAGCCTTCGCCTTTCCAGTTAAGCCCGCCTAACCAGTGTTCGCCACTGTTAGCTATTTTTCACGCAATACTTTAGGTATGTATGCGCATCTTGGGTCAGAGCCGAACACGTCACCCGTATAGAACTCAGCTGCAGTACGGCATCCCCCGCATATCTCGCGGTACTCGCAGACTCCGCACTTGCCTTTCAAATGGCTTTTGTCTCTAACTTTTGAGAAGAACTCCGAAGCTTGAAGCTCCTCCCAGATGGTTTTAATCGGTTTTTCTTTGATGTTGCCGAACCTGTAGATGTCGTTGAAGCTGCAGGGTATGGCGTCTCCGTTTTCCGCGATGCTCATGAACTTGCCGAAGAAGCACCTGCCCAAAAAGAAGTGATTAAACCACTCGTCGAAGTCGGGTAGCCCCCGCTGTTTAGCTACGCGGGCGAAGAACGGGCAGTAAACGTTGATTTCAGGCTTCCCCTTATACTTCGCGCGAAGGTCGTAGAGCTTGTTCCACGCCCACTCGTACTGCTGCGGCGACGGGTCCGCCTTCAAACTTTTTTCGTCTCGACTGTACGGAATAAAACCGTGATAAATAACCCACCGCGCCTTGTATTTCTCCGCCAAGTCAAGCACATGCGTAAAATCCCCCTCATTAACGTTAGTGCCAGAGCCGCCAACATTGGCAAACGTGTACACCAAGCAGTTCAGCAATCCTGCGCCTGACAGCCGTTCAATCGCGGAAACCGCTTTCGCATGTGAACCTTTCCCCCGAATCACGTCATTCATTGTTTCTGCGCCGTCAATGCTTACAGACACGCGAACTTCGTTCTTAACAATGTTCTCAAACGCTGCATCGTCAAGCAAATGCCCATCCGTTATTATACTCGCGTTCAAACCAGTTTTCCTAGCATACCCTATAATCTCGAAGAGGTCTTTGCGCAGAAGTGGTTCGCCGCCGCTTATCCCAAACCAGCTTGCCCCAAAATCGTATACTTGGTCGACAATCCGCATG
>Ga0272441_10006319_pt1 | contig 19936 bp, 15 predicted proteins | sample SSMProp6N_FD_193582 | JGI IMG/M metagenome (GOLD analysis project Ga0272441, IMG submission 193582) | Marine sediment archaeal communities from Little Sippewissett salt marsh, Falmouth, MA, United States - SSM-Prop-6N | ecosystem: Environmental > Aquatic > Marine > Wetlands > Sediment ... | reverse complement strand
TTCGGCAGGATAGGCGGGGGTATGTTTCTTCTTCGTCATAAGGATCACCTTTGGAGAGTTTTGCTCTCCGGTAAACCCGGGGCGGTTCAATCAGCCCAACAATGAACGCCTCATGCGGATCAAGCCGCGAGCGCTGTGGAGGGCCCTGACGGCCAGGCTCCAGACTGCTAACCTGCCACCACTTGCGATGCCAGACAATCGCCTTCGCCACGCCGACCGAAAACCGTGCCGCCGTCAATCACCTCAATCATCCGTCGCCGAAGGCCGATCCCGTAAGCCCGTGCCATACCTGCCTCCCAAACCGCCACGCGATACAGAACCATCTGTCACAGCCTTTGGGAATGCCCTTCAATGAATCGGATTAAATAGAACCCGCTCTAGGTGACGGCAAAAATCCAGATTAGCAGCACCGGCAACACTAGGGCGGTGACGATACCGTTTATGCCCATGGCGGCGCCGGAAAACGTACCGGTTTCAGCGCTTTCCTGAAACGCCCGCGCGGTGCCAATGCCGTGCGCGGCGGTGCCCAGCGCCGCCCCGCGGGCACGCGGATCTTGGATACCCAACCGCGTGAGCATCCACGGGCCGATGACGGCGCCGACCACGCCGGTGACGATCACGATCGCGGCGGCCAGCGACGGCAGCCCGGCGCTTGTCTCAGCGATGCCCATGGCGATGGGCGTGGTGACGGATTTGGGCGCCAGCGACACCAGCGTATTGGGGGCGGCGCCAAGGCCCCAGGCTAAGGCCAGAGCGCAGCCGACCGCGGTTAGGGAGCCTGCGCCAATGGCCAGAAACAACGGCCCACCGGCGGCCCGCACTTGCGGCCAATGGCGGTAAAGCGGCACCGCCAGCGCCACGGTTGCCGGCCCCAAAAACACCAGCAGCCACGCACCGCCGTGCGCATAGGTGGCATGGCTTGTCCCGGTGGCGAGCATCAGCGCCACCACCGGCACCGCAGCCAGCAGCACCGGATTGGCCAGCGGATGATTGCCGGCCCGGCGCGCCACACCGATAGCGCCCATATAGGCGGCAAGGGTTACCAACAGCCAGGTGACCGCGCTCATCGCCCACCGCCGGACACGGGGTTGCTGGCCCACACGAACACCGCCGCCGCCACCGCCATCCCCACTAAGGTACTGACACCAATGGCGATGATCAGCGCCGCCCCATCGCGTGCCAAAAGGTCTAGATGCGCCATCAGCCCGACGCCTGCCGGCACGAAGAACAGGTTCAAGTGCCGCAACAATAGAGCCGCCAGATCGCTCAACGCTAACGGAATGCGGCCCCAGGCAGCGAGCGCCGCGAGCATCAACAGCAACCCGGCAACGGCGCCGGGGATGGGCAGCCCGGTGGCGGCTACAACCGCCATACCGGCTACTTGCGCCAGCACCAAGCCGCCGGCCGCCGCCGCCAGCGCCGCCGCCCGCTTTAGGGTCACAGCGCCCCGCGCTCCTGCGCGCCCCCAGGTGCGCAGTCCGGTGCGCCGCCCGGTGCGCATCCGGGCGGTTGTTTGAAGTGTTTCGACAATTTGAGCCCCTGGCGCTGGTAGTTCGAGCCCGATGTCTGGCCATAGAGCACATCCGGCCGCGCGGCCATGTGCTCGTAGACCAGGCGGCCGATGATCTGCCCGTGCTCGAGCGTGAACGGCACTTCGTGGCTGCGCACCTCCAGCACCGCGCGCGCGCCGGCGCCGCCGGCCTCAGCCGCACCAAAGCCCGGGTCAAAGAACCCCGCATAGTGCACGCGGAACTCGCCTACCAACGGATCATACGGCACCATCTCAGCGGCATACTCGGCGGGCACCTGCACCGCTTCTCGGCTGGCGAGAATATAAAACTCATCCGGATCGAGAATAATCCGGGATTGGCCGCGAATATCGACCGGGTCCCAAAAATCGAGCACGTCATAGGCGTTCAGCCGGTCGACGTCGATGAGCCCCGCATGCCGCTTGGCGCGGTAGCCGATGGGCCCCAAGGCGCCTGCGCCTTGCAGGTCCACGCTTAGCGTAATACCGCGGCTATCGTTGATGGGAGCGTGGCTTTCCGGCCCGTCGCCGGTCACAAGCCCGGTCTGCGCCTGCAGCGCGCGCATGTCTGCCGGCGATACCGCAACCTCGCCGCGGCGCAACCGCAACTGCGAGAGCCGCGAGCCGGTACGCACCAAAATCGAAAAAGTTCGTGGACTGATTTCCGCGTATAGGGCGCCGGTATAGCCGGGCACGATTTGGTCAAACTCCACAGCGCCGTCGGTGATGACGCGGGTAAACACGTCCAGCCGCCCGGTTGAGCTTTTCGGGTTGGTGGCAGCGGCTAAGTCCGGCGGCAACGCCAAGCGCTCTTGCAACGGCACCACGTATACGCAGCCCGTTTCCAGGACGGCGCCTTGGCGCAGGTCGATTGCGTGCAGCGTCAAACCGGCGAGCTTGGCGCGGACCGGCTGGCCGCGGCCCGGCAGAAAGCTCGCCCGCACCCGGTAGGCCGTATCGCCCAAACGCAAGTCGAGGCTTGCCGGCTGAATTTGCGTTTCCGCTACCGGGGTATCGGCGCTGATGACGGCGTCATCCCACAACCGGCTGATCTCCCGCGCCGGTAAAATGCCGGGCTGCGCGCAACGGGCAGTAGACGGTTTAGGGGCGGGGGTCATGGGGCCTGATGGTCCGTTGGGGGCAAGGGTTAAACAGCGGGTACGTTGCGGATACGCTGTGGGGGTGTGCGAGGCGCGGCTGCGCGTGCCCCCCCAGCATAGTTAGCATAGACCGATTCACCCGCATCCAGGCCAGCTTGACCGGCGTCACAGCGACGCGTATGTGTTGCGCGTCTTCTAAGATAAGGTCTGCGATGACCTTATGCGTAGATATCCGTGGTGATTTGAGCCGACCGGCTTGCGGCCACGTTAAATACCCGCGCTAAAAGGTCGGACGGGCGCACCCCGGCCTTTTCGCGTTTTGAGTTGGTGGTTTTAGCCAATTCGCCGCCGGGCCGGGTTTTATTTAGGTGCGCTTGGAATGGAGATGTCCGCATGGACCAGGCTGCCCCCCGCAACCCGTCACGCCGCCCGCTGCGGCCGCAGACCGCGCTGGTGCATGGCGGCACGCAGCGCTCGCCCTTTGGCGAGACGTCGGAAGCGATGTTCTTAACATCGGGCTATGTATACGATACCGCCGAACAGGCGGAGGCGCGCTTCAAAGGCGAGGACGACGGTTTCGTCTATTCGCGCTTTGCCAACCCTACCGTGCGGATGTTCGAAGACCGCATGATCGCGCTGGAAGGGGCTGAGGCCGCCCGCGCCACCGCCACCGGCATGGCGGCGGTGACCGCATCCATGTTGTGCCAGCTCGATGCCGGGGATCATGTGGTCGCGGCGCGGGCGCTTTTTGGCTCCTGCCGCTATATCGTCGAAGACCTTTTGCCGCGCTTGGGCATTGCCAGCACGCTTGTGGATGGCTGTGACCTTGACCAATGGCGCGCCGCGTGCCGGCCGGCGACGAAGGTGCTCTTTCTTGAGACGCCGACAAATCCCACTTTGGACATTATCGACCTGCGAGCGGTGGCCGATATTGCCCATGCGGCCGGCGCGCGGCTGGTGGTGGATAACGTGTTCGCCACACCAATGCTGCAAAAACCGCTGCAATTCGGCGCCGATGTGGTGGTCTATTCGGCAACCAAGCACATTGACGGACAGGGCCGGTGCTTAGGCGGCATCGTGCTGGGCTCAGACCAATTCGTGACCGACCACTTGGCAAACTTCTTGCGGCAGACGGGTCCCGCGCTCAGCCCTTTCAATGCATGGGTGATGCTCAAGAGCCTGGAAACGCTGGATTTGCGTGTGCACCGCCATTGCGAGAACGCCACAGAAGTTGCCGATTTTTTGGCTGCCCAAGACGGGGTCACGCGGGTGATCTATCCCGGCCGGCCCGATCATCCGCAACACAATCTGGCAGCAGCGCAGATGCGCATGGCCGGCAATATGATTACGTTTGAGGTTGACGGCGGCAAAGCGCGCGCCTTTAAGCTGGCCAACCAGCTAGAGGTTATCCGCATCAGCAACAATCTAGGCGACGCCAAGAGCCTGATCACCCATCCGGCGACGACGACGCATCAGCGGCTGACGGCGGTGGCGCGGGCCGAACTCGGCATTTCGGACGCCATGTTGCGGCTGTCCGTCGGGCTGGAAGACGCTGCCGATTTAACAGAGGATATTGGCTTGGCACTGCGCGCCAGCGCGTGATGCGCCCGGCTTCGAGCCCCGGGCACAGCCGTTTGATTTTGGAAGGACATCTTGGAAGTATGACCGCGATCTTCATGCAGCTAGACGATACAGACTGGGACGGCAAAGCAATGGATGATGGGTTTTTCTATGACGCCATGACCCGCAATATCCGTGTGCGGGTACGCCCGGTTTATCTCGACGACCAGTCGGAGCCCTCCGAAGACCACTATGTGTGGGCGTATGAGGTGGAAATCGGCAATGAAGGCGGTGAGAGCGTGCAATTGCGCGACCGCTATTGGCGCATCACCGATGCCTATGGTCGGGTTCAAGAGGTGCGCGGCGAGGGGGTGGTTGGCGAACAACCGGTGATCGCGCCGGGGGAATGCTTCGAATATAGCTCCGGCGCCCCGCTGCCCACCCCATCAGGCATCATGAGCGGCTCGTTCGGCATGGTCACCGCGGGCGGTGTCCGTTTTGACGTGGTGATCCCGGCGTTCTCGCTCGACAGCCCGCACGATTTCAAGCGCATCAATTGATCCGCCTGATAGATACGACAGACATGGTAGATACGGCAGGTGCGCGTGCGGGTCCATGGGGGTGAGGGCGTCACGGGATACCGGCGGCACCGGCCCCCGCTGAAGGAGGTCGCCCGTGGCGGCATTTGACGCGCGGCCCATATTGCTGGTGGTGGGCGTCTTGCTCATCACCCTTGGCCTCGCAATGGCGCTGCCGGCGCTCTATGACGCTGCCGTATCGCACCCGGACTGGAAGGTGTTTTTGGCCTCGGCCATCGTCACCACCTTCTTCGGCGTCAGCTTAGCGTTGATGAATTGGGGCAGCGCCGGCACGCTATCGCTCAAACAGGCGTTCGTTCTGGTGCCCACGGTGTGGGTGGCGCTGGTGGCCTTCGGCGCCGTGCCGTTTTTGTTTTCAGAGCTCGAACTGTCCTATACCGACGCGTTTTTCGAGAGCATGTCGGGGTTAACGACCACCGGCTCGACGGTCATTTCCGGCCTCGACACCACCCCGCCGGGGCTTTTGATCTGGCGGTCGCTGCTGCAATGGCTCGGCGGCATCGGCATCATCGTTATGGCGGTGAGCATTTTCCCGATCCTGCAAGTGGGCGGGATGCAGCTTTTTAAGGTCGAGGCTTTCGATACGCCGGAAAAAGTGCTGCCTAGCGCCGCCGGGCTTGCCGGCTCCATCACCTTTGTCTATGTGGCTTTTACCGTGGTAACGGCGGTTGCCCTGTGGGCGGCGGGCATGAGCTTTTTCGACGGCATCAACCACGCCATGACGACGATCGCAACGGGCGGGTATTCCACCCGCGACGCATCGGTTGGCTTTTACGACAGCCCGGCCATTCATTACATCATCATTCTTGGAATGATTGCCGGCAGCCTGCCTTTTGTGCTGTACATTCAGGCCTTTCGCGGCCATGTGCGGCCGCTGCTCGCCGATACGCAAGTGCGGGTATTCTTGGCCATTTTGGCCGCCGCCACAGTGGCCATGGTCGTCTACCAGATCACCCGCGGTTTTGACGGGCCGCTAGAGGCACATTTGCGCTCGACGGCCTTCAACGTCGTATCGGTGATGACCGGCACCGGATACGCCACGCAAAACTATAGCGCGTGGGGTCCGTTCGCCATTTCTTTGTTCTTTACACTGATGTTTATCGGCGGCTGTTCGGGTTCTACCTCTTGCGGGCTCAAGGTGTTTCGCGTTCAGGTGATCGTGGCAACCTGCGCAAGCCAGTTGCGGCGCATCTTCCACCCGCACGGGGTGTTCATCCCGCACTATAATCGGCGGGCGATACCGGAAAGCGTATCGGCGTCGGTGATGAGTTTTTTCTTCTTGTACATGGCCTGTTTCTCAGGCCTTGCCGTACTGTTGACGCTCACCGGGCTGGACCCGTTAACCGCGCTATCGTCGGCGGCCACCTCCATTGCCAATGTAGGCCCCGGGCTTGGGCCTGACGTGGGCCCGGCGGCGAATTTTGCCGGCCTTCCGGATACAGCAAAATGGCTGATGTCCATCGGCATGCTGATCGGCCGGTTGGAGCTATTTACCGTCCTAGTTCTGTTTTCACGCGTTTTTTGGCGCTCATAACGCCCTCAAGGTCCACTTTTTGCCTGCACCCGCTGCCGGTTTCGCCTAGTCTTGCGGGCAGCAGACCGAAACAGCGCCGCCGAAAGAGCGGGCTTGAGTGAGACAACATGCGTGGGGAGGATCTTCAATGGACAGTTTTGTAACCGGTGCAACCGGGTTTATTGGCCGGCATCTGGTGGAACGGCTGCTGGCGCGCAAAGGCAAAATTTACGTGCTGGTGCGCGCCGGCTCGACGGCCAAGCTAAAAGCGATGCTGGACGATTTGGGCGCCCCGTCGGACCGCATCATCCCGGTCAAGGGCGATCTGGCAAAACCGCGCTTAGGCGTTTCGGCCAAGCAAATTGCCGCGCTTAAGGGCAAGATCGGCAACGTCTACCACTTAGCCGCCATTTACGACATCGCCAACGAAGACGCCGACAGCCAATTGACGGCCAACGTCGACGGCACGCGCAACGCCGTCGCCTTCGCTGAAGCGGTCAACGCCAAATGCTTCAACCACACCAGTTCGATTGCCGCCGCCGGCCTGTTCAACGGCTATTGGCGCGAAGACATGTTTGAGGAATGGGAGCCCAACCCGCACCCTTATTTCCGCACCAAGCATGATTCAGAAAAAGTCGTGCGCGAGGAATGCACCATCCCATGGCGCATTTTCCGGCCGGGTATCGTGGTCGGCAACAGCAAAACCGGCTTCATCGACAAAATCGACGGGCCGTATTTTTTCTTCAAGATGCTGCAGCGCATCCGCAACAGCGTGCCGCGCTGGCTGTCGCTCGTTGGCCTGGAAGGCGGCAATATGAACATCGTACCGGTCGACTACGTGGCCGATGCGATGGACCATATCGCGCACAAGCCCGGCCTTAAAGGCAAGACCTTTCACCTCACCAACCCGGAAACCATGCGCATAGGGGAGGTGCTCAACACCTTTGCGCGCGCCGGCCACGGGCCTGAATTTGCCCTGCGCATCGATGCCGGCATCTTCAACTTCATCCCCAAAGGCGTGCGCGACGGCGTTAAGAACCTGCCGCCGGTACGCACCATCACCGATGGCATCCTGGCGGATTTGGGGATTCCGCGGGCAACCATGAAATTCATCGATTATCCGACCAAATTCGACAACCGCGATACGGTCGCCGCATTGAAGGGCTCGGGCATTGCCTGCCCGCCGCTTGAGGACTACGCGGCTGTGCTGTGGGATTATTGGGAGCGCAACCTGGACCCGGCGCTGTTCCGCGACCGCACGCTCGCCGGCGCCGTGCGCGACAAGGTGGTGGTCGTCACCGGCGCCACGTCAGGCATCGGCCTCGCCATCGCTGAAAAGCTGGTGGCCGCCGGCGCCATCACCGTCATCGCCGCGCGCACCCCGGAAACCTTGGCGGAAACCAAAACGCACCTGAAGAAAAAGGGCAAAGGGGCCGTACACACCTACACGCTTGACGCCGCCGACATGGATAATTGCGACGCCTTCGTGAAGAAGGTGACGAAGGATCTCGGCCGTGTTGACATTCTGGTCAACAATGCCGGCCGCTCCATCCGCCGCTCTGTGGCTCTTTCTTACGACCGCTTCCACGATTTTGAACGCACCATGCAGCTCAATTATTTTGGTGCGTTGCGGCTGATCATGGGGGTCTTGCCGCATATGGTGGAGCAAAAAGCCGGCCATATCATCAACATCTTGTCGATCGGAGTACAGGCGAACCAGCCGCGCTTCTCAGCCTATGTGGCCTCGAAGGCAGCGCTAGGTGCCTTTTCTGCCTGCGCGCAGCCGGAGTTTCAGCACAACAATATCTATTTCACTAGTGTCTATATGCCGCTGGTCCGTACACCGATGATTGCGCCAACGAAGATGTACGACCACGTGCCGACGCTGGCACCGGAAGAGGCAGCGGACCTGATAGCCCGCGCGATCATTCAAAAGCCAACGAGCATCAGCACGCGGCTTGGCACCTTCGCGCAGGTGTTATGGGCAATCGCGCCTAAGGCGATGAATACGATCTTCAATACAACGTATCGTCTATTCCCCGATTCAGCCGCCGCGCGCGGGGAGGTGAAAGACGGCGCCAAACCGCAACAGGTCAGCAACGAGGCGGTGGCGCTGGCCATGCTGACGCGCGGCATTCACTGGTAGCCGCGCTTTAGCCGGTACGGCCAGGTTAGCCCGTACGGCCCGCTATTCCCCGGGCGGGGCCTATTCGCCCGGCCGGGGAATGCGCTGCACGTTGTCAGCGTTGGCCGGCACGCGCCGGGCGTCCGTGGGATCGGAATAGACATCGATGCGCCGCGGCGCGCGCACCCGGCCAATGAGGCTACGGGCATCTTCTTGAATGCCCAAAATGGCAGGCACCACCAGCAGCACCAAGAAGGTGGCCGTCGCAAGCCCCCAGGCTAAGGTTATGGCCATCGGCAACAGGAATTGCGCCTGCAGGCTGGTCTCAAACAAAAGCGGCGTAAGGCCGCCTATGGTCGTAAGCGAGGTAAGCAGCACCGCGCGCAAGCGGTCTTGAACGCCGCCGATAACCGCCGTCCGCACGTCGTCGCCGGCATCGAGGCGGGTATCGATCTGATCCACCAGAATGATCGAATCGTTGACAAGAATACCGGCCAGACCGAGCAACGCCACGAAGCTGAGAATGGTCAAATCGAAGCCCATGACCAAGTGCCCCAGAACGGCGCCGACAAGCCCAAATGGAATGATCGACATCACAACGATGGGCCGCGCATAGCTGGCAAACACCCACGCCAAGATGATGTAGATGGAAGCAAGCGCCAGACCGGCACCGAGGCCTAGATCCGCAAACGCTTCTGACTGCTCTTCGGCACGGCCGGCAAAATCATATTGCAAATTGTATTTCGCCGCGATTTCCGGCAGGCCTTGATTGCGCAAGCTTTGAATGACCGCGCCCGACCGCGTCACGGTGGCATCCACCTCAGCCGCTATAGAGACGAAACGGTCGCCGTTTTCCCGCCGCAACCGGGAAAAGCCGGATTGTTTGTACACGGTCACAACGGAGGTCAGCGGCACCTCGCCCCCGTCCGGCGTGCGCACGAACAAATCCTCAAGGGCGCGCGATTGCTCATTGTCGGGCAATTGCACCCGCACGGTGACCTCTTCGTCATCGCGCGCAAACCGCTTGGCGATCGCCCCTTCAAACGCGTTGCGGACCTGGCGGCCGATATCCTGCGTGGTAAAGCCCATCGCCGCCCCGCGCGGGCTGACTTCCAAAATCAGCTCTTGCTTGCCGTATGGCAAATCGTCCTCGACGTCGGATACGCCATCGAACGACAATAAAAGGTCGCGCACTTCAAGGGCTGCTGCCTTAAGCTCGCGCGGCGTGCCGCCGGTCAGCCGCACATCAAGGTCGCGGCCGGGAGGGCCGCCGCGTTGTTCGGTCAGCGCGATGCGCTCAATGCCTGCTAGGTTTGGCAATTCCGCGCGCCAGGCAGCGATAATGTCCTTGGTGCGGACCGACCGCCGCTCGGACGCCACCAATTCCACCTGCAATTTGCCACGGTTGTCGCCGCTGGTGGTATCGAACGTGCCGCCGGTTTGGCCCACAGTGCCATAGGCAATGTCGACCAGGGAGCCGGGTTCGCCGGTCAAGTTCATTTCGGCGCGGTACAGCGCTTGATCGACAAGTTGCAGCGCTTCTACGGTTTTTTCGCGCGGCGTGCCCGAGGCGAAAACAACGGAGGCGTTGATGGTTTCTGCTTCCGGCGACGGAAAGAATTGAAAGCCCACGCGGCCTGACATCATCAAGCCGATGCAAATCATCAGCGCCGCTAAGGCAATCGACACGGTGGTGTAGCGGTAATCATAGCTGCGCGCCACCAGCCGCTTGAACGCCCCGTCGCGGAAGGCGCCAAAATGCCGATTGAACCAGGTGTGAAACCTATTGTGCTCAGCATCGGTGGACAGCGCGTGGCGCAAATGCCCAGGCAGCACCAGGAAACACTCAACAAGACTTGCCGACATCACCGCGATCACCACCATCGGCATTGCCGACAGGATCTGGCCGATGATGTCGCCGACCAGTAGGATCGGCGCAAAAGCGGCAATCGTCGTCAGGATCGCCGCCAGCACCGGGCTAAACATGCGTTTTGCCCCCAGATAGGCGGCAATCGCCGGTGGGTGGCCGCGCTCGCGCAGGGTGGTGGCGTGCTCACCGACGACGATTGCGTCATCAACGATGATGCCGATGGTCATGATCAGCGCAAACAGCGAGATCATGTTTATCGATTGATCCGTACCCAGCATCACCGCCAGCGTCGCCATCATCGCCACCGGAATGCCCAGCGCCACCCAGAACGCCACGCGCGCGTTGAGAAACACGAACAAAATCAACAAAACCAGCACAAGCCCGCTGATACCGTTTTTGACCAGCAACGTGACCCGGTCGACCACCAGATCGGCTTGGACGTCAAATAGCTCGACGTTGAGCGTCGGCGGCAGGGTCGGCATGAGAACCGCGAGCGCTTTTTCGACATTGTCTTGCACTTCAAGCGTATCGGCGGTAGTGGCGCGCTGGATATCGAGCTTGATGGCTAGTTCGCCACCGCGCAGGCCGGTCGGTTGCGTTTCATCGAACCCTTCGCGGATACGCGCTACGTCGCGCAGCAGCACTTTTTCGCCCGCCGCCAAGGATTTGAGTTCGATTGCGCCAAGCGCAGCCGGATCAGCAGCTAGCCCCATGGAGCGCAATTGCTGCTCCTGCGCGCCGCCCAGCGTGCCCGACGGCATATCCTGGCTGACCGCCCCGATGCGCGCCGCCACATCCCCCACCGACATGTTCAGGCGCCGTAAGTCTGTTTCCGATATTTCGACGATCAGTTCCGGGTCACGGACGCCCTGCATCAACACCCGGTCGACGCCGGAATCGAGCAATTCATCGCGAATATCTTTGGCATAGGCGCGTAGCGACGTTTCCGAGAATGGCCCGGAGACCGCAAGCGCTGCCACCGATTCATACAAAATGGCGCGGGTGATGACCGGCCGCTCGCTGTCTTCGGGAAGCGTGGTGACGCTGGCCACCGCCTGTTCGATATCCGATAAGCCCTTTTGCATGTCGGATGCGGGGGCAAATTCGACGACAATCTGCGCCACGCCTTCGCGCGCGAAACTTTCCACCTGGTCGACGCCATCCAAAAAGCGCACTTCAGGTTCAATCGCCTCAACGATATTGCCTTCCACGTCTTCGGCGCTGGCGCCCGGCCAGATGATGCTGATGGAAATATAGGGAATATCCGTGTTCGGAAAAAACTGCGTGTTGAGCCGGGCCAACGCGAAAAGCCCGATCACCACCAGCGTGCCCATAAGCAGGTTGGCAGCATTGCGGTGCATGACGAAAAAGCCCAGCACGCCGCGCGGCCGGTCGTGCTCGGCAATGGGGGGTTGACCGGGCGGGGGCTGGCCGGACGGGGGTTGACCCGCGGGCGGCTGAACAGCAGGTGGCTGCACGTTATCGGTCATGATGGCCTACCGTTTCTCAACCCGCACCCCCGGGCCTGCTTCAGCGAAACGGGTGGTAAGAACCTCGTCCCCCGGCTCTATATCGCCGCGCACCAAAATGCCCTCCTCCGTGCGCGCCACAACCTCTATCTGGCGCGTATCCAGGCGGCCATCCACAATGGCATAGGCGGTATCTTGACCGTAAAGCGCCGTCTCAGGCAGCAGCGCAACGCCAGCATAGCGCGTATCGGGAAGGCGCACCTCAACGAAGGCGCCTGGGCGCAGCGGCGTGCCGGCGCCCAGCGGCCCTAACCGCGCAATCACGTCCACGCCGCCGGAGGCAGCGGAAATCTCAGCCCCCACCCGCTCCACGGTGGCGTCATATTCAAGCGCCTGGCCGCCGAAATGCCACACGACCGTCGCCTCGCGGCCGGCCACAGCACCCTCGGCGGCGACAATGCGACCATATTGCGCATCCGACAGCGTAAACCGCGCCTCGAGCCGGTCAGCGTCGGTCAGATCGGCGATTGCGCCGTTGAGGTTGAGCCGTTGGCCCTGTTCAGCGCTGACATTGCCGACGAACCCGGTAAATGGCGCAACGATGCGCGTGTTGGCCAGGTCGCGCTCGGCCCGGCGTAGGCTCACCTCAAGGCGGGCTATGGCTGCTTGCTGCTGCTCGACGCGCGCCGTTTCGACGGCGACATTGCTTTCGCGCTGCTCCACGGCGGCTTCTTGCTGCGACACGTCTAAGCGCCTGTTATCCTTTGTTTGCTCGGAAATGTTGCCGCTTTCAGCAAGGTTCTCGGCGCGGCTCAAATCGCGCTGGCGTATTTCCAATTGCTCGCGCGCGCGCTCCAAGGCCAGCACTTCCAGATCGGCCCGGGCTTTGATTTCCGCCAGTCGCGCGCGGCCCTCATCGAGCAGCGCTTTGACCTCATCATGGGCGGCGTCGTAATCGAACGGGTCGATGATAACCAGCAGATCGTCTTCGCTGACGATGCCGCCTTCGCGCAGGCCTGGGCCGGTTGCTAGAATTTCACCCGCCACCAGCGCCCGCAGCTCCACCTTGCGGCCGGGTACGACTTCGCCGAAAAGCTTCAATTCAGGCTGAATATCAGCGAAGGTCACTGTTTGCGCACCCACCGTCCAGACGCGTTCTTCCGGTGGATGCGGCGTGAGCTGCGGCCGGGTGGCCATCAGCAGCGCCACGATACCGCCGGCGGCGGCAAGAATGACGATAGGCAACACGCGCCGCCACCACACCGACCGCATGCGGCCGACCGGCGGCAAAGATACCCGGGCGGCGCCGGATCTCTTGCCCCACCGGCGCGCAAGCACGCGGGCCCGCGCGGGGCCTTCCGGTTCTTCATCTTCGTAACGGTCTAACATTCACACGGCCTTCACGGCGGACACACAGCACCCGGCATCCCATCCATTTCACCTAGCCGCACCGTGCCGCACCGGCGGCAGGGGCATCTAAAGGCATTTGCGTGGGAGAAAACGGGCACGCCAGCGGGATCATAGCAAACAGTTTATATATTGTACGATTACGGCATGTTGTACGATCACGACATGTGATCTGGATCAAAAGGCTGCCAGCGCTACGCCGGGCGCGTGTTTCGCGCGCCAGGCCACCTAACCCCGCGGGGCAACCAGCCCCATAGCCCATTCACCCCGTTCCGCTTAAACCGATCGTGATGCCGCACCCCGCGCCCCATACCGCTGAAAGCCTGTTGTCGGCCCTCATCGCCTTCGACACCACCAGCCATTTGAGCAATCTCGACCTGATCCGATTTATCACCGGCCTGATGGAGGCGTACGGCATGCGCAGCGACGTTCTGCACAACGCCGAAGGCACTAAGGCCAATCTCTACGGCACGATCGGGCCGGATGCCCCCGGCGGCGTGGTGCTGTCAGGGCATACGGATGTGGTGCCGGTCGCCGATCAAGAGTGGACGACGGACCCTTTCACCCTCGATACGCGCAACGGCCGCTATTACGGCCGCGGCACCGCCGATATGAAAGGGTTCGTCGCGTGCGCCTTAGCGCAACTGCCAAAGCTTGCCGCCGCCACCTTGACCCGCCCGGTGCATTTTGCGTTTTCCTACGATGAAGAGATCGGCTGCCTGGGGGTGCGGCCGATGATCGCACATATGGTGCAGCACTTACCCCGCCCCGACCTGGTCATCGTCGGCGAACCGACCGAAATGGCGGTCGTCGACGCGCACAAAGCCATCCGCTCGTTCCGCGTCGACGTCACCGGCCTTGCTTGTCACTCCAGCCAAACCGACAAGGGTGTCAACGCCATACGCTACGCGGCGCGGCTGATCGCCTATCTGGATGCCATCGCCGATGAGATGCGCCAGCGCGGCGATGCCACGCAGCGCTTCTCACCGCCTTATTCCACCTTGTCCGTCGGCCGCATCGACGGCGGCACGGCAACCAACATCGTTCCCGCCCATTGCTGGTTTACGTTCGAACATCGCACCCTGCCCGACCAAGACGAAGACGAGATCAGCACCCGCCTGATGGCTTACGCGGAAACCGACCTGTTACCGGCAATGCGCGCCGTGCATCCGGGCGCCGATATATCCATCCGCACGTTGGCGCAGGCGCCGGGTCTTGCGCCCACCGCCGACACCAGCCCGCTTGACGCGGTGATTATGAAGCTGGCCGGCACCAATGCGCGGCAGGCCGTCTCCTATGCAACGGAGGCCGGGCTGTTCCAGAATGCCGGCATTGCGACACTTGTCTGCGGGCCTGGCAGCATTTTGCAGGCCCATAAGCCCGACGAATGGCTGGCGCGGTCTCAGCTTGCGGCGTGTGACGCGTTTTTAAGCCAGCTTGTGGAGCATCTTAGCGCTTGATGATGAACCCCAATTCGGCGTTCAGCCCATTCTCGAGCGCTGTATCGAGCGCCGCCGCCATTTCTTCCATCAGCGCGAAATAAATCTGCTCGCGCTCGTTGAGGCTGGCGCTTTCCAAAATATGGCGCGCGCCGCTCACCTGCACGCCGATGCCCGCCACCCGGCCGGATAGCGGCTCCACCAATTCCAAATCGACGATGCACAGGGCGTCGATGCGCGTATCCGCCTCGTCCCGGAACATGCCGGTCACCCCCTCTTCCACCGGCAACGCGCTTTGCGTGACCGGCCCGTCGCGCAAAATCACCCGCAGCACGCTGCCTTCCGCGGCGCCGGGGCCACCGGGGCTGGCACGCAGCCGGTCTTGCGCCCACGCGCGCGCTAAGGCCGGCGGATTATTGCGGTGCAAGTGGCCGATATGGGGCGGCGTGCCGGGCTGTTGCCAAGCTTCCACGAACTCCACCCGGCTCACATCCACATCCAGCACCGCGGTATGTTTGTAGGTGATGAGCGGCTTGACGGCATCCGACGGCGGCGGGCTTGCACAGGCGGCAAGCAGCCCCACTAAGCAAAACGCGGTGAAGTGCCGTGCCACGGGTCTATGCTCCGTCAATCTCCGCCGGATCGAAATCATAGGTGCGGCTGCAGAATTCGCAGCGCGCCTCAACGCGCCCGTCTTCGGTGCGCATATCCGACATGGCATCCGGTCCGAAGCTGGTCAGCACACCGGCCACATAGTCCCGCGAACAGTGGCAAAACGATGATACCGCGTGCGGCGGAAACACCCGCACCCCGTCTTCATTGTATAATCTGTACAGCAGTGCCTGCGCCATTAAGGCCGGGTCCACCAATTCGTGGTCTTCGGTGGTTTGCATCAAAATCTGCGCCCGGCCCCAGTTTTCATCCTCAACCGCCACTACAGCACCCTGGTCTAGGCCCGGCGGCGCATCCCCCGGGTCAAGGTCGCGTTCGTATCCGCCATCGGCCGGCATATGCTGGATCATGATACCGCCGGCGCGCCAGCCATTGCCCATGACCCCCGCCGCGTCGCGCTCGAGGGTCTGGGCGACGGCCAGTTTTATCCGTGTCGGTAGTTGTTCCGAGCGCAGAAAATATTCTTCACCGCACGCGGCAAGCGTGGTGTCCGCAAGCGGCACCACCCCTTGATAGCTGCTGCGCCCCGGCCCCTGATCGACCGTCAGCGCCATGCTGCCATCCCCCATCAACGCCTTAAGCGGCGGGTGGGGCGTGGTCCCCAACGGCGCCAAACGCTGCGGGTCAAAATGCGCGTAGCCGCGCAAGCCACCGTCGCGGGTCATGTCCGCCACCAAAAAATCCACTGGCCCGTCGCTGGACGTTTGAACGGTAAACCGGCCTTCAAGCTTAAGAGCCGTGCCCAACATGGCCGCCAGCAATAGCGCTTCGCCGAGCAACTGCGACACCGGCAACGGATAATCATGCCGGGTGAGAATGTCGCTGATCACCGGACCAAGCCTTGCCAAGCGGCCACGCACCTGCATGCCTTCAACGGCAAACGGCACCACCAGATCATCGCTGCGGTCGCCGTGCGCGCGCACAGCCCCGTGTGCGCTCACGCGAGACACCAGGTCAAAATGCCTTTCTGCGCGTGCAGGCGATTTTCCGTCTCGTCAAACACCACGGATTGCGGCCCGTCCATGACGTCGGCGGTCACTTCCTCGCCGCGATGGGCCGGCAGGCAATGCATGAAAATAGCCTGCGGCGCCGCGGCGGCCATAATGTCCTGATCCACCCGGTATGGCGCTAGAAGATTGTGGCGCCGGTCGGCCTCTTGGTCGCCCATCGACACCCAGGTATCGGTGACAACCGCATCGGCGCCGGCGGCGGCGGCGTACGCATCGTGGGTCAGTTGCACCGCGCCGCCGCGTTTGACCGCGTCTTCAACGCACGGCGCCGGCGGCGCCAATTCCGGCGGGCAGGCGAGCATCAATTCAAAATCAAACCGATGCGTCGCCTCGATCCAAGAGCGGGCCATATTGTTGCCGTCGCCTATCCACGCCACCCGCTTGCCAGCGATCGGCCCGCGGTGTTCTTCAAAGGTCATGATGTCCGCCATCACCTGGCACGGGTGGCCGGCGTTCGACAGACCGTTGATCACCGGCACGGTGGCGTGATCGGCCAATTCTTGCATTTTGCCGTGATCGTCCGTACGCAGCATAATGATATCCACGTAGCGCGACAAAACCCGCGCGGTGTCGGCAACCGTTTCACCGCGGCCGATCTGCATCTCACCGCCGTTGAGCAATATGCACCCACCGCCAAGCTGGCGCATGGCAACGTCAAACGAGACCCGCGTACGCGTTGACGGTTGCTCGAAGATCAGCGCCAGCAGATAGCCTTCCAGCGGCCGCTGCGCATCTTGCATGCCACGGGGCAATCCGGCGCGGGCGGCTTTTGTGGTACGCGCGCGGTCCAAAATCTCGCGCAACGCCGCTTTACCCATACTGTGAATATCGAGGAAGTGTTTATGGGCGGCCATCACAGCACCTCTTTCACGCCGCCCGCACCGCCAGTATCGGCCGCGCCAGCCACGGTACGCGCGCACAGCGCCGCGCACGCCGCTTCGATGCGCGCAATGGCGTTGGCGGCGTCATCCGCCGTTATGATCAACGGCGGCAACAGGCGCACCACATTATCGCCCGCCGTTACCGTCAACAGACCTTGATCCATCAGCGCGTGTTGAACCTGCGTATTGGGCACTTTGCATTTCAAGCCAAGCATCAGCCCGCGCCCGCGCACGCCTTCGATGATGCTGGGATATTCGTGCGTGATCATGGCAAGGCCTTGCGCTAGGCGGCCGGCCACCTGGCGCACCTGCGCCAAAAACGCCGGCTGCGACACCTCCTCAAGCACCGCCATACCAACGGCCATGGCGAGCGGGTTGCCGCCGAAGGTGCTGCCATGGGCGCCGGCGGTCATGCCCTTGGCGGCGTGCGCCGTTGCCAGGCATGCGCCTAACGGAAAGCCGCCGCCTAGACCTTTGGCGGTGGTCAAAATATCCGGCGTCACACCGAGCTCTTGATAGGCATACAGATGTCCGGTGCGGCCGACGCCCGTTTGCACCTCGTCAAAAATCAAGAGCAGCCCGTGCGCATCGGCGAGATCGCGCAAATGTTTGACGAACGCCGGCGCCGCCTCGCGGACGCCGCCTTCGCCTTGGATCGGTTCTAGGAGAAACCCCGCCGTGTGCGCACCCATCGCCACCTTCACCGCGGCAATATCGTTGAGCGGCACCTGGGTGAAGCCCGGGGTTTTAGGACCGAAGCCGTCAAGATATTTGTCTTGGCCGCCGGCGGCGATGGTGGCAAGGGTACGGCCGTGGAATGCGCCTTCGAATGTAATGAGGTCGTAGCGCTCCGGGTGGCCTTCCACCGCGTGGTATTTGCGCGCCATCTTGATGGCAGCCTCAAGAGCCTCGGCGCCGGAATTGGCAAAAAACACCGTATCGGCGAAGGTCAGGGCGGTGAGCATGGCAGCTAGCGCCTCTTGCTCGTCAATCCGATAAAGGTTGGAGACGTGCCACACTTTGTGCGCCTGCGCCGTCAAGGCGGCGATGAGTTTGGGGTGGGCGTGGCCTAAAGCGTTCACCGCGACACCGGCGCCAAAGTCCAAATACCGCTCGCCGTCCGCGGTCTCCAGCCAGGCGCCCTCACCGCGCGCAAACGACATATCCGAGCGCGCGTAGGTCGGTAAGATGGGGCTTATGCCCTGAGCGGGCGCAGGCGACGCCATCGCTGATGCTCCAAAAAAATCGGGCCCCCACGTTCGGGGGCCGGCCAGTCAGAAACCAAGCGCGCCAGACACTAAAGCGCGCCCACTACGCGGACCAAGCCCGATGCGCGTTGGCGCGCCCAACTCAAACGCAAGCAGCCGAAACGCAAAAAGCCGCCAACGGAGGGCGGCAAGGCCTGAAAACACGTCTAAATTGTTTCTCTTATAGGCCAATAAGTCAATATACGCACAGTCCGCGCGCCGGCCACGGGCTCCATTACCCCGTGAGTTACGCCCTGTGCGCTATGCCTTGAGCCGAAAGCCCTTTTTGAACACCCAATGGCACAGGGTCCACAAGGTCAGGTTGATGGCCGTCAAGATGATGACGCCGATGACAACCGAGCCGTCTGCGTGGCCGGTAAAGCCATAGCGAAAGCCGTCGATCATGTAGAAAAACGGATTATACGTGCTCACCACGCGCGCCACTTCCGGCAACCGCTCCACCGAATAAAACGTGCCGGAGAGAAACGCCAAGGGCGTGATGATGAAATTGGTGACCGCCTGCATATGGTCGAACTTTTCTGCCCAGACGCCGGCGAGAATGCCCATCAGCGCTAGCGCCAACGACGACGCCAGCACGAAAAACACAACCGCCCATAGATGCGCGATGCCCATCGGCGCGAAAAACGAGATGACGATACCCGAGGCCACCGCAACGATAACCCCGCGCGTCATCCCGCCTAAGGCAAAGGCGGTATTCAACTCCCCCGGCGAGAGCGGGGCCATAAGAAAATCCACGATATTGCCTTGCACCTTGGAGACCAACAGCGACGACGACGTATTGGCGAAGGCGTTTTGAATGACCGTCATCATGATCAGTCCAGGGCCCAAAAAAGCCAGATACGGCACGCCGCCGACCATCGTGTCGGCGCGCCCCATGGCCACCGCAAAGACCGCAAAAAACAGCAACGCGGTAACCACCGGGCCGGCCACCGTTTGCGTGAAAACCTTCATGAAGCGGCGGACCTCTTTGAGATACAGCGTCCACACGCCCAGCCAATTGACAGCACCAAAGTGCCGAATGCCCGGTTCTATTTGCGTTTCGGTCATCGCCTCATGTCCACCTGTCCACCGCTCAGATGCTTAGGCGGAGTAGGCCGCGCTGGGCGCATACGCAAGACTTTTATCCACACCGCGTGGCGGCGTGGCCGCTAAGATTCAATATTTTGTGGATAACCCGCTTAAAACCACAAGATGTCTTGCCGCCGAGTCCACGCATATAGTAGCTTAACCACAACGTACTACGAGATGTTGTGGTTGGCCCGCACGCCCCACACATCCGAAATGGGGAAGGGACACCACCATGTCATGGACCGATGAGCGGGTCGAACAGCTAAAGCAAATGTGGATCGATGGCTTGAGCGCCAGCCAGATTGCCGGCCGGCTGGGCGGTGTCACCCGTAACGCGGTCATTGGCAAGGTGCACCGGTTGGGTCTGTCGGGCCGTGGCGCGCCCACGCGCGTCACTCGCCGCCGGCCGGCGGCGCCGCGGGCGCCG
>Ga0272441_10006318_pt1 | contig 19938 bp, 11 predicted proteins | sample SSMProp6N_FD_193582 | JGI IMG/M metagenome (GOLD analysis project Ga0272441, IMG submission 193582) | Marine sediment archaeal communities from Little Sippewissett salt marsh, Falmouth, MA, United States - SSM-Prop-6N | ecosystem: Environmental > Aquatic > Marine > Wetlands > Sediment ... | reverse complement strand
AATGGGTATCAATCAGTGTCTCTTGAAATCTTGGTGATTGATACAGCAAAAGAAAAGGATGCATGGATTTATGGTGCTGTCTATGATTCATCCGGTATTGCTCTTGAAGGAGTAAGTATTTGTATTGATACCTCTGGATATTCGAATGATTGTTATACAACGGATACGTCTGGTGAATTTGTTATTGGTATTCTCTCTGGGTCCTATACTATAAGAGTATCCAAAACTGGTTACGAGCAAGTCAATACTGCAGTTAATATAAACTCTTATGAAGCAAAAGAACTCACATTTTCTTTAGAAAAGAAAGCATCAACACCATCCTCACAACAAGATGCCCTAGAGTATCTTATTGATGATAAAATAAACACTCGAGATATTGGCGTGAAGATGACCATTACAAGTTCATCTCAAGATGTCCAAATCTATAATGAAAACGTAAGCATCGATAGCTTACAATCTAAGAAAGACAGCATTAGTTTTCAGGTAAGCGCTCCAAAGGGAACGGATGGTGATACCATTGCTATTCGACTAGATTCTACAGCCCTCTCAGATCTTTCAAATCCACAACTCTATTACGATGGAGAACCGTTAACAAAGGTAGGATTTAATGACCTTTTAGATGTTGAAGATCAAATTACCGAGGCTCTCTGGACCAGTGTTCTAACAATAGATGAGAATGGAAAAACCGCTGTTTATGTACTACTATATACTCCTTTCAGCGAACATTCTATTATGATATCCTCTATTGTTGAGGGCATAGGAGGCGTCACCGCCCTGATTTTCTATATGGCCATCAGTGGCATCGTGCTTGGTGTTTTTTTCAGTCCCTTAGCATTTAATATTTTACGACGACGAAGACACATGAAGTAACAATTATATGAGTTGTTCTGATATATGATAATAAGGTGGCAGGGCAGATGGAAATTGAAAGTATTATAATTAGTGCTTGTGTAACCATTCTTTCTTTAGGACTTCTTGCTGTTTCTCTTGCAAGTTATAAGAAGTATAAGAATGTGAAACTTTTGTTCATCAGTATCGTCTTTTTTGTATTATTATTTAAAGGAATGTTGTTAAGCATCTCTCTTTTTTACCCAGATTTTACAGGTGCCGATACCTTTCTACAAGGGGCCTATAATGGCATCTTTGATCTTATTGTCCTTGTGCTCCTGTTTATTGCCACTTTAAAGAGATAGCCCTATGAATGAATTTTCTCAAGATCTCCAACGAAAAATATACGATCTTATTGCCCATAATCCAGGATTACATCTTAGTAAAATAGCTGAATTATTAGATTTAAAAATCTCCGAAGCTGATGCCCACCTCCGCTTTCTTGAGAGGAAAGGCAAAATTGTTGTCTCCACAGAAACCAACATCGCTCGCTATTTTATTGATGAGCGAAAGGTAAAGACTCGTGATAAACGCACACTCGAAATACGAAGAAAACTCTATGATATTATTGCTAATCATCCTGGTTTATATCTAAGCCAAATTGCAGACCGATTAGGAATCAGTGTCCCTCTTGCAGATTACCATTTACTGTATATGCAAAAAAACAGGGAGATTACAGTCATTAAAGATAAACAAGGATATTTTAAACGGTATTATCTAACAGGAAGCGGTATCGAAAACAGAGAAAAATCGCTTCTTGAAATCTTACGAAAAAAAATTCCACTCACCATTGTTCTTTCCATATTGCAACACTCCAAACTAAGACACAAAGAGTTAATGGAGCAACTAAATCTAACTTCTTCAACACTTTCTTATCATTTAACAAAACTCGTGGATGCCAACATACTCGTTGCTCAACCCCATGGTGATGAGAAAGGTTTCTCCTTGAAAAATAAGCAAGAAATCATTAAGATTTTAAGAAAATACGAATTGCACATAGAACTTCATCTTGTCTTAGATGATTATAAAGATCTATGGGATCAACTGAGTTATCAGGATTCATTGGAGAAGTAGCTCAGAACACAAATCTTCTTTTTTTATCAAATCTTTTAAATTACTTTAAATTTCTCAAATAAAATATAAATAGTACACTTTCCAGTATAATTTATTGAGATAGATTTATCCTAAAGAAAAATTAATGAGGGAGTATCATGAAAAAGTCTCTGATATTAGGATGTTTATTAGCTGGTTTTCTATTATTAACAATGTCTTGCGTATCTGCAATTGAGTTTAATACTGTTGCAGATGTAAACAAATCTTTTCTTCGCAGAGATACACTTAATATAAACAATATAAAACAAAAACTAGAAGATTCTTTTTTTTCAAAAATTAAAAATCAACCATCAGAAAATTGGTTAAATGTAATTTTTGAATTTATAAAATATATACTAACAATGGCAATCATTTTTGGCATATGCATACCATTAGATATACTTATTATATTTTTAGAAAAAATCTGTATTTTTGATATCATTCCAAATTTATTATTAATTATTTATTTCTTTTTTAATGATATTGTGAATTTGTTAATTCCACCCGTTCCAATATAATTGACTAGAATTCATTATTAAATAAAAACAGTCAAATCTTTTTAAATTACTTGAAACTCTTCAAATAAATTTTTTATAAATGATTTAAGTTTCAAAATAAAAAAATAAAAATAAAATATGTGGAGATAGAAAATAATTTAAAAATGGTGTTAAAATGAAAAGGACAAACAACAAATATAAGATGATATTCAACTTGATGTTCTCTCTAAGTGTCACGTTGGCAATTGTTGTACCAACAGGAATTCCTCATGACTTAACATATCCCGAAATAATATTTGAACCTCCTCTTCAGTATGAAATCCAAAAACTCCTTGCCTCAGACGGCATGGTCGAGGACTGTTTTGGTTATTCTGTTGCTCTTGATGAAGATGTGGCAATCGTGAGCGCCCCTCAAGACGATGTGGGTGAAATGTATCAAGGTTCTGTTTACATCTATAGATTCAATGGCAATGTCTGGGAACAAGAACAAAAACTTCTTGCCTCAGATGGAGAATATCTTGATCTTTTTGGTGGTTCAGTAGCTATTGATGGTAATATCGCTGTTGTTGGATGTTCTGGGGATGATGATGTCAATCCGTATGATCCTTTTTGTAATTCGGGTGCAGTCTATGTCTATCGTTACGATGGAGTACTATGGAGGGAGGAAACAAAAATCGTTGCTTCAGACAGTGCAGAGGGTGATTATTTTGGTTGTGCTGTTGTTCTTGATAATGAGAGAATTCTTGTTGGAGCACATCAAAGCCGATATCCAAATACACCAGGAGCTGGAGCTGCATATCTTTATCATTTTGATGGATCGGAGTGGGTTGAGGAGCAAAAGTTGCTCACCTCAGATGGTTTAAGTGGTGATCGATTTGGTCATGCTGTTGCTCTTGATGATTCTGTTGCACTCATTGGTGCTTTCTATGATGATGACCTTGGAGAACATGCAGGTTCTGCCTATATCTTTCGATATGAGGACTCTACTTGGAATCAAGAACAAAAACTCCTTGCTTCAGATGGAACTTTAGATGACCACTTTGGATGTTCAGTAGCAATTGAAAATACTATTGCTATTATTGGCGCTGAGTATGATGATGATAATGGAGACAACTCTGGATCAACCTATGTTTTTAGAGATGATGGTTCACTATGGACTGAAGAACAAAAATTAGTAGCCTCAGATGCAGAGGCCAAAGACTTCTTTGGTTGCGCTGTTGCCATTGATCATCAGAAAATACTGATTGGTGCTAGTGATTCATATGAACTAGATCCTGGTTATGGATCAACCTATGTTTATTCTTATGATGATTCCCAATGGTATGAAGAAGTTAAGTTAGTTGCTTCGGATGGTTCCCTTAAAGATAAATTTGGGCATTCTATTGCAGTATGTGACAATACTGTTCTTGTTGGAGCAGATGGTTATGATCTTGGCCGTGGTGCAGCTTATCTTTACGACTTGCCACTCCAGGCCGATATCAACGGTGATGGTGTGGTCAATGCCCAAGATTTACTCATGCTGCTAGCTGCATGGGGCAATCCTGGTGGTCCTGAAGATATTAACGGTGATGGTATTGTTGATACTGCAGATCTCTTGATTCTTCTAGCACATTGGACGGTTAATTAATTGAGAGACACAACAACCCTCTCTTTTTCTTATTATAACTATGAAATATAAATAAGAAATGAAAATAATAAAAATATCCAAAAAATATAATATTATGAATAATGAATTCAAGAAATAATTTAATAAAATATATTCTAATGGTAATCATCCTTATACAAGTCTTTACTCCGTCTATCATTAGCGTTAGCTCAGATCACTTTGACCAATTAAACATTCAGCAGACTATCCTCCTCGCTTATGAAATCAACAGTAAAAAGATAAATTCCTTACTACACCTGATTCCTCCAATATATGAACAACAAAAACTTTTTGCTTCAGATGGCCAAGCATTTGATCGATTTGGCCTGTCTGTAGCCATTACTGATTATGTTTTAGTGATAGGATCTCCGTATAATGATGAAAATGGGTATGCCTCTGGTGCAGCGTATGTGTATCGATATAATGGCTCTGCATGGATTGAAGAGCAAAAATTGCTAGCCTCAGACGGATCCATTAATGATTTTTTTGGCTATGCTGTTGCCATTGATGGAAATAGAATTCTTATTGGTTCCTATGGAAATGACAATCGTAATGGCCAAAATGCAGGTGCTGTCTATTTGTATCACTATGATGGATTAATATGGCACGAAGAAGCAAAGTTGCTCGCCTCAGATGGTGCCGAAGATGATGTATTTGGATGGGCAGTCGCCATTCAGGATGCCGTTCTTATTGGTGCACCTTACGATGACGACAACGGAGATAATTCTGGTTCAGCTTATATCTTTCGACATATCGATGATAAATGGGTAGAAGAAACAAAGCTGCTAGCATCAGATGGTAAATCTGGTGATGAATTTGGTTGTGCTGTTGATATTGACAATGATAGATGTATAATAGGTGCAGCGCAACATTATGGGGGTAGAAAAGGAGCAGCATATATCTTTTACTATGCTGGTTTGGTATGGGTAGAAGAGCAAAAGCTACTCAATTTACATGGTGAGAAAGGAAACAATTTTGGACGTGCTGTTGCCATTTCAGACAATCGTGTTATCATTGGAGAGCCAAGAAATAACATGAATGGCAACGATTCGGGGGTAGCATTCCTTTATTTTTTTAATGGAGCTAATTGGGTAAAGGAGCAAATGCTGCTAGCATCTGATGGTAATTCCGGTGATGAATTCGGTGGTTCTGTTGCAATTGATAATGAAATTGTCGTTATCGGCTCGACCCAGTATCAGGGGTGCGGAAAAGGAGCAGCATACGTTTATGTTTTTAATGGTTGTAACTGGCTTACTAGAGGTAAATTGCTCGCCTCTGATGGTATGGATTATGATTTATTTGGCTGTTGTCTTGACATCTACAATCATAATGCAATTGTGGGAGCTTGGGGGGAGGGTCAGAATCCTGTTGATACTGGGGCCAGTTATTTCTATAGCCTTATACTAGGTGATGTTAACGGTGATGGCGTTGTTAATGTGGAAGATTTATTGATCCTTCTAGCAGAATGGGGTAAAACCGATTCCCCTGCAGATATCAACGGCGATGACATTGTCAACACCGCAGATTTGTTAATCCTACTAGGCAACTGGACTCATTAAAACTGAGAGATATAATTCTCTCTTCTCTTTTTTTTAATTCTTTTCAAATTACTTTATTTTCTTCAAATAAATTATTTATAGAATATAATATGTTCCAAGACATGGGAGGAAATAGTAGATACCATGAAAAAGAAAATTATTTTTGGTAGTGTAATAGCTGTTATAATTTTACTGATGGCCCCTGTAGTACCTGCAATACATCTTCATTCATTTACAGACTCTAATAAATCACTAATTGCTGATCAAATACAGAATATTTGTTGTAATGAAATGAAAAAAGGATATTCCCAGATACTTAATGTGAATTATGTTGGACCTCTTATGCGATTGCTTATAAATCTCATTGATAACTTACTATCTTTATCTAATAAGTGGTGGCTGATAAAAGGAAAAGATGGTCCACAACCACCGTTATCTAAGTTTTTATTTTCCATGAGTCAATTTTTAACTCTTATAGCACTAATCATAGGATTTACTCTTTTTCGTTGGGAGATTGAACCACAACCACATTATTAATGAATTATTTACGAGATTTATTACTGAAGATTCAGTAATAAAATCTACAATTACTCATGTTATAACATAATATAGAGAGCAATAAACTGACAATCTGGACCAGTTATTCAACCACAAATGATTCTTCATAAATATCAATTGACTAAATTATCTTTATTAAAACCGGGATATTCACTTTTTTTCAAATCTTTTCAAATTACTCTATTCTCTTCAAATAAATATTTTATAATAGATTTTAGTTACAAAATAAAAATATAAAAATAAAAAATCTACAAATTAAAATGAAATATGAAAACAATGGTGTGAAAAAATGACACGAAAAGCGAAAAAATATAATATGCTGGTCAGCCTGATTTTAGCTACAGTACTTGCGTTGGCAATAGTCATGCCAACAGGAATTAGCGATGATAATAAAATAGATAATAGAATATCATCGGATGATTGTAACGACACCGAGATAGGACATTTCACTGGCATAGATCCAAAGACTGCTGAAGGTATGTTACCAAACACAATATATGTTGATGATGATAACACCGAGGGACCATGGGATGGAACACAAGAATATCCCTACCAATATATTCAAGATGGCGTCAACGCAGCAAACCCCGGTGATACTGTCTTTGTGTTTAGTGGAAACTACCCTGAACGTGTCACAATCGATAAAACCATCGACCTCATCGGAGAAGACAGGGATACAACGGTACTTGATGATAGTAATAGTGGTATTATCATAGAAGAAGATACAGATTATGTTACCGTTTCCGGGTTTACTATCATTAATTCTATGCCAGATAGTGTGGCATTAGTAATTTCAAGGTATTCTGAGTATACAACAGTTTCTGATAATAATATATATAGTTATAATGAGGGTATATATGTTTCGGGTTGGTATAATGACATCACAGATAATATTATCCAAGGTGAACAACCTGATATTTGGTCAACAGGAATCAACTTCGACATTGCTGACGATAATAATATTTTCAACAATACGATAGACTCATATGATGTCGGAATTTATCTCGATGGATATTATAACACCGTTGCAGGGAATATCATCACCAATAATACACGCTGGGGCATCTTGGTAGATGGTTATTGTATGGGCAGCTGTGTTTATAATAACTATTTTGCTGACAATTATGGTAATGCTTATGCAGAATGTGATGATTGTTGCTCTTGGTATAAAAGTTACCCTATATGTGGTAACTACTGGGATACCTATTCAGGAGATGATAACTTCCATGGTTCTGGACAAGATATACCTGGATCTGATGGCATCGGTGATAGAGGATATTGTCTTGCTTATGAAGGTGTGGACAAATATCCACTTATGATATATCATCGCATCCCCGGTGACATCAATGGTGATGGTGTGGTGAATACAGCAGATCTCCTAGTTCTTCTTGGTGAATGGGGCTGGCCTTGTTCCTGTGCCGATGTTAATTATGACGGCATTGTCAATGTCGAAGACTTGTTAATCCTACTAGGCAACTGGACTGGTTAAACAATTGAGAGATGCAGAGCATCTCTCTTCTCTCTCTTCTCTCTCTCTTTTTTTTATTTCAACTCAAATTACTCAAATCTTTTCAAATTACTCTATTCTCTTCAAATAAATATTTTATAATTGATTTTCTATCCAAAATAAAAATAAAAAAATATAAAAAGAATAGATAAAAATAAAATATGAAAACAATGGTGTGAAAAAATGAAACAAACAAATAAGAAATATAAGATGATGGTAAACCTCATGTTGGCTACAGTACTTGCGTTGGCAATCATTATGCCAACAGGAATTTCTGATGACTTTATTGATGATAGAATATCATCTACGGATGATGATTGTGATGATACTGGAGTGGGGCTCAATACCATACCGGATATTCAACCTCACTCTGCAATAAATACATACCCATCCACATACGATGTTGTAGATGTCGGGACTCTTGGTGGAGATGAGACATTTGTACATGCAATAAATGACCTGAATCAAATCGCAGGTGGTTCACGAAATGAAAATGGTGAATGGAGGTTATTTCTGTGGGAAGATGGCGAGATGACTGATCTGGGTGCTGATCTTGTTGGTCCAGAAGATATGAACAATAATGGTTTGATTGTTGGTTGGTACGATTGGAGAGCAAAATGTTGGTACAACGGCGAGCTTTACGATCTCGGTACATTCGGCGGTCATTATAGTTGGGCATCAGCTGTTAATGATGATGGCATTATTGTAGGTTGGGCAGAAAATGAATCATTAGTCCGACATGCTGCTCTTGGTAATATCTCCGGATGGCAGATTGATATCGGTAGTAACTGGCCAATGGAAAGTTATGCAACTGGAATCAACGAGGATGGAGTTGTTTGCGGCTATGTTAGGACTGGTTACAATAATTTTACCTCATTTTTGTGGGATAATGGTGAAATTACGATACTTTGGGAGCCTTCTCTAGATGAACAATATTATGCACGCGATATTAACGATGAATACTCGATTGTTGGAGACTTATACCATGATTGGGATCCACCATGGCCTCACACCGATGGGTGGATTTGGAATCCTGATACTGGAGGACATTTACTCCCTGAACTTACCGGTTATGGTGAGGTCGATTATACCGAGGTTGTAGCAAATAACAATGCCGGCACTATTGTTGGTCAAACTTGTGTATACGATGTGGAGGATAGTTTGTATGGTACACTCTGGGAAAATGACACTGCGTATGCCTTAAATGATCTGCTTGATCCTGGCAGTAGTGGTTATCATATTAAGAAGTCTATAGATATTAATAATAATGACTGGATTTTAATAGAAGCGTATGATCATTATTATGATGGTCTTGTACTGGTTCCTCACACTCCGGGTGACATCGATTATGACGGTGATGTCGATTCCTCTGATCTGCTGATTTTATTGGCATACTGGGGAACTTCCTATGCTCCAGCTGATATAAACGGTGATGGCGTTGTCAACACCGCAGATTTATTAATACTACTGGGCAACTGGACTGGTTAAACAATAGAGAGATGCAGAGCATCTCTCTTCTCTCTCTTCTCTCTCTCTTTTTTTTATTTCAACTCAAATTACTCAAATCTTTTCAAATTACTCTATTCTCTTCAAATAAATGATTAATAGTATAATTATTTTCTAAAATACGATTCCATTCTAGGGGGATATACAAATGAGAAAAAATATGAAATATTTGTGGATTGTTGTTTTTGTAACCGTTTTTATTGTGATGGTGCCAACAATATCATCAGATTTTTTTACTAACAACAACAAAAATGAAAACCAAAGCATCTATGAACAATATCAAAAGATCACCTTTTCTGAAGAAGATCTTATTCTACAAACCTATAAAGATTATGATATACTTTCCTTTACTGATTGCGGATATCTCAACGATATTGGCAAACCTCTTCTACCTACGAAACAGATACGCATCGCTCTCCCCCAGGGTATGCTTGCAACTGATATTCAACTTATGAATTTCAAAGAATATGCTCTTCCTGGGACCTATTATCTTCTCCCTGCACAACCTGTTCTTCCAACTTTACATGCTACAAAGCAAAACGAGTTCGTTCAACCAGAGTGGCAAACTTACTCTTCCAGCGAATACTATCCTTCCCAATTCTTAGAATTAACTCGACAGACAGATTTAGCTGGTCAGTCAATAGCCGTTGTTACGTTCTATCCTCTTCATTACATCCCTTTTGAGCAATGTGTGATGCTGACAACAGAAATTGAATTTGTAATCAAAGGAACTAACGGATATGGTTATGGTGATTATCTTCCAGCAGCTCTTTCTCAACACGAACAAGAGCAATATAAAACTACCATAATGGGCATGGTTGAAAATCCAGAAGATGTTGTACTTCAAGTACAGCATGACATTCCTGAATTTCGTTCAATCGATCCTGCAGACTATCGATATGTTATCATTACGAAAAACGACTGGGTAGATGAATTTCAACCTTTGGCAGATTGGAAAACAAAAAAAGGCATGCCCGCCACCATTGTTACCTTGGATGATATTCAACAATGGTATGGTGATGATACAGAAGTAGAAATTCGTCAATTTATTTATGAAGCATATCTGTTATGGGGAACTCAGTATGTTCTTTTAGGAGGAGATTCATATTATATTCCGTATTATATCAAAACTATCAATGTCGGAAATCCAGATGGTTGGGATATTCCGACCGATACTCCCTATTCTGATATTGATAACGATTATACGTGTGAAGTTCATGTTGGTCGAGCATCGGTGTATCATACAGGAGATACGGCAGGAGGCATTGCCAATTTTATCAATAAACTTCTGACCTATGAGCAGAATCCACCTCTAACTGATTATGGCGAACGAATCGCGCTATTTGGTTTTGATGCTGATTACTACACTGATGGAGAAGATACCAAAATCGATATCAACAATGCCTATATCCCCAACTATTGGGAGGTCACTACCGTCTACGATAGTGATGCAGGAAATCACGAGTACTATGCAAGACTAGCAATCAACGAAGGTCAAAATTTTATCAACCATATTGATCATTGCAATTGGAATTATATGGGGACTGGTGATTTTAATCATGGTTGGGGTTTTGATGTAAATGAGGTAGATGCCTTTTATAATGGCGACAAGCAAAGTATTTTTTACACGATAGGATGCTGGCCGAATGCCTTTGACTATGGAAATTGCATCGGTGAACATTTTGTTCGTGATACTAATGGCGGTGGTGTTGCTTTCATTGGTAACTCTCGTTATGGATTCTATTATCAAGGACAGGATGATGGTGCATCACTTAGATATGATCGCTATTTCTTCCGTTCCCTTTTTACAAAAGGTAAGTATCGACTTGGAGAATGCTTCTCAGATCATAAGAATGATGCATATGATAGTCAGACCCCTGATAATCTTAATAGATATATTTTTACTACACTTACCCTTCTTGGCGATCCTGAAATGCCGATGTGGACGGTCAATCCCACAGAACTGGAAACTGTTGATTATCCTGATTCAATTCCTTTAGGTAGCCAACAAGTCACCATCACGGTAACTGATGATGGTAATGGCGTTTCAGGAGCACTTGTTTGTCTGCAAAAAGAAGGTGATGTTTATGCCTATGGAACTACTGATTTTTATGGTGAAATCACCTTTGATATCGAACCAACAACCCCAGGAACAATGGATTTAACCATCACAGAGCGATTATTCCTTCCCTATGAAACAACCATCTCAGTTGCTGGTACGCTCCCTGGTGATGTGAATGGTGATGGCATTGTTAATACTGAAGATCTCCTCTTATTGCTAGGTGCATGGGGTCCAAATCCAGGTCATCCTGCAGATTTTGATGGAGACGGTGTGGTTGGAACATCAGATCTGTTAATTCTTCTTGGAAATTGGACAGGATAAAAGGTGGTAAATTGAAGAGAAATTTAATAGCAATTTGTATCACTTTTTTCTTACTTATATCTTTGAATGGATCTCTTGCAACAGAACATAATTCGGTTTCAACTATGCCTTTTCATTCTGAAAGTAATTTATATCTTTCTCCATCATTATCATCTGTCGCTCTACAGGATAGTCAGGTAATTAATGGTATTCTTCATGTCCCAGACGATTATGAGACAATTCAAATGGCCATAGACTCAGCAACAGATGGTGACGAAATCATTGTTGCCCCAGGATTATACAATGAGGCGATTGACTTTCTTGGTAAAGCAATCTACCTGCACAGTTCTGGTGGTCCACAAGTAACGTTTATCGGTGCTAGACCTCTTTACAAGTCGGTAGTCAAATGTATGAACGGAGAGGGACCAAGCACAATTCTTGAAGGATTCACTCTTACTGGAGGATTTGGTACCTTATTATCAGACGCTAAGCGATACGGTGGGGGCATGATTAATCTTGCTAGTAGTCCAACTATTAGAAACTGCATTTTTTCAGGCAACCAAGCTGGTTGGGGGATGACCTATGGTTCCGGTGGTGGGATGTGCAATATAGATTCTAGTAGCCCGGCGATAATAAATTGTACCTTTATTGAAAATTTGGCCCGTAATTGGTATCCAGTCGGTAAACTTATTGATACAGAAAATTCAACTTCAGTGGATTCTAAATTTCCAGAAAATTTTCTTGATGAGACGGGTGCGGGAGGTGGAATGTATAACAGAAATAGTAGCCCAATCTTGACGAACTGTAAATTTATCGGGAACAATGCATACTATGGAGCTGGCATGTCCAATGATGCCTGTAACAATCCACCAACGATGGTAAATTGTTTGTTCACCGGGAATTGCGCCTACTATGTTGGTGGCGGAGTGTATAACTATGTTAGCAACTCAACGTTTATCAGTTGCACATTTAGCAACAATACAGTAGCTTATTCCGACGGCGGATGTGGAATCTTTAATCATATGAATTGTAACACAACAGTGACGAATTGCATCCTTTGGGGTGATCTGTATGAAGAAATTGTTGACATTTTGAGTTTTTCTTTTGTAACGTACTCTAATGTACAGGGTAGTTATCAAGGTGAAGGCAATATTAACACCGATCCGTTTTTCGCTGATCCCGGTCATGACAACTACCGCATATCATATGGCTCTCCGTGTATCGATGCTGGGAACAACGAAGCTATACCAGAGGAAATTACCATTGATCTTGACGGCAATTCACGCTTAGTAGATGACCCTGCAACAGAAGATACTGGTTATGGTGAGCCACCTATCGTGGATATGGGTGCATACGAATTTCAAGTTGGTGACATTAACGGTGACGGGAAAGTGAATACAGATGATCTACTACTCCTCCTTGCTGCTTGGGGTGAACCAGGCGGTCCTGCCGATATAAATGGAGATGGCATTGTCAACACCGCAGACTTGTTGATTCTCTTAGCCAATTGGGGGTAATATTCTCCTTTAAGTCATAAAAAAATGAGAGGCGGAAGTTTATGAAAAGGATAAAGATCAGTTCAACTGAAACCATTCAAAAAAGATCTTTTCTTATCTATAAGAAAATATTTACAACCAACATCATACTATTACTACTCATAACCACAACCTTTGCAGGTGGACTCACCAACACCTCACAAGAAACAACAATTACGACACAACTACTGTCCCAAGAAAGTAAAACCTTAACCTTCACTTATGAATTCTCATCAATAGAACCTGTTCAAACTGAAGATGGGCTAATTATTTCAATTGATGGATTAGACCATCATTATAATGCTGGTGCACCCATTCTTCCACAACAAACAGTAAAAATACTAATTCCTAAAGATCATGATGTGGATAGCATAAAGGTAAAACCTGGAGCAGAACTTCTCCTCCCCATGCAATACGACATTGCACCAGCCCAAAAAGTAGTACCTCTCAGCTATGATGGTCTTATCACACTAGTGGAACGAAACTCTTCCATCTATGAATCATCAGACCCCTATCCAGGGACCTTCTACGAGATCGTCTCATTGCAACACTCACATGGATTCAAAGCTCTTATCCTAAATCTGTTCCCTTTGCAGTACAAACCAACTTTACAGGAGCTCATCTACTACCCTAATATGAAATTGGAAGTGTCTACCATACTTACTATTCAATCAAATAGAGAAATAAGAGGGTCTAGAATGCTTCCTGGTGATCTAGAGCTTCTCCTGGATATAAAAAATCCTGACGTGCTCTCAACGTACACCAAAGATGGAGGAAGTCCACTTGGTGGTAGAGAGGTAGAAGTGGAGAAACAGATTATAGACCCAACTGAGGAGACTTTTACCTATGTCATAGTAACAAATGAAGCATTACGAGATGCACAAGGAGACTACACCTTTCAAGATCTTATCCAATCAAAACTAGACAAAGGACTCAGTGCAACCATCGTAACCGTTGAAGAGATTGAAGCCTGTCATGATTATTGGTGGAACGGAGACTTTGGAGATGGAGAACCACTCTACAATGATACCCAATGTCACATCAGAAACTTCATCAAAGATGCGTATGAAAACTGGGAAACAGAATATATTCTGTTAGGTGGTGATGGAGATGGTGAAGACGTCGGCGGTGAAAGTGGCGATAACATTATCCCTGTACGAATAATTGACGAGGGTTCTTCAGACCCCATTCCCTCTGATCTCTACTATAGTTGTCTTGATGGCTCATATGATTCAGATGGTGATGGACTCTTTGGTGAACCCGGTGATGGCTATGATATCGATCCAGAAACTGGAGAAGTCGATCTCTTTGCAGAAGTTTACATTGGACGAGCACCCATTGATTCATCAGAGGAACTCTCTAATTTTGTAATGAAAACTCTTGCCTATGAAAACAGTGATGGTGAGGAATATCTCAGGGATGTCTGGATGGTTGGAGAATATCTTGGTTTAGGAGGTGTAGCAGACTATGGTGCTTTTTATAAAGAGGAAATTCGAACAGGTAGCAGCAATCATGGTTATTCAACAGATGGCATACCTGATCTTTATAATGTCTCAACATTATATGACCTTGATTGGGAGGAACCTGGATGGCCAAAATCTGAAATCCTTTCTATTATCAATGATAGTGTTCACTTTATAAATCATCTGGGTCATGGGAATAACTTCAAGATTATGAAACTCTATGAACCTGTTAGACCACTCGATGAAAACACCTTTGTAGAATGTCATGATATCACAGAGAACCTTACAAATGATCAATATTTCTTTGGCTATAGTCAAGCATGTTTCTCAGGATCATTTGACAACAAATGGCCTGAGCAATGGGGCGGTCAATATCTAGAATACGACTGCATAACAGAGCATCTCGTCGGTGCCGAACATGGCGCCTTCGCCATGATCGCCAACACACGATATGGTTTAGGGATGGTCGGATCGACAGATGGGCCCTCACAAAACTATGATCGGGAATTCTTTGATGCTCTATTTGGTGAAAACATACGACAACTAGGAGCAGTAAACCAAGATGCCAAAGAAGATAACATAGGGAAACTAGGGAATCTCGGCATGCGCTACTGTTACTTTGAAATTACCCTCTTTGGCGATCCTGAACTCTCCATCAAAGACCCACCACTCCGAGACCATGATGTCAAAGTAGCAGCAATAGACGCGCCTGACTACTTCTGGTACAATTCATCAGTTGACATCAACACCACTATTAGCAATCAGGGATTAAACGACGAAATAGAGGTACTCGTTAATTTTTCCATTGATGGAAATCCTATCAACAGTACTATTATTCCAGTACTTCAAAGTCAGGAATCCGTTGATCTCAGCGTCCATTGGTCACATGAAATCCCCGGCATCTATGAAATAACCATTGCAGTAGAACCAGTACCTGGTGAAGAGTATCTTGTCAATAATATGAGAAATACGAGCATAATTGTTGTAGATCAGAAGCCGTTAAAAGCATGTGTTCTAGATGGATTTGCAGCAGATTTCATGGGGTATAAATATGATATCATCAATGAACAATGGCCAGACTATGGTAATATTCCCATCACGGTTGATTGGTATACCTTAAATAAAGCAGATATTACATATGAGGATATCGCTGCAACAGAGGCAGACCTTCTCATCATTGACAGCAGCTTTCTACATGAAATTTTTAATTGGGAATTCACTTGGAATGAAATCAATGCTATAATTCAGTATATATCCGAGGGACATGGTCTCTTGATGATGTTTATCACATTCGGTGGAAACAACGACCTGCTCCTCCCCTTAGTTGGATTGACAACTGGACCTTCATCTCTTGAAGATCATTCTGTGCAGTCATATGAAGATGAGACACACATCCTGTATGATACATTGCCATTATTTAACAATATGTTAAATCCATGTACCATTCCTGGATTGATTGCTATACCACCAGATAACGAATGGAATGAAAACGAGCTAGACCAAGCAATATATACAGCAATCACAACCAGGGATGAGCAGGAAATAGGTGCAATGACATTCAACCGTAATCATGCGGTGTACATCTCACAGTTACTTGACGAAATTGCAGAAGATCATACCTCAAAACAATTACTCTATAATGCTATTGTGTTCTCATCCAAACCTGCACGAGGTGTATGGACATATACTTTGAGATCCTCCTACCAGGGGATTGTTGGACAGCCACTTCAATTTCAATCATGGACAGGAGGTGGACAACCACCGTATACCTGGCATTGGGACTTTGGGGATGGCAACATCTCTGACGAGCAAAATCCAATTCATTACTATTATCAACATGGGAATTTCACGGTCAATCTCACTGTTACTGACGCACAAGACATGATAGCAACTGATACTACACAAGCAATCATCGCAAAACCTGATCCACTGACCATAAACGTCAGTGGACACGATGGCGTCGTCGGCCAAGAAATCTATTTTGAAAGCCAAGTGAATGGAGGAGCACCACCATATACCTGGCACTGGGAGTTTGGAGATGGTAACGTCTCATCACTTGAAGATCCCATACATATCTATCAACAACCCGTGGAATATAATGTTAGTCTGACGGTGATAGATTATTTTAATGAGATGGCTGAAGCAAACACCACTGTCACCATAGAGATACCAGGTGCACTGGATGTTGACATTCATGGACCCTATAATGGGGTCATTTTTAAACCGATACAATTTTACAGCGACGTCCTTGGAGGAGTCCCACCCTATTCCTGGCTCTGGGAGTTTGGTGATAATACTAATTCCTCGCTCCAAAACCCCCGACATATCTATAATACCACGGGACAACACAACATCACCCTTACCATAACGGATTTCGTACAAAATATATCAATTAACACGACCTTTGCCAACATATCAGACTCCTCAACCGAAGGTGAAGGATGGCCCATGTTTCGTCAGAATCCAGCTCATACAGCCTTTGTTGATGAGCTAGGACCAGATGAAAACGATGTTCTCTGGTCCACTAATCTAGGATGTTTTTTTAATTCTCCCTCTGTTGCAAATGGAGTAGCTTATGTTGGATCCTATTATGACGATGGAAAACTTCATGCAGTCAATGCAACAACAGGGGAGGAACTCTGGAATTATTCAACAAATAGAATTGTCAGGGGAGCCCCTACAATTTGTGAGGATGTCGTCTACATTGGTGCAAATTATGGAAGTAAGTTATTTGCAATATATACCAATGGTACCAGGAAATGGGAGTTGATACTTCATGGTGGCGTGTCAACCTCTCCTCTTGTGGTTAATGATATCGTCTATATTGGAACAGAAAGTTTGCCCAATACTAAAATCTATGCCGTGGATGCTCAGCATGGTCATGAATTGTGGAATTTTTCAACCAATGGAACTGTTGACTCCACTCCTGCCTATGCCAAAGGAATCATCTACGTAGGATCTTATGATGACAGAATCTATGCTCTCAATGCGATCAATGGGAGTAAGATATGGGAATATGACACAGGAGGCTCTGTAGGATCATCACCTGCTGTTGATAATGGAGTTGTGTATGTAGGAGTCGGCTACCCTGAAAAAAAAGTCCTAGCTCTCGATGCCTTGAATGGTAGTAAGATATGGGAATATGACACGGGAGGCTCTGTAGGATCATCACCCGCTGTTGCTCATGGCATGGTCTACATTGGATCAGGTGATAATAATATCTATGCTCTTGATGCCTTGAATGGTACTAAAATATGGAATTATACCACCGATGATAGTGTACGTTCTTCACCAGCTGTATCACGTACTATGGTCTATGTAGGATCTGATCGGACCCTCTATGCACTTAATGCATTTACTGGTGAGAAAATCTGGAGTTACCATAATAGTGGACATAGATCATCGCCTGCGCTCTATGAAGGAAGACTCTATGTTGTCTTTCTTAGGAGTCTTTATGCCTTTGAACCAGATTATACTAATGCTGCTCCTGATGTACCACTAGAACCCTCTGGTCCTGTTAAGGTGTATGCCGGGTATATGGTAAATTACTCAACAACAACCACCGATCCAGATGGTGATCACGTTTATTACCAATGGCATTGGGGCGGGGATGGAGATAGTGAGTGGTTTGGTCCCTTTGAATCTGGGGAAGAAGTCTCTATGGCTCATTCCTTTTCCACTACTGGAAACCATTGGATAAAGGTAAAAGCCAAAGATACTCATAATGAAGAAAGTGGAGAGTCTGATTCTCTCCTTGTGTATGTTGTACAACCTGGAGATACCGACTATGATGGTGATGTTGACACCACTGATCTCTTGATTCTGTTAGGAAGTTGGGGAGATGAAGGAGGTCCTGCAGATATCAATTACGATGGCATTGTGAATGTTGAGGATTTGTTAATTCTTCTTGGAAATTGGACAGGCTAATCAAGAATGGTTAGAGAATAGTGACGTTTTAGAAAAATTAGAGGGAAAACATGAAATCAAACAGTAAAAAATGGAATAACAAAAAGATGCAGGCCGCTCTTGTCATGGCATTTGTTCTTGCCATAACAGGATTACTTCCTTTCGGAATTAATGCAAAAAATACACCAAGCTCATGGTTAAGTCCAGATAGTTACTCCAGTATATCTGAATCAAGCAGATATCAAACACTTTTTCCACCACAGGCTATATTTCATAATTGGAAAGATATTGATTTTCAAAAAATGGTTATTTCTGACTCTTCAGACCATGCCTGTGGGTTGATTATATCTGATAATTGGTGGGTTGATGCCCCATTTGACCCTTGTGAGCCAAAAAGAGGATTACCAGATGCCTTTGATTGGCGTGATTTCAATGGAGTTCCACCTATAAGAAATCAGGGAGGTTGTGGGAGCTGCTGGGCGTTTTCTGCGATTGCTCCCGTGGAGTGTAACATTCTTATTCGTGATGGAGACCTTGTTGATCTGTCTGAGCAATGGCTAGTCAGTGAATGTACAGGTGCGGGAAACTGTTCTGGTGGCTGGCCAGAGGAAGCGTTCAAGTATATGCTTGAAGATGGACTCACTGATCCCTGTGGTGATAGTGGAGCAGTTCTAGAAGAGGATTTTCCTTATGAAGCCCAGAATCTTCCCTGTGACTGTCCCTATCCTCATGAGTACTTCATTGATGGTTATTCCTTCATTGGAGGTGGTGGAGGAGATATTCCGCCGCCTGATGCGATTAAGCAAGCTATCCTTGACCATGGACCAGTCTCTGTTGGGGTCGCTACGAATAATGCCTTTCATAACTACGATGGAGGGATATTTGACGGATGTGAAGGGGGAGTGTTAAATCATGCTGTTGCCCTTGTAGGATGGGATGACACCCAAGGACCCAATGGTGTGTGGATTCTCCGTAATAGCTGGGGAACTGGTTGGGGAGAAGACGGCTATATGCGCATACCTTATGGATGCGCCAAGGTTGGAACCTCTGCTGCCTATGTGAAGTATGGGGAACCAGATTGTAACGGCAATGGTATTCCTGATGATGAAGATATCAATAATGGTTTTAGTCAAGACTGCAATGGCAATGGCCGACCTGATGAGTGTGACATTACCTATGGCACTAGTGCAGATGTAAACAGTAATGGCATTCCCGATGAATGCGAATCTTGTCAACTCGCAAAAATCATGGCTTCTAATGGCGATTATGGCGATAATTTCGGTTGTTCTCTTGCTATTGATGATAACGTTGCCGTGATTGGTGCCACTGGATATGATGAAAATGGAGTTTATGCAGGTACTGCGTATATCTACAGGTATGATGGAACCAGTTGGGTGGAGGAACAACAACTCCTTCCCTTTGATGGTCATGAAAAAGACTG